>WBZX01001134.1_pt1 | contig 20877 bp, 14 predicted proteins | sample 5204211 | NCBI WGS metagenome assembly WBZX01 (sample SAMN12344362, study PRJNA552823) | activated sludge metagenome | biome: Activated sludge suspended growth; feature: Nitrification reactor; material: Wastewater; isolation source: activated sludge from nitrification reactor of wastewater... | reverse complement strand
AAAAAGGGGCTGATTACCGATGGCCTTCATCGCTACATTCGGCATCCCAACTACTTGGGAGAAATGATGATTTACGGGAGCTTCGCGCTGCTGACCTGGCACTGGTTCCCGGCGATCGTGCTTACCTGGGTGTGGCTGATGCTGTTCGCGGTGAACATGGTGATGAAGGAAGCGAGCATGTCGCGTCACCCCGAGTGGACTGAGTACAAACAGCGTACGTGGTGGCTGATTCCTTTTATCCTGTAGAGCGGAATGCAGCGGCACCTGATTCTGCCTGCGCGCGGAAGGCTCCTTGTCAGCACCGATGTTCACGGAAACGAAGAGGACATCGCGACGCTGGAAGCGATCTTTGTGGCGCTGCGTGCGCAGGAACCGCAGACGCACTGGGTGATTCTGGGCGACGTGGTGCATGCTCCCGATGCAGCGTCTCGTCAGCAGCGACCCGATCTGTACGACTATGACGATGGTTCGATGCAGATTGTCGATCGCATCCTTGCGCAGCAGCACGCGCATCCCGGACACGTTCACTTTGTGCTTGGGAATCACGATCACGGACATGTTGGGGGACCGCACACATCCAAGTTCTATTCCGATGAAGTGAACGCACTGGAAGACAGACTGCATCGCGCGGAGCGGAAGCGACTTCAGGAGCTGTTTCGATCTGCACTATTTGCCGTCGCTGCACCCTGCGGAGTCCTGCTGTCCCATGGTGCCCCCGATGAGTCACTCAGCGACTTGCGGATGCTTGATGAAACACCGCTTGAGCCAAGCCAGATGAGCGCAATGCAGCGGCGAATGATGCGCGCGCTGCTGACCAGCTACGGACAGCCTGAACCGACGGTGCGTGCGCTGCTTGATTCGCTGTCTAAGACGCTTCCCTTTCCTCTTTCTGTGGTCATTCACGGTCATGATCGCGACGACAGCGGCTACTTCTACGAAGGAAGTCATCAGCTGTGTCCCTGTCTGTTCGGTGCGCCGCGTCAACACAAGCGCTACGTGCTGCTCGATCTGTCCGCGCGCTATCAGTCCGCCCAGCAGATTCGGGTGGATGAAGAGCTGCTCCTCCTGTATCCCGACGACTGAGCGACCTACGCTGCCAGTCAAGCTGCGCAAAGCGGCGATTCCCTCTCACTTCCGACAGAGCCTTCGCATGAGCAAACAGCGACGAAGACACCGAACGTACGCGTAGCAATCCCAAAGTCGAGGATCTTGACCCGCTCGCCCCCTGGAACATCGGGGTCTGGCACCAGCATGACGTTATCGGGTTGGGTATCTGACCGAAACGCAGCGACGAAAACTGGATGCAATTGATGTCTTTGGGAAGTCTTCGGGAACAGCGGCGCAGTAGAAACCAGGATCCGTGATGCAAAGCGCTTGAAGTCTCCCGGTCGGTTGCGCATATGCTGCCGGACTATGAATCCCCCAAGCATTCCTTCGCGCGCGCGCGTCGTCGTCATTGGCGGCGGAATCATCGGAACCTCCGTGGCCTATCACCTGGCGCACATGGGTGAAACCGATGTCATCTTGCTGGAACGAGATCGACTGACATCAGGAACCACCTGGCATGCAGCCGGACTGATCGTGACGTTTGGATCCACATCGGAAACGTCAACAGAGATGCGCAAATACACGCGTGATCTGTATACCAAGCTAGAAGCAGAGACGGGTCTGTCGACGGGATTTCATCCAGTGGGATTCATTGAAGTCGCAGCCGACAGAGATCGTCTGGAAGAATATCGGCGCGTCTCTGCCTTCAATCGGCACTGCGGTGTCGATGTCCATGAGATCTCTGCAAGAGAAGTCGGAGAGCTGTTTCCGCTGGCTCGCACCGACGACATCTTGGCAGGCTTTTATGTCAAAGAAGATGGTCGCGCAAACCCGGTAGACATCACGATGGCACTGGCCAAAGGAGCCCGTCAAAAGGGTGTCCGTATCTTGGAAGGAGTGCCAGCGGAAGGACTCCTTACCAAACGGGATGTCGTCACCGGAGTAAAGACTCCGTACGGAGACATCGAGGCAGAGTTTGTCGTAAACTGCACGGGAATGTGGGCCAGGCAGCTTGGCGAGCAGGCCAAGGTCAACATTCCGCTGCAAGCCGCAGAGCACTATTACTTGATCACAGAAAAGCTGCCGCAGATGCTCTCGTCGCTGCCGGTGCTCGAAGATCCCAGCTCCTATGGCTACTATCGCGAAGAAGGGGGCGGTCTGCTCGTCGGTCTGTTTGAGCCGGTGTGTGCGCCATGGAAGATCGCAGGGATTCCGAACGACTTTTCGTTTGGCGAGATCAGTCCCGACTGGGATCGCATGGGACCGTATCTGCAAAAAGCGATGGAGCGCGTTCCGATCTCGTTAGAAGCGGGCGTAAAAAAGTTCTTTTGCGGACCCGAGAGCTTTACCGCGGATCTTCGTCCTGTCGTCGGAGAAGCGCCCGAGCTAAAGAACTACTTTGTCGCAGCAGGAATGAACTCGATTGGCATCCTGACAGGAGGCGGACTGGGCAGAGTGCTGGCGCACTGGATCTTGAATGGAAGACCAGACTGCGATGTGACCGGAATGAACATCGATCGCTTCCACGGCTATCAGTCCAACCCAGAATATCGACGGGTTCGCACGGTGGAATCGCTGGGAATGGTCTATCAGTGTCACTATCCAACGCGATCGATGCAGACAGCGCGCGGCTGTAAACAGTCCGCGATTCACGATCGCTTGGCCGCGCAAGGAGCGTACTTCAAAGACGTCAGCGGCTGGGAAGGACCGGACTGGTATGCACCACCGGGTGTTACGCCTACCGTCGAAAAGCTGTCGTGGGGAAGACAGAACTGGTTCCCGTACTGGCAGGCAGAACATCAGGCCACGCGCGAAGGCGTCATCTTGATGGACATGTCGTTTATGGCGAAGTTTCTGGTGCAGGGTCGCGATGCGGGCGCATTCCTAAACCATCTGTCCGCCAATCAGGTCGATGGTCCAAGCGGAGTGATCACATACACGCAGTGGCTCAATGAAGGGGGAACGCTGGAAGCAGATCTGACCGTTACCAAGCTGGATGAAGAGCGCTTCTGGGTGGTGGCGTCAGACACCGCGCATCGCCATGTCGAGACCTGGATGCGAAGGCATATTCCGTCGAGTTCGCATGTGTTTGTGACCGATGTGACGTCCGGCTATGCGCAGATCAACATCCAAGGACCGCGCTCTCGGGAACTGTTACAGCGTGTAACGACATCTGATCTGTCCCATGCTGCGTTTCCGTTTCGCACTGCGCGTGAGATTGACATCGGCTTTGCGCGCGCGCTGTGCATCCGCATCACCTACCTGGGAGAGCTTGGCTACGAGCTATACATTCCGACTGAGCAAGCGGTCCATGTCTACGATCGGATCGTCGAGGCAGGAACGCTGTTCGATCTGAAGCACGCGGGGCTCAAAGCGCTGGCGAGTCTGCGGATGGAAAAGGGCTATCGCGACTACGGACACGACATCGACAACACCGATTCTGTGCTGGAAGCGGGACTTGGCTTTGCGGTGGATCTCAAGAAACCGGGAGGCTTTCTGGGCAAAGAAGCGGTGCTTGCAAAGAAGGCCCAAGGTCCACTTCAGCGACGGTTGGTTCAGATCTTGATCCAAGATCCAGAGCCGCTCATGTTTCACGCCGAGATCGTGTATCGAAACGGAAAGCAGGTCGGCTACATCCGCGCCGCATCGTACGGATTCACATTGGGAGGCGCAGTGGGTCTGGCGATGATTGATGCAGGACAGCCACTCGATCAAGCGTATCTGGACAGCGGTGTGTGGGAAGTCGACATCGCAGGTACACGCTATCCAGCGACGGCATCGCTGCGACCGCTGTACGATCCAGATATGAAGCGGATCAAATGCTAACGAACGAAACTGCGCGCACTTCCCCGCGCGCACTCGTCGCCAAAGGGAAGTGCTTTGCGCGCTCTGGCCCGACAGCTCGCTCTTCGGGTTTGAGGTCGCGATGGATGATGTTCACTCGGTGCGCGGCGGCCAGTGCGGACGCAATCTGTCTGGCGATGCGCAGCGCGGTCTTTACCGGAAGCTGATGTTCCCGAGCGAGCCGAGCACGCAGCGACTCTCCTTCGAGAAATTCCATCGACAGATAGGCCACACCCGCTTCGGTAAAGCCACAGTCGAAGATGCGAACGATTCCGGGATGATTCACCGAGTTGGCTGCGCGCGCTTCATTGAAAAAGCGTGTGGTCACGTCGGCGCGACTCGTCACATCGGGACGCAGAATCTTGATCGCAGCGCGACCCAGCACGCCTTCGTGAACGGCCTCGAACACCATTCCCATGCCGCCACGACCGAGCACACGCAGAAGCCGATGGCTGCCGATCTTCTGTCCGATCCACGTCTCTGGCTCTTCGGCTTGCATGATACGTCGCCCCGGAAGCTCGACGCTCCGGCACACTGACTCAGTATCTATGTTACAGGGGAATCGCTTCTGCCGAGCGCAAAAATCCAGGGGAGCGAGCGTCCTTGGCCACGAGCGCACGCGACGCGTTGCGGAACAGCCAGTCCGCGGGATGTGTGCGTAAAACCTGACAGAGCGCTTCCGGTGTGAACTGCGCAGACCCCGGCGTACGTACATCAACGCGCTCTTTCAGCAGCAGCAGTGCGCCGAAATACACCGTCGCCAAAGCGGCTTCCGCAGCCTGCGCGGGACGGAATCGTTCCCCGCGATCGGACGCGCCTGCGACAAGGACGTTGGACAGATATGCCAGCTCATCCATCCGCTGATGAAACGCGTCGGGCTTTTCCTGCTGGAGGAGCTGCAGTGCGGACAAAAACGCAGCAATTCCAGTGAGCGGAGCGGAATCGGACGCAGGCACCGCAGGCGAGTCACCAGCAGAGAGAGCAAGCTGCGGACTGACCATCACACCGTGCTCCGCAAGAAGCGCGAGCAGCCTCGGGGAAGCCGCTGAATCTGGAGCATGTGCTGCGGCGACCGGAGCAGCCGTTGCACGACTTCGATCACGGAAAAATGCGCGTGTGACCGGACCTCTGTCCGCGCCCGCGCTGGCATTCCCAAGCGGCTGCTTGGCCAAGGTCAGGAAGCTGCGCGCAGCCCGAGGCTCGACGTACCCTTGCCGAACGCGACGCTCTTCACGCGCTGCTTCTACGTCTTCTGCCAACGACTCCTCTTCGGTCAAGACCTCTGTCAGCGCATCCAAGTCTTCGATGTAACCACTCGCGAGCCGTGCACAGCGATCCAGAAGCGTCGTCAGGCGATCGCGATGCTGCGAGTCCAGCGCGGCGATCAGCGCCATCACGGAATCCCAGCCATCCGGCTTCCGTGCAATCAGCAGATAGCCATCAATCTCCTCGGACAGCGCACTCTCTATCGCTTTGTCTGCCGCGCGCGCAGCCCGACCGCCCTCCCCCATTTGCAGCTGGAGCGCATCGTGATCCAGCACCAGCACCAGCTGACTGAGCGAATGCACAACAAAGTCGATCGACAGCGCTGCAATCTTGTTTGCAGCCGCCGCATCCCCCGCTTCCAGCAGCACTTCGAGCCACACTGCGAAGCGATCTGGATCAAACGACTCGCGCTCTCCCGGTCGCGCATTCACAAACAGATCTTCATCAAACGCAGCGACGAGCTGCTCGGTGGTCGCCAGCGCGATGACTTCCCCTGCATCTTCGATTCCGATCTGACGAACCAGCGCAGAAAAAGCTGACTCTGGAAGTGCGCGAACGGTCTGTATCAAGTTGGGATCGTCCACCAGCTGCAGCAGAAAACTCTTCGATGAAGACGAGCGATCCAGACTCTGTTTGCGCATCGGTTCGGCACTCCCAAGCGAGATGTTAGGGGCCGAGCATGTTCTGGGAAACGTGCTCCAGCCTCGGAACCTGTGGCATGGAAAACGACGGATAGTGCTGCCATGCCGGCGGATTGAGCCGGACATTTTCTTCCATTCCACGCTGCGGATCAAGGCGCTCTTTGCCTTGGAAGTGACGATCGATGAGCCGCTTCATCGCCAGCAAGCGATAGGTCGCTTCCGCGATTCCTTTGATGTCTCTGCCCAGCGTCCATGCATAGTCAAACAGCGACGGCTCATGCGCCAGAGGAGCGCGCTCATATCCGTAGTGCTCCATCGCTTCACGATTCACCCACTCAATGATGCGGGTCCACGCTGGCGTAAGCTCTTCCCGGACTCCGCTTTCGCGCTGGTTCGGATTCCGTTTGGTGGCACCCACAAACCATGGCATCGGCGGAACATCGTCGGTCTGCGAGCGCTGCACATGATCGAGCACCGCGTCATCCCAAGGCTCTCCCACAAAGTGGAGGATCGACTGCATGATCTGTCTGGGATCACGGGTTAGATCTTCCAGACGCACTTCCAAGATTCGATCGAGAAACGGCTTGATGTGCGCAAACTGAACGCGACACAGCTGCGCGTTGAGCATCGTACTGGTGGTCCCAAACGGCATCCGATTGAACGAATACACCGTCGGACGAGGATCTCTCATGATTGAGATCACCCGTGCATCAGGAAAGTCCGAAAAGATCTGTCCGAGGTTCTGCGTATCGAGCGGATTCTTTTCACCAAAGCGCACCTTTCCTTCCTGCATCGCTTTGGCTTTCATGATGGCCAGGAACACCTCGCGCAGCTGATGCATCGACAAATTGCGCGGAAACGCGCGTCGAATCTGTTCGGGATCAAGTCGCATCCACGCAAAGGAAAACGTGTCTGCGTAGAGATCAAACCACTCGTCGGCAGAGATGTCCTTGGGGGCATGCCACGCGTAGCTATAAAACGCCGCTTCATGCGTGATGTGAATGCGCGGATGCGCGTTGAGCATCTGGCGAAGCAGCGTGGTTCCCGAACGACCTGTCCCAATCACAAAAATCGGAGACAGCTCAGGACGTTCGATGGGACGGAGTGTGTGCTGTAACGCAAGCATGATGACACTGTACGGAATGCGCGCAGACACGACAAGACCGTCGAGCTAGCGCAGTACAGAGATCCGATATCTGAGCCCTCTCTGTTCGCGGTCGGCATCGTCGAAGACGCACAACTTTGCGCTCACTGCGACGATAACCGAGCGGAAGACAGAGGGAGATTCACCGATGGCAGCGTTTGAGGATCCTGCGCACAAAGTCGCTACCAAGCCCGCTTTTGAAAAGCCAGCAGCGCTGGTCGAAAAGCCGAGCCCAGTGACGACCAGTCAAGCCGTAGCGACGAGCGGACAGAACCAAGCAGCACCCAGCGGAGCGGTTGAGTCTGCCCTGTCTCACTACAGCGATACAGCCATCACGCCGCACAAAGTGAAGACGCAGGTGATTCAGTCAAACCCAGATGCGATGTACGAAGATCTGGTGAAGGCATCAGGACTGACCAAAGCAGAGTATCCGGCGGCTCGTCGCACAGCGAAGGATCTCTTGGCTGAAAATGCCGAGCATGGCGTAAACAACATCAACCAGTATGCGTATGAGCTTGCGACCACCAAGCGCGAGACCCACATGGGCAACTGGATGAATGAGTTTGGGAAGAACTCCTACTTTGAAAAGAAGTACGGAATGAACTCCAGCCATCGTGATGATCTGCAAAACACGCAGCCCGGCGACGGAGCCAAGTTCCATGGTCGCGGTCTGGTTCAGATCACGGGACGTCGCAACTACACCGACTGGACCGAGCGAATGGAAAAGGAAAACTACCAGCACAACGGAGAAGCCGTGGATCTGGTGAATCATCCAGAGCTGGCTGCCGATCCAGGAATCGCTGCGCACATTGCGGTGAAGGGAATGCGCGATGGAACCTTTACCAGCCGCAAGATGGGCGACTACATCAACGACAGCAAGACCGACTTTTACAATGCGCGCCGCGTGATCAACGGAACCGATCATGCGCAGGAAATCGCAGATCAAGCGACGGCCTTTCAGACTGTGCTCAAGAATCATGCGGGGGATTACACCGACGCCATGATGAAGGCCAAGCTGGCAGGACTCCCGATGGCGGGACCGACAGAGCTGTCTGGAAATCCCACCGCCGTAACGCCCGAGCTGCTCAGCGCGAAGCCGCTGGGTGATGGACTGACCACGTTTCAGTCTGCAGACAAGCTGCTACACAACGGAATCGGTCAGTTTGATCCCAGCGCACAGCTCGGAAAGTACACCACCGTCAAGACGCGACCTGGCGATACGCTGCCTTCGCCAGAGCTGGTTCCGCACAAAGCAGAGCCCGCCCCCGCTGAATAGTTTCCACGCATTCCATAGAAAAAATCGATGGTTAGTGCGCGGCCTGCTCGCGGTTGCGAACCAGCAGCTTGAACAGCACAGGAAACACAACAGACACCAGCACACCGACGAGCACGAAGCACGCTTGGGTCTGTCCATCAATCAGCTGAAGGTTCCGTCCAATCGCGGCAATCGCAACCACCAGCGTCAGCGGAGCACAGAGCAGAAAGCCTGCCCCCAGTCGGTCTCGCAGCGACGTTCCTTTTCGCGCAAAGATCAAGCTCGGTAGGATCTTCGCAAGTCCTGCCACCGAAGCAATCACCAGCGCGCTCTTGATCGACTGAAGATCGAGCGCTCGTGCATCAAAACGGACACCGACCACGATAAAAAAGATCGGGATAAACAGACCGTTTCCCAGCGCGCCGATCTTCGATTCCAAGGTGTGTTTGTCACGCAGCACAAAGCCAAGCAGCGCGCCACCAATGAAGGCTCCCAAGATCGGCTCGACACCCGCGAGCGCAGACAGAAACACAAACAGCAGCATCACTGCGAGTCCAACTCTCACACCCAGTTCTGCGACATCATGACGACCAATCAGACGACGCAGCAGCTCAGGATGCCACCACACCAGCGCACGAACCCAGCGCAGAATCAGGACAAACATCACAAACAGCGCAGAGATCTTCAGGATGTGAATCAGGGTATGAAAACCCATTGGTCCCGACGACGTAAGCTCCAGCGCGGTGATTCCCAAGATGCAAAAGAACTCGCCAAGTGAGCCGGTCAGCATGACGTGACGCCCCAGTGGCGCACTGGCTTGTCCGGTTTCCTTCAGCACCGCAAGCGGCATTCCCACCGCCATGGCAGCGACGACAAGTACACCGATTCCGTTGAGTCCGAGCAGCTTTGCACCGATGCCGGAACAGAGAAAGATTCCGGCCACCACCAAGAGCGGAACCCACAGAGCAGTCCGTCCTGCAGCGCGAATTGCATCGAAGTCGATCTCCATCCCGGCCATAAACAGAAGGACCAGGAAGCCGAACTCCGATAGAAACGAGATGTTGGGACTGTCCGTCAGAACGCCGATTCCTGCTGGACCCAGACCGATTCCGATCAGCATCAGAACCACAGCGGTCGGCAGGCGCAGTCGCACCGCAGCGAGCGGTCCCACAATGCTCGCAGACAGAAGCAGAATCAGCGGAATCCAGCGACTTTCATGCGCCATCATGATCGCACACTCGTCTGAACCAGCGTCGAGCAGCGCGCGGCTCTGGCCACCCGCAGCGCAACGTCAGGGGACGTGAAGCTGTCACGGCTGCTTGGATGTCTTCCGATCAGCAGCAGATCGGTGGAACGCACCGCTTTGATGATCTCGCGAACCGGATTCCCTTCGAGTCGTAGGGTCTCTATTCCGATTCCGTACAGACGGGCGCGCCGCGTGATCTCAGCTGCCGTCTGCTCTGTCGCTTCGTCCTTCGCTTCCATGTATTCGGGCAGAGACACACGCAAGAGACTCAGCGGCAGACCGAGCATCCGAACCAGATCAATCGCAGTGTCTGTCAGCGTCGGTTCCGTAAGCCCCGCAAGCAGTACATAGATGATCCGTCCGTATTCCTTCGCACCGTTTGAAAACAGAACCGGACAGCGCAGCGCATTGCAGATCGTTCCCGCAGCGCCATTCCTTCCTGACATGTGCTCAAGCATCGTGCGCGTCGGAGACGCAGCCACGAGCAGACCCGGACGAAGCGTCCGCAGCTGCGCAACATGAGACACCAGCGTATCGCCATCGAGTGGCATGTCCTCAAAGGTCTTTCGCTGATGACGCGGACTGCGAGAGGAGTGCGACTGAAGGGCATGCTCGATGATCTCCTTTCGCTCTTCCGCGCGTGGATACAGACGAAGCAGCGCGGCGGCGCGCGTCTTGAGCGTCAGCTGCTCGGATTCCTGTTCCAGTGCTTTGTTTCGACCGCTTGGCAGATACACCACAACGCGGTTTCCGTTGCGAAGCGGAAACTGCGGAACGCCCATGCGGAGCTGCTCTGCAACCCCTGGAAGGATCTCGGGATTGCCGATCACCAGCACGCGGTCATCCGCTGCAATGACGGTATCTCCCGTCGGAATCACCAGCTCTGCACCGCGATAGATGGCGGCAATGCGCCAGCCGTCCGCTTGTAGTTGAGACAGCGGAATCCCAATCGCGGGTGAGCTGGGAAGGACGCAGAACTCGATGATCTCTCCGCGTCCAAGGCCCACCGATGAAGCCATCACCAGACCGTCATACCGAAGCGCTTGTTCGACGACATGACCCAAGATGTGAGCCCGAATGATCGCGCGCGCACCGTGTGATTCATATTCCGCAGCCGTCGCAGGATCGATGACCAAGCCAACCACAGGTTGGAAGCCAAGCTCACGCGCCAAGCGACAGACCTCTATGTTGCGGCGGTCATTTCCGGTGGCCGCAACGATGGCAACTGCATGGTTGGGATCTTGTCGCGATTCCTCTAGGACAAAGCGGGATGTCGCATCACCAAGCTGCTTCACAAACGCATGCAAAGGTCGGTTGTCCGACGATGACTCCGCTGACTCCTCTCCGATGCGAAGCTCGTCGAGTGCAGCCTGCGAAGTATCCAGCACCAACACCGGAGCAAGATGAACCAGTCGATCCAAGATCGACTCCATCGTACGACCGGCACCTGCAATGACGATACGATCCAGCATGATGATTCACTCTAGCTTCGATCTGATGACGACGCTGGTTGAAATTCGAAATTTGTTCGCACACACCACTTCACAGAGCAGATGGGAGTGCTCCTCTCCTACAAGCGAAGCTCTCCCAAAAACGGACGGAGCAGCTCGATGAGCGCTTTGATCCGTGGAATTTCCGACAGAACCGCCGGGACGACCACGCGAATTCCTACTTCCTTTCCGATTACGGTAGGAAGGACAGAGACTAACTCTCCTTCTTGGACGCCAGGATCAGGAAGCATCGCATCAGGAACCAGCGCGATGCCCAAGTTGGCGAGCGCAAACTGCCGCAGAAGATGGATGTGTCGCGCGATCAGAATCGGTGAAACCGCCGTCGATCCGCCACTGAGCAGAGGCCACAGCTTTCCGTCTTCTCCAGGACACTCCCAGCTCAGCAGATCATGACTACGTAGATCATCCACCGTACGCGGAACGCCTCTGCTGGCAAGATACGTCTTGCTGGCAACCGCCCAAATGCGAACTTTGGTAATCTCTCGGGAGACCCACGGACCGACGGGACTGCGCTCTCCGAAATGGATCGCTAGATCCACATTTTCGATGATTCCGCCGACCGGATCATCGCTAAAGTGAAGCCGAAAAGACAGACGCGGATAGCGTCCCCGAACATAGGCCAGCATCGGCGTCACCAAGTGCGGAGGGAGTCCAACCGGAAGCAAGACACGGAGTACCCCAGAGGGCTCTGTTCCCACTTCACGAACAGAGTCGATGAGCGCGCTCGCTTCCTGAACCATCAGTCGCCCACGAGCGGCCAGCATGGTCCCCGCTTCTGTCAAAAATACGCCAGCTCTGGTGCGATCAACCAGCAGCACACCCGCGCGCGCTTCCAGCTGATCAATTCGTCTACGCAGCGTAGCTCGCGAAAGTCGCAGCGTTTTTGCAGCGGTCAAAAAAGATCCGCTGTCCGCAACAGCCAGAAACGCTCTCAGCTCTTCGAGATCCATAACAACACCTTCGCGATGGCCGATTTCAAGACACGCTATGGCTAGCTGTTGCCATGCCGTTTCTGTCAGAAGTAACGTATCATTTTTTGACAATTACCCTCAATGACAATGTCGCCGCTCGTCAGATCAGGTAGGGGAAGCAGCCGATCAGGGGATCACCTGAGCCGGGCCTGTCCGCGCGCAGCGACGTAGCAAAGTGAGACAGTCTGCCATGAACCAGGGGGCCTTGGCAGTACAAGAGCTGGTCTTAGAGTTTGCGCGTGCAGAAGACGCTGGCGATCCGTTTGCGTTTCGCTTTGAACCACAAAGCTATCTGCTGCGGCGCAGTGGTGGCGGATTTGAAACCGCAGAGTTTCCGTGGGATAGCGCGCTGCTTGGCGATCTCAAGGCGCTACAGACACCGGGCTGCGATCGTGTGGTTGCGCAGCGAATCGGGGAACGACTTCGCCGCTTTGTGGTGCCGCTCCAGCTTACCGAACAGCTAGAGCAGATCGCATCCCAAGCGCACAGCACAGCACCGGTGATGATCACGATTCGATCGGCTGCGGCAGAGCTGTATGCCCTGCCCTGGGAGCTATTGACCACCAAAGGAAGTGGTCAGCACCTTGGCGCGATTCCGCATGTCCTGTTTCGGTATGAGTGGCCACAGACTCACACCACACAAGAATCGAAGCGTCCGCGCGTGGAACCAGGTCGGATTCTGTTTGCGTGGTCCGCTGCTGCGGGATCGGTTCCGGTAAGCGAGCAGCTGCTTGCGATTCGCTCTGCTTGCAAACAGAGCCACATTCCGTTTGATGAACAGAGCGATGTACTGACAAGCGCATCGTGTGTGAAGCTGGTGGCTGCGCTGCAAAAAGCGCGCGCCAGTCAGCAAGAGATCGCGGTCCTTCACATCCTGTGTCATGGCGGACAAGCGGGCAGTACGTTCGGTCTGTTGCTGAACGGAGAAGAGCCTGGTGAATCGGAAGTCGTCGACGCTGGAACGCTGCGTCAAGTCTTGGCTCCGTTTGCGGACATGGTGCGTTTGATTGTCCTTTCGGCCTGCGATTCAGGAAATACCGGACCACTTGGGAATCAGCTTGGGAGTGTGGCCCAGACGCTCCATCGTGCAGGCTTTGCATGCGTAGTTGCATCGCGAAATCCCTTGGCTGTGACCACATCCATCAAGCTAACAGAGACGCTCTATCAGCAGCTCCTACAGGAGACACAGTCCGTCGAGCACTCGCTGATGACCGTCCGAAATCGACTGCTCCAGCACGGCACGAGCCTGGACTGGCTTTCCCTTCAGCTGTATGCGCGAAGTGAAGACGGATCGAACAGTCGGCCTGTGGTCTTTCGACCCTATCGCGGACTGCTCTCGTTTCAGCCGCAACATCATCGCTACTTCTTTGGCAGAGAGCAGGAGATTGCACAGATCCGGCAAGCGCTAAAGACCCTTCAACGGGAGCACAAGCCAGCCTTTCTTATCGTCGCTGGAACATCAGGAACTGGCAAGTCATCGGTGGTCTTAGCAGGTGTCGTTCCGCAGCTTGTCTCTGAATCTAACGGAGAGTGCCAGACTCGCAGTCTCAAGCCCGGAAACGATCCGCTGCGCGCACTGTCTACAGCGCTGACAGGACACGATCAAGGTCACGGACAGCTTCTCTTGATTGTCGATCAGCTGGAAGAGATCTTTACGCACGTTCAAGATCTGTCCGTGCGGACAGCGTTCCTACAGCAGCTCTGGAAGCTGTCGCAGACTGACCATGTCGCCGTGATTGTGACGCTGCGCGTGGACTTTCTTGGCGACTGCGGAGACATCGTACTCGAAGCGGAAGCGCCACACCGAAAGCTCGATCAAGTGGTCTACGATGAAGCGCATCGCGTGTTCATCGCTCAGCTTCGCAGCGATCAGCTTCGCACCACAATTGAGGGTCCGGCTGCGCGCGTAGGACTGACGCTGGAAGCAGGACTGACCAGCCGAATGGTTGAGGCGCTGGGAACCGAGACAGGCGCGCTTCCGTTGCTTCAGCACATGCTCGATCTGCTGTGGATCCATCGCGAAGGAAGCGTGCTGACCCAGCGAAGCTATGATGCGCTGGGACAGCTGGCTGGTGCGCTGTCCCAACATGCAGATGCGCTGATTGTGAAGCTTGCGGAGTCCGATCAGAAGATCGCACGCAGGCTGCTGGTGCGCTTGGTACAGATCACGGACGGAGTGAATCGGGCGACGAGAAAGCGTGTTCCGATCGAGCGACTCCGTCCTGCATCCGCCACATCCCAAGCTCACTTTGCGCAGGTCCTGACAGAGCTTGTGAACGCACGACTTCTCACGCCGGGAGAAGAAGACAAGCAGCCGACCATTGAGATTGCGCATGAAGCACTGATCCGCAAGTGGCCGCGCTTTGCACAGTGGCTCGAGACGGACTGCGAGATGCTCGCCATGATGCTGAAGCTAGATGCAATGATGCTTCAACATCTTCAGCATCGCGTGCTGTGGACCGGAGCGCAGCTTCACTTTGCAGAGCGCTGTGTGCGTGACTATCCCGATGACACTCCAGAGGAAGCCAAAGCGATTCTGCGCAAGAGCCAGCGAGAGGCGCGACAAGACAAAGTGCTCAAGCGAGGCGTGATCACGGTGATCGTCCTTGGTGTGATCTTTAACTCATCCTATGCGCTGTATGAGCGTGCAGCGAACGTTCGCGTGGATCACGCACGCACAAGACTTGCATCTGTGTTTCAGCACACCAGCAACAATCCGACCCCAGCAGAGATGATGGGAACGATGGCGCGGCTGCGCTTTGAGCTGGAACTGAGTCCGAAACTTGCGCTCGATCTCAACCAGCGAGCGCTCGCACTGGAACCAGACAGTCCGCAGCTACTGATCGATCACGCAGAGTTTCTGCTGGCGAGTGGTCGATTTTCCGACGTCACACAGGTCGCGCAGCGCGTGCTTTCTATGCAGCACATTGCGACCAAAGATCGGCTTCACTGCGCTGTCATCGGGTGGTCCGCAGCCCGATTCCTACTGCACGCAGAAGAACAAAAGCAGTGGGGAGAACGACTCCTGTCCGAGTACCAAGCACTGCCACCAGATACCGATCTTGATCTGATGGTGGGTACATCGAATCTGCTGCTGCGGGATCAACATCAGCTCAGCAAGACGCTGCCTCTTTCTGATGTACTGACGACCCATGCAGTGCTCTCTGGACGCAAATCGGATGCGCAGGCTCTCCTTCTTCGTGATCAGCTCAGCCGCAGCCTGGCCTGGGCAAAGCCCTAACAGTTTCCGACGAGAACATCGTCTTTGACAGATCCCAGCCATTGCGGGAGCATCGCAGGATGTCGCTCGCTTCATCGGACTTTCTTTCGCACGCACAGCGGGTCATATCGCTTCTCCCTGATCTGTTCTGGATTCATTCCTTGCGTGATGAAGATCTGCGCATCGCCTGGAATTTCCGTCGTCAGTTTATGGCCATCAAGCCGCACGTCAGCCCGGAAGAAGACTTTCAGAAGTACAGAAGCTGGGTGCGCAGTGCGGACTTTGTGTGGCTTCCTCGCAATCAGACCGGACAGCTTACAGCGACGGCATTTTACAAAGTAGAGCGTCGCTTGCATCAAGGACAGCCGTGCATTCTGATCTGGCCGGAATACATGTATATCCAGGCCGAGCAGAGAAAAGGAGTCTCGATTGCGCAAGGATTCCTGCTCGCGCTGGCACTCGGCATCCTGCGTGCGCCACTCGCCCCGCAGTATGTGGTTGGAACCGGCTATGTTCCCAGCTACTTGGCACTGTGTCAGGTCAGCAGCAATGTCTATGTCTGCGAAGATCCCCAGATGACAGACTGGGAACGGTCACTGTATCGCTCGCTGGTCGATGCGACGGTGGGTTACGATCCGAAGACCCAAGTTGTGAACATGGGAACGATTCCCATCTCTCCGCGTACCACTGCGCCCAGCGAGCCACAGCTTCGGAACGACTGGCAGCGCTACGTAACGGTCAATCCCCACTGGTCTGAAGGATTCACTTGCATGGTGTTTGGACGCATTCAGCCAAGCGCCATGAGTTCTGTGATTCTGCGCTTGATGAAGCGACTGCGCAGACGATGAAGTCGAGCGATCTTTTTCATTCCTTGTTGCGATGATGTTGCTATCTTTCCGAGGACATGACGCGCATCGGACTAACCCTGGGAGATCCTTGCGGAATCGGTCCCGAGCTGTGGGTGAAGACCTTGCTTCGCCTTCGATTCGAGCAGCCGGAAGCCATGACGCAGCTCACGATGTACGGCGATCCACTGGTTCTTCAGCGAGCCGCGATCGAGCTGGGTAGACACAGTGAGTGGCAAGCGCTGTGTCTCGATCTGTCGCTGATTCCCATCACCACACTGTCAGCGCACGACGTCGCACCGGGACAGCCCAGTGCGAAAAGTGGTACGGCGCAGGTCTCTTATTTGCAGGCGGCGATCTCGGCGGCACAGTCCGGTCACATTCAAGGAATCTGTACCGGACCGATTCACAAAGCATCTGCCAAGGCCGCAGGACTTGTGTTTCCTGGGCATACGGAGCTGCTGGCGGATACGCTGCTTGCGCCCCAGCGAAGCGTGGTGATGATGCTGGCTGGACCGTCGCTGCGAGTGGCTCTGTGTAGCATTCACATTGCGCTGTCACAGGTTCCCGCAGCGCTTACGACCCCTGGGATTGTGCAAACGATCGTAACAACCACGCTGGCCCTTTCGGAAGACTTTGCGGATCCAGCGCCGCAACTGGCTGTGCTCGGACTGAATCCGCATGCTGGGGAATCCGGTCACTTTGGCGACGAAGAAGCACGCATCATCACACCCGCGATTGAAGCGGCGCGCCAAGAGGAGCGACTACGATCCATCCCCGGTGTTCGCATCGTGGGACCACTTGTTCCCGATGTCGCGTTTCGTCAAGCGCTGTATCCGTCCGCAGGTTCAAGCAAGCCATCGGCACTGATCGCGATGTATCACGACCAAGGACTGATTCCGATCAAGCTGATCGACTTCGATCACACCGTCAATGTCACGCTCGGGCTTCGCGTGGTGCGAACTTCACCAGATCACGGAACCGCTCATGATATCGCAGGGAAAGGAATCGCGCGGGAAGACAGCCTACATGCAGCCCTAACGATGTGTCTTGCCCACACGGCCCGTCGCGTTGGGAAAAGCAGACAGACCGCGCAGGCTCGGGCTACCATGTTGTAGGTGCGCGTAGATTCGTGACCTGATCGCGCAACACAGCCGGAGGGTTTCATGTTGAACGAACAACAGCTTGTTCAAGCAGCAGAGTCTGCGACCGGCAGTCCGCTGATTGAACGGCTGGAAGCGAGCCTCCAGAGTCCCGGCCAGATTACGTCACAGCGCGGACTCCTTGGTGCCACCCACGCGGCGCTGGTTTTTGTCGAAGATCAGCTGCTGCGAGCCGGCGCTGTCACCGTCTGGAAGCTGCGCGACATCACAGGCCATTCGCTGACGCAGGATCTGCTGTATTCCACGCTCACGATTCACCTGGGTGACACCCAGATTCATCTGCGTGATCTACAGCCAGACAAGGCCAGCGCACTGCTGGCAAGCTGCGGACTTTCGACGGACACAGTGGTTCGCCCACCGACAGAGCGTGCCGAGCCAACGGACGCCTTCACGGCTTCGTTGTCTGCTTCTGTTCCTTCCAGTACTGCGGATCTGTTTTCGACTCCTTCTGCGCTGCATGGACTGGATTTCGGACACAGTGCGGCTTCTTTTCCCAGTCCGCAGCAGAGTCCAGTCTCCGCAGTCAGTCTCGCACTCTCCGTCGCTGAAACCACATGGGAAGCGAAATCGGAAGCCAAGTCGGAAGCCAAATCGGAAGCGAAGTCGGAAGCCAAGTCGGAGTCGCCCATCGCAAGCGTGGTGCAAGAACATGCAGGCGCGAAGGAGGACGACGCAGACGATGAAGAGGACGACGAGGACGATGAGGAGGATGACGACGCGCCGCTCGATCTGGCCGAAGAAGCAGCCAAGGACAGGGAACAGTTAAAGAAACTGCTGAGCGCTCCCAACCTCACCCGAGAAGAGCGGGTGACGATCGCGAAGCAAGCCATCAAAAAATTCAATGAAAAGCGCGAGCAGCAGGACCGACAGGAACGGATCAAGCGCGAGCGCCGCGAACGGAAAGAGCGCGAGCAGCGTGACAAGCGTGAGCGCCGTGAAAGGAATGCGCGTGCCAAGATCGCGTCGATTGAAGCGCGCGATGCCAGCGAAACATCGGACGGAGTGGCCGAGCCGACAGCCAGCGAGTCGTCGACTCCCAAGCGTCTAGAGAGTGTCAGTGATTGGTATGCAGCAGGCAGTCTGTTGCTGCTGCTCGTTGCGATTGCGATTCCAGTGATTGTGCGTATCGATCTTCAGCAGACCATCTTGGGAATCAGACCCGATGCCCTGCTGTCCGCACTGGGAGACAGTGCCGGTCTGCTGATCCTTGCATTCTATGGTGCAGCGGTCGTGACCGTGCTCTCTGCACCGGGAACTGCGATGGGCTTTCGTCCGACGGTATTTTGGAGCACGACACCGATGGTCATCGGACTCCTTACGATCTGTTTCGGAGTCCTTGATGTCTATCCCAATCCCAAACATCCAGCGCTTCCCATCGGACCGCTGCGTGAACAGCTCCAGAGACTCCGCATCACATATGATCTGATTCCGATTGTGGCCCTGCTCGCGGCGTATCTGTACGGACTGCCGCTTGTGGGCGTCCTCTTCCGCGCGCTTCAGACCGATCCAGCACATCGCCCAAGTGAGATCAAAGCGAGTCCTCTTTCCGACGGAGATTCCCAGACTCCGCTGCTGATGATTGGCTCTGCGCTGATCATTCCGTTTGTGTCTTGTCTGTATGTTCAGCGCGCAAGTCACGCACAGTGGGCGATCCTGATTGCGCTTGCGTTTGTGATTCCGTCTGCGCTGATGGTCTGGCGAAGCTCGCAGCTTCCGAAGGATGTAAGCTGGTTGATTGGTGGTTCACCGGCGGCGTTCATCGTGCAAGGACTGCTGGTCTTTGTGATCTACTTTCTGCTTCAACATCGACACGATGTGATTCCGCAGCTGGATGCGCTGCTCGCACAGTCGCCACGGAGACCGCTCAATGCCAGCGCGCTTGATGCGCTGCGAGGAGTCCTGAGCGAGCTTGATCTGCCGCTGCTGCGGGGACTCCTTTTGTCGCAGCTCGGTGTCGTGTTGGCGGCGCTGCTGGGTCATCGCAGCTTGGCCAAGATCGATGACACGCAGAAAATAAGTCCCTTGGGCTGGCTGCTCACGCTGGGGCTGCTCCTGACGCTGGCAGCTTCGGCCAGTCACACGGTGCTCGCTCTTCCTGAGCGTGTGTCTGAGCTGTTCGATCAAGCACGAAGCGGTTGACCTGCGCCGCGCAACCAGCGAAGGATGGCCGTTCATCATGTTGCTCTCTTTCTGTTGGCCACGACGCGCGCTGATCTGTGGATTCCTGCTTCTGACGCTTGCGGGATCGACGTCCCACGCAGCACCACAGATTGGCAGTCCGGCTCCGGTGATCGATCTCCCTACGCTGGCTTCGCAGTCTGCTGCGCCCAAGCTGGGACCGATGCTGTCGCTTCCGATCGAACCCGGTCGCGTGGTGATCGTCGACTTCTATGCGACGTGGTGTGTGCCCTGTCAGAAGGCTTCGCTTGCGCTGTCTGAAGTGCTCGCACAGCTTGGCGATCGCGTGACGCTCATCGTGGTCGATGTCAAAGAGTCCCCCGAAGTCGTGTCGCAACACCTGGCCAAGCTGCCGCTTCCCAAAGGAGCCAAGCTGGTCTTCGATCGCGACGGAGAAGCCGCCAAGCGCTGGGGACAAGATCGCTTTCCCACCACCTTCCTTGTCGATGAGCGTGGCATCATCTCCCACATCAATCGCGGCTACGGTCCCGGCTACAAAGCGCGCATCGATCGCTGGCTCCGCTTGATGTTGGGAATCCCGGCGCAGATGACGCCCGAATAGACGTGACCCCGGTAGCCAAGGCATGATCGGACTGTGCGCATCCATCTTCTGTTCCGACCTCTGTCTGCGCGTGTGCTGCTTGCGCTGATGCTGATGCTGTGTGTGGGATCGCTCTCGGAGTCGGGCTGTACGTCCTGTCTGCCGCGCTCCGATGCAGAGCGCGCAAAGGAAGAACGCCAGCAGGTTCACGATCAGCTCAATTCGTCGCTGCTGGTGCTTCCGTATCGCGGCATGAAGACCGTGACAAGAGCGAGTGCGCTCCAGCCGCCGCCGCCCCAGATTGCGGAAGTGATTCGCCTGCAAAATGAAGCATCCAAAGCGCTTCTTATTGAACAGACCGATCTCGTTGGACAGAGCCAGCAGATCGTGGCGCTGGTGTCCGCGATGTATCGCAGCGGAGCGATCCTGTTTCGCGAAGAAGAAGACCGCTATCCGCTGCTGTGGCAGGTTGCGCACGCCGGACCTCATCCTGCGGCTTGGTACGATGCGCAGAGCGAGCACTTGTTCGTCGGACTGCTCGATCTGTTTTTGTATGTCGCGGGCAAGCAGAAGCCGCTCATCGACTGGGTGTATTACGAGCTAGAGCGCGCCCAGCCGCAGCCAAGCTGGCCGCAAGGAATGCGACTGCTCGCGCAGCAAGTCCGGGGACTGATGTTCATCGCGGGCGAAAAGCACTACGCAGCGGAAGAAGAGCTGAGCGGCTACCTTCAGACGCTGCTCAGCATGTCACCCGCCGACATCGCGCAGCTTGAAGTCAGCAGCCAAGGCAAGGTGTCGGTGAGCGGAGCCGACTATCACAAAGGACTGCGCGCGGCTGGACACCTGACGCGTAGCTTCAATCGCTTTGCGCTCAAGCGAGACGCACGCGGCTATGAAGACCTGGAAGCGGCGCTTGGGCTCATCGAGCAGCTTGGCGTTCACAATGAGCTGACCGACTGGGCGGCGCTGTCGCTGGCGCTGCACAAAAAGGACTACACGCAGGCG
>WBZX01001131.1_pt1 | contig 20927 bp, 22 predicted proteins | sample 5204211 | NCBI WGS metagenome assembly WBZX01 (sample SAMN12344362, study PRJNA552823) | activated sludge metagenome | biome: Activated sludge suspended growth; feature: Nitrification reactor; material: Wastewater; isolation source: activated sludge from nitrification reactor of wastewater... | reverse complement strand
AAGCCGTCGTACTGGTCGGCCAGGCGCGAGGCCGCCACCATGGTGTGGCGCCCGCCGTTCGAGCAGCCGCCAAAGTAGGAGCGGTCCGGCCCCTTGCCATAGGCCACCTGGATGGCCGCCTTGGCCATGGGCGTGAGCTTGCCCGCGGCCTGGTAGCCATAGTCCAGCCGCGCCTGCGGGTCGATGCCGAAGAACGGCCCCATGCTGCCGGCATGGCCGGCGTCGGAGCTGATGACGGCAAAGCCCTGGTTCAGCGCGTTGTCGAGCCCGCCGCCACCGCCAACCGGGCCAGTGGCGGTGGTGACGCTGCCGTCGATGCCGCCATTGGCCTGGTAGAAGAAGCGCCCGTTCCACTGGCTGGGCAGGCGCAGTTCGAAGCCGATGGCGTAGCTCTTGCCGTCCACCGCGCTGACCCGCGAGTACATCGAACCCTTCACCACGCAGTGCGCCGCCACCGGGCTGCCCGCCACCGTCAAGCCACCGGCAGGTACTTCAGCTGAAGAAGCAATCGCGGTGTTGGGCAAGGCCAGCTTGGTGGCCAGATCGGTGCACGACAGCAGGCTGGCGCCGGTGGCCGGTGTGAGCTGGGGCGGGGCATTGTCATCTCCACCGCCGCAAGCGGCCAGTGTGGCGGCCACGGCGAGGCCGCTGACAAGAACATGGGCAAGACGAGGCATGGGTGCGCTCCCGGGTTGAGGTGGAACGCATATTAGTTAAGTCACTGAATCAAATGCCCTGGGCCTAACCCTGATACGGCCTGCGCCAAAATGCCACCATGCCCACCAAACCCACGCCCCGCAGTGACGTCACCCCCGCTGGCCACCTGGTGGAGGCCGGGCTGCAGCAGGTCATGGGCTACCAGCTGGCGCAGGCCGGCATCACCACCGACACCGTGTTCCGCGCCCAGGTCAACGGCCCGCTGGGGCTGCGCCGGGTGGAATACACGCTGCTGATGCTGATCCGCGAGAACCCGGCCTGCTCGCCGGCCCGGCTGGCGCGCGCACTCAACGTCACCGCACCCAACATCACGATGTGGGTGGACCGCCTGGTGGAACTGGGCTGGGTGACGCGCGAGCGCAATGAATCAGACCGGCGCGCCCAGCACCTGAGCCTGTCGCCGGCCGGCGCGCAGCTGGCGGCCGAGGCCACACAGCGCCTCATCGACGGCGAACGCCAGGTCACCGCCGCGCTCACCCCCGGCGAGCGCGCGCTGTTGGTGGAACTGCTGCACAAGGTGGCCCGCTGCCGGCCCACCAAGTAGCGCGCAGCGTCAGCTCAGCAAGTCAAGCAGCGTGCGCGCCACCACCTTGGTGGCCCGGCGCAGGTCGTTCAGCACGATGTGCTCGTCGGCGCGCTTGGCATTGCTTTCCAGCACGGTGCGCGGGCCGGCGCCGTAAATCGCGGCCGGTACGCCCTTGGCGCCGAACAGGCGCACATCGGTGTACAGCGGCGTGCCCGAGGTGGGGATGGGCTCGCCAAACACCACCTCGCCGTGCTTCTGCAGCGCGTCCACCAGCGGCTGGTTGCCGGGCAGGGGCTTGAGGGCCTCGCACATCAGCATGCGCTTGATGTCCACCGTGATGCCGGGCAGGGTGGCTGCGGCCTCGGCGATCACGCGGCGCACCTCGGCCTCCACCTCGGCGGTGTTCTCTTCCGGGATCATGCGGCGATCCAGCTTGAACACCACCTTGCCGGGGATGACGTTGGTGTTGGTGCCGCCCTCGATCATCCCCACGTTCAGGTAGGGGTGGGTGATGCCCTTGACCTGCGAGCTCACCTGCTTGTATTTCAGGTTCTGCGCGTAGAGCGCGTTCAGGACGACCACCGCACCTTGCAGCGCATCAATGCCGCTCTCGGGGATGGCCGCGTGCGACATCTTGCCGTGCACCGTCACCTCCATTTGCAGGCAGCCGTTGTGGGCCGTCACCACCTGGTAGCTGAAGCCGGCGGCCAGCAGCAGGTCGGGCTTGGTGAGGCCTTTGTCGAGCAGCCAGCCCGGGCCGAGCTCGCCGCCAAACTCTTCGTCGTAGGTGAAGATCAGCTCCACGCCGCCGTTCAGCTTCAGGCCCAGCGACTCCAGCGCCCGCACCGCAAAGGTGTAGGTGGTCATGTCGCACTTGCTCACCGCCGCGGCACGGCCATAGAGCTTGCCGTCTTCCACCTCGCCGCCGAACGGGTCGTGCGTCCAGCCCTCGCCGGGGGGCACCACGTCGCCGTGCGCGTTCATGGCCACGGTGCGGCCGGCGCCGTACTGGCGGCGCACGATGAGGTTGGTGATGCTCTCCATGCCGTAGTCGCGCACCTGCTGCTGGGGAACAGCGTACTTCTCGGCCGCCATGCCAAAGCCTTGCAGCAGCTCGGCCAGGCGCTCGGCGTGCGGCGCGTTGTTGCCGGGCGGCGTGGAGGTGGGCACGCGCACCAGTTGCTGCAAAAAGCCCACCTGCTCGTCAAAGTGGGCGTCGACCCAGGCGTCGAGCTGTTCGTAGGCCTGGGTGTGGGGGGCGTTGGGGTTCATGCGTGGCTCTCGGTGGCGAGTTGTTCAAGGAGGTGGGCAAAGGCCTGCACGGCCAGTTCACAGTCGTCGTTGGTGACGGCTTCCAGCGGGTTGTGGCTGATGCCGGCGTTGAGGCCGCGCACGAAGAGCATGGCCTGCGGCATGGCCTCGTGCAGCTTCATGGCGTCGTGGCCGGCGCCGCTGGGCATGCGGTGCAGCGGCAGGCCCAGCGCGCTCACGGCACGCTCCCAGCGCTGTTGCCATTCGGGCGCGCTGGGTGCGGCGGCGGCGCGCATGGTTTCTTCCAGCTGCAGGTGCAGGCCGCGGCGTTCGGCAATCGCCTGGGCCTGGGCCAGCACGTCGGTGGCGCAGGCATCCCGCACTTCGTTGGTGGTGGCGCGGATGTCGAGGCTGAAGCGGCAGCGGCCCGGCACCACGTTGATCGAGCCGGCCGGCACCTCCAGCATGCCCATGGTGCCCACCAGGTCGGGCACGGCGGCGGCGCGCTGTTCCAAATACAGCGCCAGCTCGGCGGCCGCGGTGGCCGCATCGCGCCGCGTGCCCATGGGCGTGGTGCCGGCGTGGCTGGCCATGCCCACGTACTCACCCACAAAGCGCACGCTGCCGTTGATCGAGGTGACGACGCCCAGCGGCATGTCCAGGTCGCTCAGCACCGGGCCCTGCTCGATGTGCACTTCCACAAAGCCCTGGTAGCGGGCCGGGTCGCGCTTCAGGCGAATGATGTCGTTCACATTCAACCCCGCGTGCTGCATGGCCTGGCGCATCGTGACGCCATCGGCATCGGCCTGCTCCAGCCAAGCCGCATCGAACTGGCCCACCAGCGCGCCCGAACCCAGAAAGGTGGCCTTGTAGCGCTGGCCTTCTTCCTCGGCAAAGCCCACCACCTCGATGTCGAACGGCAAACGGGTGCCCGCGCGGTGCAGCTCGCGCACGCAGGCCATGGGCACCAGGATGCCCAGCCGGCCGTCGTATTTGCCACCGTTGCGCACGGTGTCGTAATGGCTGCCGGTGAGCAGGCGCTGGGCCTGGTCATTCGTGCCACGGTACACGCCCACCACGTTGCCCACGGCGTCGGTGTGCACTTCGTCAAAGCCGCAGTCGTTGCGCATCCACTGCGATAGCTGGTGCGCGCAGGCGCGGTGCGCGTCGGTGAGGTAGGTCACCGTGAGCTCGCCGCGCTCGGCATAGCCGGCGTCGCTGTGTACGGCCAGTTGCTCGGCCCAGTCCCACACATCGTTGCCCAGCGCGGGCGTGACGCCGAACTTGTCGTTCAGCCGGATCTCGGCAATGCGGTGGATGTTGCGCAGGCACTCGGCCAGCTCGAAATCCGGGTGGTTGCCCAGGCGCCGCTCGAAGGTGGTGATGATCTCGTGCCGGTTCAGCCCCAGGCCGCGCGGCCCGCGCACCGCCAGGATGAAGGGGAAGCCGAACTTGGTGTTGTAGCGGGCGTTCAGGTCTTGCAGGTGCGCGAACTCTTCGGGCGTGCAATCGGTGAGACCGGCCTTGCCCTGCTCGTGGGTGGATTCCGCTGTGAGCGTCTTGCTCACCATGGCCTTGCCGGCCAGCTCGGGGTGGGCGCGGATCAGGCCCAGCTGGGCCTCGCGGCCGCCGTCCACCACCGCCTGCACCAGCGCGTGCTTGAGGTGGGCCAGGCTCTTGAACGGGCGTTGCGCTGCGGCGCGCTCGGGGATCCACGGCGAATGCTCGTAAGTGCCGTCCAGCAGGCGGGCCACGTCGGCCGGCGTGCCGGTGTTGAGCTGTTCCAGTGTCAGGGTCGCGGTCATGCGGCTCACTCCCACACAAAGGCCGTGGCAGGGTCAAACGGGTGTGTGGCCTTCCAGTGCCGCGCGATGTCGATGCGCCGCGTCACCCACACGTGCTCGTGCTGCTCGAGGTGGTCGAGGAAGCGCTGCAGCGCGCGCATGCGCCCGGGCCGTCCCAGCAACCGGCAGTGCATGCCGATGCTCATCATGGCGGGGAACTCGTCACCCTCGGCGTAGTGCACGTCGAAGGCGTCACGCAGGTACTGGAAGAACTCGTCGCCGTGGCTGAAGCCCTGCGGCAGCGCGAAGCGCATGTCGTTGCAGTCCAGCGTGTAGGGCACCACCAGGTGCGGGGCCAGGCTGCCCTCGCCGGTCTTCACCTGCAGCCAGAAGGGCAGGTCGTCGCCGTAGTAGTCGCTGTCGTACTCGAAGCCGCCGTACTCGGCCACCAGCCGGCGGGTGTTGGGGCTGTCGCGGCCGGTGTACCAGCCCAGCGGCCTTTCGCCCGTGAGCTGGGTAATGGCGTCCATGCCCAGCCGCATGTGCTCGCGCTCCACCTCCACCGGCATGGCTTGGTAGTGGATCCACTTCCAGCCGTGGCAGGCGATCTCGTGGCCCAGCGCCACGAAGGCGGCCGTCACCTCGGGACAGCGCTGCAGCGCCGAGCCCACGCCAAAGACGGTGAGCGGCAGGCCGCGCCGCTCGAACTCGCGCAGGATGCGCCACACGCCCACGCGCGAGCCGTACTCGTAGATGCCCTCCATGCTCAGGTGCCGCTCGGGGTAGCTGGCCGGGTTGAACATCTCGGAGAGGAACTGCTCGCTGCCGGCGTCGCCGTGCAGCACCGAGTTCTCGCCGCCCTCCTCAAAATTGAGCACGAACTGCACGGCCACCTTGGCCTTGCCGGGCCAGTGGGCGCGAGGCGGGATGCGGCCATGGCCGCGCAGGTCGCGTGGATACCGGGGAGGAGGCACAGGGCGATTCATAAGCTGCTCACTGTGGCTGCAGGGCGGCAGCCAGGTCGGGGGTGTGGGGGGCCAGGTTGAGGTTGCGCTCCACGGCATGCAGGTGCTGTTCCATGAGCTTCACGGCGGCACGGGCATCGCGCCTGTCCAGCGCGTCCACGATCTGCCCGTGCTCGGCCTGCGAGGCCTCGGCCGAGTGGGCCGACTGGTACATCAGCGCGATCAGCGACGAGCGGCTGAGCAAATCGGCCAGCAGCTGGGCCAGCACCTCGTTGCCCAGCAGGCGGGCCAGGATGACGTGGAAATCGGCCAGCAGCCGGGTGCGGCCCGTCACATCGGTGCGGGCCAGCGCGTTCTGCTCGTCCTTCAGGTGGGCGCGCAGCTGGGCCACCTGGGCGTCGGTGATGACCGCGCACAGCTGCTTCACCATGGCCGCCTCCACCATGGCGCGCACCTCGAACACCTGGCGCGCTTCCTCCACGCTGGGCATGGCCACATGGGCGCCGCGCGCGGGCTCCAGCGTCACCAGCCGGTCGCGGCTGAGCTGGTTGAGCGCCTGGCGAACGAGGGTGCGCGAGACCTGGAAGATGTCGGCGATCTTCTGTTCGGCCAGCTTGGTGCCGGGCATCAGCCGGCGCTCGACGATGGCGGTGCTGATGGACTCGACGATGCGCTGCGTGGCGCCGGCCGTGGCACTGGCACTGGCAACTGCGGGCGCGGCGGCAGCCGCCTTGCGGCGGGGCGAACGGGCCGGTGACGCGGCCGGGGAGCGGGCAGCTGTGGGCATGGTGGGCGTTGACGTGTATTCAGAAGTGTATACACTTCTGAGCCAAGCGCAAGCCCGGGCCGACACGGCCAACCCCGATGTGCACCAAGCCCAGGCCTGCCGCACCAACCTCAGCCACAAGGACACCAGAATGGGCCACCTCAGCACCCATGTGCTCGACACCATGAACGGCTGCCCCGCCGCCGGCATGGCCGTGACGCTGCAGCGCATCACCGGCAGCCAGGTCGAGACGATCAAGACCCTCACCCTCAACGCCGACGGCCGCAACCCCGACGGCCCGCTGTTGGACGCCAGCACCATGGCCGTGGGCCGCTACCGCCTGGTGTTCGCCGTGGCCGCGTACTTCCGCGCCAAGGGCGTCACCCTGCCCGAACCGCCGTTCCTGGACGAGGTGCCGCTGGACTTCGGCATCGCCGACGCCGCCGGCCACTACCACGTGCCCTTGTTGGTGAGCCCGTGGGCTTACAGCACCTACCGCGGCTCGTGACCGCCCCGTCATCCCGGCCACCCACCTCGTCATTCCCGAGGCCCTTCCCGTCATTCCCGCGAAGGCGGGAATCCATGTGCGCTACCAACCTTCTGGATTCCCGCCTTCGCGGGAATGACGGAGGGAATCTGGGAATGACGGGGCTGGCGGGCACGCCACTTGCAATGCTCCGCATGCGCCAGGCCCGGGTTAAACCCGATGAGTCTGCGCACTGCACTGTATACACTTTTGACACGTCGCCGCGGAGCCTGCGGCGCCGGCCCCAGGCCAGCGCGCAGTTGCGACGTCCACCCTCACAGAGCCCGCTGTGGTGAGGGCAGTCGCCTCGGTTCGCGCCGTCGCGGCTGCCTTTCGTTGTGGGGTTTTTTCGTGGACGCATACCTGCTGGACTGGGCCAATCTGCTGCTGCGCTGGGCGCACGTGATCACGGCCATCGCCTGGATCGGCTCTTCCTTCTACTTCGTCTTTCTTGACAGCAGCCTCACCAAGCCCACCGACCCTGAGCTGAAGGCCAAGGGCGTGGACGGCGAGTTGTGGGCCGTGCACGGTGGCGGCTTCTACCACCCGCAGAAGTACATGGTGGCGCCCAAGAGCCTGCCCGAGCACCTGCACTGGTTCTTCTGGGAGAGCTACAGCACCTGGCTCACCGGCTTCTCGCTGTTCACGGTGCTCTACCTGTTCAACGCCAGCTCGTTCCTGATCGACAAGAGCGTGTTCGACTGGACGCCCACCGCCGCCGTGACCACGGCCCTGGGCTTCCTGGTGGTGTTCTGGGGGCTGTACGACGCCATCTGCCGCCTGCTGGGCCGTGGCAAGCACGGTGACCTCATCGTGGCGCTGTGCGTCACCGCCATGGTGGTGGCCGCGTCGTGGCTGGCATGCCATCTGTTCGCCGGCCGGGCGGCCTTTTTGCTGGTGGGCGCCATGATGGCCACGAGCATGAGCGCCAGCGTGTTCTTCTGGATCATCCCGGGCCAGCGCAAGGTCATCGCGCAAATGAAGGCCGGCGAGCCGGTGGACCCGCAGCACGGCCAGCGCGCCAAACAGCGCAGCGTGCACAACACCTACTTCACCATGCCGGTGGTGGTGGCCATGCTCAGCAACCACTACGGCTGGCTCACGCAGGGCCCGAACAACTGGGTGGTGCTGGTGCTGATGATGCTGGCTGCCGCCCTCATCCGCCAGAGCTTCGTGGCCCGCCACAAGGCCCTGGTGGAGGGTAGGCGCGCGCCCTGGGAGTACGCCACCGTCGGCACGCTGATCATCATCGGGCTGGCCATCGCCATGGCCCCGGCGCCGCGCCCGGAAAGTGCCACCAACGCTGCGGCCAACGCCGCCCCCGTCAGCTTCGTGCAGGTGCAGACCATCGTGGCCCAGCGCTGCGTGGTGTGCCACAACGCTCAGCTGCAGAACAAGAACGTGGCCCTGCACACGCCCGAACTCATCGCCCAACACGCGCCACAGATCTACCAGCAGGCCGTGCTGCTCAAGGCCATGCCCTTCAACAACGCCACGCAGATCACGCCGGAAGAGCGCGACGCCCTGGGCCGCTGGTTTGCCGCCGGCGCGCCTTTGAAATGAGCCCATCCCCCGTTATTCCCCCATCCAACATCATTCCCGCATCCCCCGTCATTCCCGCGAAGGCGGGAATCCACCCCCGCCACCACCCGCCACCGCCTGGATTCCCGCCTTCGCGGAAATGACAGCACCCACCACCAAGAGCCCGAGGAGCCCCATGAACGCCACCACAACCGTCCACCCCGTGGACGAAGTACTACCGCCGGCCAAGCTCGCCGCGCTGGGCCTGCAGCACGTGCTGGTGATGTACGCCGGCGCCATCGCCGTGCCGCTCATCGTCGGCCGCGCGCTCAAGCTCACGCCCGAGCAGGTGGCGCTGCTGATCTCGGCCGATTTGTTCTGCTGCGGCCTGGTCACGCTCATCCAGTCGCTGGGCGTCACCAAGTGGTTCGGCATCAAGCTGCCGGTGATGATGGGCGTCACCTTCGCGGCCGTGGGCCCCATGGTGGCCATGGCCAACGCCATGCCAGGCGTGGACGGCGCACGCGCCATCTTCGGCGCCATCATCGGCGCGGGCGTGGTCAGCATGCTGCTGGCCCCGGTGATGGGCCGGCTGCTGCGCTTCTTCCCGCCCGTGGTCACCGGCACCATCATCGCCGTCATCGGCATCAGCCTGATGCGCGTGGGCGTGGGTTGGGCGCTGGGCGGCCCGGCCAACCTGGCGCAGAACGTGGACGTGCCCAAGCTGGTGGTGATGGTGGACAAGGTCAAGGCGCAGACGGCGGATGCCGCAGCGTCAGCCGCAGCGGCCGTGGCCGCAGGGGCTTCCGCCGCGTCGGCACCGCCCATGAAGCTGGCCGGCCCCGTGCCCATGGTGAACAGCCCCACCTACGGCGCGCTGGACAACCTCGCCATCGCCGCGTTCGTGCTGGTGGTCATCCTGCTGCTGGTGAAGTACGGCAAGGGCTTCATCGCCAACATCGCCGTGCTGCTGGGCATCGTGGCCGGCTGCGTGCTGGCCACCGGCCTGGGCAAGATGAACTTCGACAAGGTGGCCAAGGCCCATGCCTTCGACATCGTCACCCCCTTCGCCTTCGGCATGCCCACCTTCAACGGCGTGGCCATCCTCACCATGACCTTGGTGATGATCGTGGTGATGATCGAATCCACCGGCATGTTCCTGGCCCTCTCCGACATGACCGGCAAGCGCCTGATGCAGGCCGAGCTCAGCGCCGGCCTGCGCACCGACGGCCTGGGCACGCTGATCGGTGGCATCTTCAACACCTTCCCCTACACCAGCTTCTCGCAGAACGTGGGCCTGGTGGGCGTCACCGGCGTGCGCAGCCGCTTCGTCTGCGTGGCGGCGGGCGTCATCATGATCGTGCTGGGCATGCTGCCCAAGATGGCCGCGCTGGTGGAGTCGGTGCCCCAGTTCGTGCTGGGTGGCGCCGGGTTGGTGATGTTCGGCATGGTGGCCGCCACCGGCGTGCGCATCCTCAGCCGGGTGGACTTCGCCGGCAACAAGCACAACCTCTACATCGTGGCCATCTCCATCGGCATGGGCCTGCTGCCCCTGGTGGCACCGCGCTGGGCCCAGCAGATGCCGCACGACCTGCAGATCCTGCTGGAAAGCGGCATCCTGCTCGCCGCCCTGACGGCCGTGGCGCTGAACCTGTACTTCAACGGCAGCCGGGGTGACCTGGCGGGCAGCGTGGAGGCCTCGGGCGCCGTCGGCCACTGACCGTCGACACTCCAACCAAGAGGCAGAGAATGGCGCGATGAACCGCGCCACCTCTGCCTCTTCCCTTTCCAGCGCCCAGGACGAACAAGCCCGCGCCCTGCTGCGCCGCATGTTCGACGCGGCCATCGCCTCGGCCCAGCCCGCGCTGTGCGTGCCGCCCCATTTGCCCACGCCCGAGAGCTTGCAGGGCGGCCGGCTCATCGTCATCGGCGCCGGCAAGGCCAGCGCGGCCATGGCGGCCGCCGTGGAAGCGCACTGGCCTTGCGAGCTCAGCGGCCTGGTCGTCACCCGCTACGGCTACGCGGTGCCCTGCCAGCGCATCGAAATCGTGGAAGCCGCCCACCCCGTGCCCGACGCTGCGGGAGAGGCTGCGGCCCAGCGCATGCTGCAGGTGGTGCAAGGCCTGAACGCCAACGATCTGGTGCTGTGCCTCATCTCGGGCGGCGGCTCGGCCCTGCTGCCGCTGCCGGCACCCGGCCTCACCCTGGCCGACAAGCAGGCCGTCAACCGTTCCCTGCTGGCCAGCGGCGCCACCATCAGCGAGATGAACTGCGTGCGCCGCCACCTCTCCGCCATCAAGGGCGGGCGGCTGGCGGCCGCCTGCGCGCCGGCCCGTGTGCTCACGCTCACGCTCTCCGACGTGCCGGGCGACGACCCCATCGACATCGCCAGCGGCCCCACCGTGGCCGACCCCACCACCTGCGCCGACGCGCTGGCCATCCTCAAGCGCTACGGCATCACCGTGCCCGAAGCCGCACGCCAGCTGCTGCACAGCGGTGCCGCCGAAAGCATCAAGCCCGGCGATGAACGGCTGGCCCGCAACGAGCTGCGCATGGTGGCCACCCCGCAAATGGCGCTGGAAGCCGCCGCCCAGGTGGCGCGCGAGGCCGGCGTCACCCCGCTCATCCTGGGCAACGCGCTGGAAGGCGAGGCCCGCGACGTGGGCACCGTGCTGGCTGGCATCGCCAAACAGGTGGCCCGGTACGGCCAGCCCGCCGCCGCGCCCTGCGTGCTGCTGAGCGGCGGCGAAACCACGGTGACGGTGCGCGGCCAGGGCCGCGGCGGCCGCAACGTGGAATGCCTGCTGGCCATGGCGCTGGCGCTCAAAGGCCAGGCCCACACCTACGCGCTGGCTGGCGACACCGACGGCGTGGACGGCCTGGAGGAAATCGCCGGCGCCATCATCACCCCCACCACGCTGGAGCGCGCCTGGGCGCTGGGCATCAAGCCGCACGACAGCCTGGCCCACAACGACGGGCATGGGTTCTTCGAGGCGCTGGGCGATGCGGTGGTGACGGGGCCGACGCTGACGAATGTGAATGACTTCAGGGCAGTGTTGATTGGTTAGCTTTCGGGACACGACTGCTCCGACAAGAGATCACTCAGCGACAGTGCCTAACTACAATATTAATTTCCATCTCGCCGTTCACTCAAGTCTCCAGATCGCTGCGGCTCTGGAATCAACCCTGACGCTCGCCCAATGATCGGCATCATCAACCCGGCACTGCTTCTCATCCCGATTGCCGCAATTGTTGTACTCATATTTCCGACACTCGTCTCGCGCTGGCGCCGGTACGTTGCCTACGCGGTGCTCTCGAACGTCGTGACCTTTTCGCTGTGGTACTTCTCTGACGTACATGCGGTCGCAATCAAATTGTTCGGCGTCACAAACTTCTTGGGCACTGTGATTGGCATGGTTGTGCAAATGGCACGCGACCAAGCTCAAGGTGCCGCGAACTTCCAACTGCAGGCTTTGTTCCTGGCGATGCTGCTGCTCACCCTTGTTGGAGGACCCATTGCACTTGAACGCTACAGAGAGACTTCACAACGTGGACTTCTGCCAAGCGGGTTGATGATCGGGCGCGCAACGTACATGCCCAGGAAGTTGAATGCCTCGTGCGAGATCTCCACCTGGGAGCTCTTGCCTGTGGGAGCGGGCAATTCCAGCCCAAGCATCCTCACTTCGTCCCAGAAAGCAATGTCTTCCAGACAAGGCGAATTGATCTATAGCGCCTGGGCGGCTACGCCCTTGTCGAGCAACTCCGACCCCCTCGCTTCCGCTGATCGCTGGCTGCGTGGAATTGGATGCTCGGAAATAGATTCCGCGCAAAAGGATCTGGTCATTGATGCGCTCACAAGCGAAGGGGCTTTCTACGCAACGTCAGGCGATGCCGGCGTGGTTCTGATTCCGAAGCAACACCTCGTTGTCCACTCCTACAGCCGTTGAGTCGAAGGCCGGCATTGGCGCCTTCAATGATCGCCGTTGACAGTACCCCATGGTGTTGTCATCATCTCCAACATGAAGGCCACAAAGCTTGCCCGGTCGCGCATCGTCTACAGCGAGACGGCCTTTGCAGAGTTGGTGCTCTGGCAGCTGCCCAAGCCGCTGCAAGGCTCCCTGCACACCTACAAGTACAGGCTGGCCTTTGTGGTGGCAGGCGAGTGTGTGGTTCGGTACGACAACGAGGCCGGCAAGGGCGACCACCGCCACGTCGGTGGCAAGGAGTCGTCTTTCGTCTTCTCCGGCGTCGATCAACTGCTGGTCGACTTTCAACAAGACATTGCGAGGTGGCAACGTGAAAACAGTGACGCTTGAAGTTCGTCGCCCCGAAGACGCGATGGCCGACTTTGCGCAGGCCTGGAAATCGGGTAAGCCGCAGAAGTCGGCCCGCATCAGCTTTGCCACGCCCGAACTGCTGTGGAAGGTGCTCAGCGCCAAGCGCTGGGAATTGCTCAAGGCCTTGTGCGGTGCCGGCCCGGTCTCCATCCGCGAGGCGGCGCGACGTGTGGGCCGAGACGTGAAGGCGGTGCATTCCGATGTGACGGCGCTGCTGGCGGCAGGGGTCATCCAGCACACCGAATCGGGTGCCATCGAATTCCCGTTCAACGCGGTGAAGGTTGAGTTTCTGCTACAGGCCGCCTGAGCCGCACGTCCGTGGCCGACCATGCCTCGGCTCGCTGTGGGTAAATGCGGGTATGTTTGCGGCCATGCCGACATCCACCATGAAAACCTACCGGGGCACCTGCCACTGCGGCGCCGTGCGCTTCCAGATCGAGACCAATTTCCCCGAGCTGACCATGTGCGACTGCTCCATCTGCCGCCGCAAGAACGCGCTGATGGTGAAGGTGCACGAGGCGCAGTTCCAGCTGCTGGCGGGCGAAGACCAGCTCACCGAATACCAGTTCCACACCCGCACCGCACGCCACTACTTCTGCAAGGTGTGCGGCATCTACCCCTTTCACCGCAAACGCGTCACGCCCGACCACTACGGCATCAACGTGCACTGCCTGGAGGGCTTCGACCCCGCCGGCATCCCCGTGCGCCAGGCCGTGGGCGCGGCCATGCCCTGAACCAAGGCGCTCCATGACCACCCTCCGCCACGCGTCCTGCAGTTGCGGCCAGCTCAGCGCCCAGGTGAGCGGCGAACCGGTGCGCGTCTCCATCTGCCACTGCCTGGCCTGCCAGCGCCGCACCGGCAGCCCGTTCGGCCAGCAGGCCCGCTTCCCGCGCGAGGCGGTGGTGCTGCAGGGCACCTCCACCACCTACGTGCGGGTGGGCGACGAGGGCTCGCAGATCCACTTCCACTTCTGCCCGCAGTGCGGCGCCACGCTGTGCTACGAGGCCGAGTGGATGGCGGGCTTCCTCGCCATCCCGGTGGGGGCCTTTGCCGACGCCGGCTTTCCTGGCCCCAACATCTCGGTGTACGAGGACCGCAAGCACGCCTGGGTGGTGGTGCCACCCGACATCGAACACATGGCCTGACCAAGGAGCAAGGCGATGATCCAGGGATCCTGTTTGTGTGGCGATGTGCGCTGGCGCTTTGCCGGTGAGCCCGACGGCGCCACGGCGTGCAACTGCACAGCCTGCCGCCGCTACGGCACCCTGTGGGCCTACGCCTACGAGGGCGATGGCATCGCCGTGGAAGGCCCGGCACAGCCCTTTGTGCGCGGCAAGGCCCTGAGCTTCAACTTCTGCCCGCGCTGCGGCTGCGTGGCCTATTGGCGCGGTTTGCGCACCGACGAGCAGGGGCGCCGACGCATCGCGGTGAACCTGCGCCTGGCCGAGAACCCCGACGAGGTGGCGCAGATCCCCATCGACCACTTCGACGGCCTGGACAGTTTCGACGACCTGCCACGCGACGGCCGCTGCGTGGCCGACTACTGGTTCTGACCCACCACCAGCCAGGGAGCTCGCTGGAACATGCACCACCCTCCTGTCCGCCTTGTTGCCACCACACTGGCCTGCGCCACCCTGGCCCTGGGCACCGCCACGCTGGTGTTCGAGACCGACGTGCGCGTGGCGCGTCAGCAACCCGGTTTCACCGTGCACGAAGGCGGCAAGCTGGTGGGCCGAGGCGCGGTTCAACCGTGAACGACGCACCCCGAGAAGCCAGGGGCCGCCGCGCGCTGAGGAGACCCACCATGCCCGACGAATCCGCAGCCGCCCTCATCGACGCCAAGATCATCGCCCTGCCAGACTGGCGTGGTGCCACGCTGGCCCGCCTGCGCGCGCTGGTGCAGCAGGCCCTGCCGGACGCGGTGGAGGAGTGGAAGTGGAACACCCCGGTGTGGTCGGCCGGCGGCGGCATCGTCTGCACGGGCGAGGTCTACAAGCAGGTGGTGAAGCTCACCTTCCCCAAGGGCGCCGCGCTGCCCGACCCGGCCGAGCTGTTCAACAGCAGCCTGGAAGGCAAGGTGCGCCGCGCCATCGACTTCGGCGAAGGTGCCAAGCCCAACACCAAGGCGCTGAAGGCCTTGTTCCAGGCGGCTGCCGCTGCCAATGGTGGCCCGCCTGCCAACACCGCACCCAAGAAAACGGCCAAGCCCAAGACCCCAGAGCCCAAGTTGCTCGTGGGCGGCAACCCGCAGGTGGCCAAGGCGGATGGGAACGCGCCGGTGCAGGCCTTCATCGCCGCCATCCCCGGCTGGAAGCAGGCCATGGCACAACAGGTGGATGCGCTGGTGGACCGTGCTGTACCGGAGGTGTGCAAGGCCGTGAAGTGGAACTCCCCCTTCTACGGCGTGCCCGGCCAGGGCTGGTTCCTCAGCTTCCACTGCCACACCCGTTACCTGAAGCTGGCGTTTTTCAAAGGCGCCGCGCTCAAGCCGCTGCCGCCCGAAGCCTCGAAGCAGCCCGAGGTGCGCTACCTGCACCTGCACGAGCACGACACCATCGATGAAGCCCTGCTGCTCGGCTGGCTGCGCCAGGCCAGCGCGCTGCCGGGCTGGAACCCTTCCAAGACCTCACCATGAATCCCACCGCCATCCTGCAACCCGTGTTCGCGCTGGCCATGCTCACCGGCCTCGTGCTGCTGCTGATCCCGCTGGCCCGCATCCGCGCGGTACAGCGCCGCCAGATCGGCCTGAGCGACTTCAAGTTGGGTGAGTCGGCCCAGGTGCCCGAGCAGGTGAGCCTGCCCAACCGCAACTACATGAACCTGCTGGAGCTGCCGCTGCTGTTCTATGTGGTGTGCCTGATGGCCTATGTCACCGGCAGCACCACGCCGGCCATGCTGCAACTGGCCTGGGCCTATGTGGCGCTGCGCGTGGTGCACAGCGCCATCCACCTAACCACCAACCAGGTGTTCCACCGCTTCGTGGCCTTTGCGCTGAGCAATGTGGTGCTGTTGGTGCTGTGGCTGCTGGCCGCCACCCAGGTGCTGGGCACAAAGGTCCCTTGAATGGCACACCGGTTCTTCCCCAAGCCGCTGCTGTTGCTGGTGGCCCTGGCAGCTCACCTGGGCCCGACCCACGCGGCCGATGACGACGCGGCCCAGGCCACCCGAGCCGTGGTGGCCTTCCACCAGGCGCTGAAATCAGGGGACGCCAAGGCCGCGCTGCAATGGCTGGCCGACGACGCCCAGGTACTGGAGGACGGCGAGCTGCAGACCCGCGAGCAGTACCGGCACCACCACCTGGAGGCCGACATCACCTTTGCGAAGGGCGTCACCACCACCTACAGCCAGGTGGTGGCCAACGCCCAGGGCGGTACCGCCTGGGTCAGCGCGGCCACCGCCACCACTGGCCACTACAAAGGCCGCCCCGTGGCCCTGAACGGGGCCGAGCTGATGGTGCTCACCAGGAGCCCCGAGGGCTGGCGCATCCGCGCCATCCACTGGTCGGCCAACAGCCGAGCCAAACCTCCCACGCCACCCAGCCCGCCGCCCCTGGTCGGTGGCGACCGCGACGCCCAGGGCTGCCTCACCCCCAGTGGCTACACCTGGTGTGCCCGCGAGAGCGCCTGCGTGCGGCCCTGGGAACTGGCCAAGGCCAAGGGGCTGGGCGAAGGGGCGGACGCCTTCAAACGTCATTGCGAAGGGTCTGCCCCATGAGCCTGGGCAGACGAGGGTTTCGATGGGCTGCCTTGCTGCTGCTGGTCTGCACCACCGCCCATGCCACCCCCTCGTTGATGGACGGCGACCTGGTCTTCCAGACCTCGCGCTCCAGCCAGTCGGTGGCGGTGCAGCGGGCCACCGGCTCCACCTACAGCCACATGGGCATGGTGGTGGTGCAGGGTGGCCAGCCTCTGGTGCTGGAGGCCGTGGCCACGGTGCGCACCACGCCGCTGGCCCGGTGGGTGGCGCGTGGCGAGGGTGGGCACTACGTGGTCAAGCGCCTGCGCGACGCGCCCACGCGGCTCACGCCCGCCGCCGTGCAGCGCTTGCGCTCGGCAGCCAATGCGATGGCGGGCCGGCCCTATGACCTGGCCTTCGGCTGGTCGGACGACCACATCTACTGCTCCGAGCTGGTGTGGAAGGCCTACGACCGTGCGCTGGGCGTGCAGATCGGCAGCCTGCAGAAGGTGCGCGACTTCAACCTCGGCGACCCCGCTGTGCGCGCCAAGCTGCGCGAGCGCTATGGCAGCGCCGTGCCACTGGACGAACCGGTGATCTCGCCCGTGGCCATGTTCAATTCACCGCTGCTGATGACCGTGCTGTCGCGCTGAGCGCCGGCTTTTGGCCATACTGCGCGCACCCGATTCGGCGCACCGCCGTCCCATCCCCTGCGAGGTTCTGCATGAAGCTTTGGCCCTGGTCCCTGTTGCTGCTGTTGGGCGCCTGCGCCCAGGTTCCCCCGGCTGCACCCACGGCGGTGCTGGCCCCCAACGCCAACCTGGTGGTGCAAGGCATCCCGCCCATCCCGGCCAGCCTGGTAGAGAAAGTGGCGCCCTACACCGAGTTTCGCGGCCACGCCCTGGTGGCCTGGCACCCCAACCAGCGTGAACTGCTGGTGGCGCACCGCCCGGCCGGTGGCAACACGGCCCAGCTGTTCCGCGTGGCCGGCCCGCTGGCCCAGCCCGAGCCGCTCACCAACTTTGCCGACCCGGTGAGCAGCGCCACCTACGAGCCCAAGCGGGGCCGCTACCTGGTGTTCGAGCGCAGCGCCGGCGGCAGCGAGGCCGACCAGCTCTACCGGCTCGATCTGCCCTCCAAGCAGAGCACGCTGCTGAGCAACCCGAACGAGCGCCACAACATCCTGGGTTGGCTGCACCACAGCGCCCAGTTGCTGGTGAGCGCCCTGCCGCTGGACAAGACCGCCCAGGGTGGCACGCGCGCCCAGGTGGCCACCACGCTGCGCCTGCTCGACCCGCTGCACCCCGAGGCCCAGCGCACGTTGGCCGAGCTGCCAGGCGGCGGCTGGTATCTGGGCGGTGTTTCCAGCGACGACGCGCGCGTGTCGCTGACCCGTTATGTGTCGGCCACCGAGTCCGAGGTGTGGCTGATGGACCTGGCAGGCCCGAATGCTGGCAAGGCGGTGCAGTTGTTGCCCGCGCCCGGCAGCCAAGCCCCCAAGGCCAGCTACCGTGCAGGCGAGTTCATGCCCGGCAACGTGGGCCTGTTCATCACCAGCGACCACCTGGGCGAGTTCAACGAGCTGATGGCCTACCGCTTTGCCGACGCCCAGTTCAGCCGCGTCACCGGCCACCTGCCCTGGGACGTGGACGGCGCGGCGCTGAGCGAAGACGGTGCCTGGCTGGCCAGCATCGTCAACATCGAGGGCCGGCGCGAACTGCACGTGTTCGATGCCAAGACGCTGAAGGAACACACCCTGCCCGCCCTGCCGGCCGGCAGTGTCTCAGGTCTCGCCTTCCACCCGCAGACCGGTGAGCTGAGCTTCTCGGTGGCCAGCGCCCAGGGCCCGGGCCAGATCCACACGCTCAATCTGGCCAACCAGGCCGTGGCCACCTGGACCCAGCCCTATGTGCCCCCCGCGCTGGCCGGTGCCAGCTTCAGCGAACACCAGATCGTGCGCTGGAAGAGCTTCGACGGCCTGCCCATCTCGGGTCTGCTGAACTTGCCACCGGCCAAGTTCACCGGCAAGCGCCCGGTGCTGATCGCCATCCACGGCGGGCCCGAGGGCCAGGCCACGGTGGGCTTTTTGAACCGCAACAACTACTACATCAACGAGCTGGGCTTCGCGATCCTGCAGCCCAATGTGCGCGGCTCCAGCGGCTTCGGCAAGCGTTTCCTCTCTCTGGACGACGGCATGAAGCGCGAGGATTCGGTGGGTGACATCGGCGCCCTGCTCGACTGGATCGCCACCCAGCCGCAGCTCGACGCCTCGCGCGTCATCGTCACCGGCGGCAGCTACGGCGGCTACATGAGCCTGGCCGTGAGCACGCATTACGCCGACCGCATCCTGGGCGCCATCGACGTGGTGGGCATCTCCAACTTCGTCACCTTCTTGCAGAACACCGAGAGCTACCGCCGCGACCTGCGCCGGGTGGAGTACGGCGACGAGCGCGACCCGGCGATGCGCGCCCACTTGCAGGCCATCTCGCCGCTGACCAACGCGCACAAGATCACCAAGCCGCTGTTTGTGGTGCAAGGCAAGAACGACCCGCGCGTGCCCTACACCGAGGCCGAGCAGATCGTGGCCCAGGCCCGCGCCAACCAGACCCCCGTCTGGTACCTGCGCGCCGAGAACGAGGGCCACGGCTTTGCCCGCAAGGAGAACGCCGACTTCCAGTTCTACGCCACCATCCAGTTCATGCAGCAGGCCTTGGGCGAGGGGCTGGTGCGCTGAACGTGAACCTGAAGTTCTAGGCACGGTGTGAGCCGCCCCGCCCAGCCCAGCTACCGCCCCCCCACCCGCGAGGGCCTGAACCCCAGCCTGGTGGCCTTGCCGGCCGGGCCCTGGCCCACGGTGCTGGCCTTCCTGTGCCAGCGCTTCCCACAGTTCGACCTGGCTCACTGGCAGGGCCAGATGGCCCGTGGCGGGGTGCTGGACGAGGCCGGGCACCCCCTCCCCCCGAATGCGCCTTACCGCCCCGCCAGCCGCCTCTGGTACTGGCGCGAGCCCCCGGCCGAAACCCCCATCCCCTTCGAGGCCGGCATCGTCTACCAGGACGAATGCCTGCTGGTGGCCGACAAGCCCCACTTCCTGCCCACCGTGCCCAGTGGCCGCTACGCCCGCCACACCCTGTTGGCCCGGCTGCAGCACCAGTTGGGTATCGACACCTTGGTGCCCATGCACCGGCTGGACCGCGAAACCGCCGGCCTGGTGGCCTTCTGCATCCAACCGCGCCACCGCAACGCCTACCAGGGGCTGTTCCGAGACCGCCAGGTGCACAAGGTCTACGAGGCCATCGCACCGTACCGCGAGGGTCTGTCCTTCCCTCAAGAGCGGTTTTCGAGGATGGAGACCAGCGCGACGCACTTCATGCAGATGGCGGAGGTGCCGGGCGAGCCCAACGCCCACACGCGCATCGAGCTGGTTGAAAAGCACCCTGATCTGGCCCTGGCCCGCTACCGCCTGGCGCCCAGCACCGGCCAGACGCACCAGCTGCGGGTGCACCTGCTGGGCCTGGGCCTGCCCATCCTGGGCGACCAGATCTATCCAGTGCTTGGCCCCGAACCGGCGGTGGGCGAGTTGCCTGATTTTTCAGCACCGCTGCAGCTGCTGGCCTGCGAACTGGCTTTCACCGACCCGGTCACGGGCGAAGCCCGGCACTTCGTGAGTCGGCAGCGCCTGAAATTTCCGGTCTGAATTTTGGGGTTGGTGTTCTTCTATGCCTTTGTCTCTTTGAGAAATTGGTAGTACTGGTAGAGCAAGCCGTTTTTTGTGGACAACTGGTGTTTCCTCAAGCGCCACAAGCACTTGGCGACCGTACAAGCCTGTCCAAACCCCTTTGGACGAACTCGGCACGTTTCCACAACAACTTGCTGGATGGGCGCTGGCCTGTGGATAAGCCCCCGCTTGCGCCAAAGTTGTCCACACGTTTGTGCCTTGACAGGGCTGCCATCTCGGCACCCCCGCGCAGGCGGGGGTCCATGGTGGCCACAGCCGTCACCGACGGGCGCTGCGGGAATGACGGGCCTACATCGCGCGGGTCAGCAGCGCCCTCATCTGGGCCAGCCGCGGGGCCACCACCGGCACCGTCAGCATGGTGCTGGCCACCGCCATCAGCAGCAGGGCGGTGAAGGTTTCGGAGGTGATGACCTGCTTGTCCAGCAGGATGTTGGCGAAAATGATCATGATCAGTGCCTTGGTCTGCAAGAGCCAGCCGATGAGTGAGCCCTCACCTGGCTGCCACTTGAGGATGCGCCCGGCCAGGTGCGTGCCCAGCAGCTTGCCGGCCACCGAGGCCACCAACAGCACGGCTGCGGCGGCAAATACCGCACCGCCACCCACCTGCCAATTGGTGCGCAGCCCAGTGCTGAGGAAGAACACCGGCATCACCACCAGCAGCACGTGGTGGCGCAACTGGTCCATCTGCGCTTGGTTGAACCAGTGGCCGTCCATCACCACGCCGGCCAGGAAGGCACCCACCATGAAGTGCAGGCCGGCCCAGTCGGCGCCAAAGGCGCACACGGCCAACCAGATCAGGCCCACATACCAGCGGTCGCGCTCGGGGATGCGCTGCATCAGCTGGCGGAACACCCAAGCCGCCAGCGCAAAGCTGGTCAGGAAGGCCAACTGCCGGCCAACGCGCTCCCAGTCCATGAGGATGAGGGCCAGCACGCCCCAGATGGCCACGTCGTCCATGCTGGCGTAGCGCAGGATGCGCTGGCCCAGCGGCTGGCGCAGGATTTCCAGCTTCTCCATGAACAGGATGAGGATGGGCAGGGCCGTGACGGCGCAGGCCATGCCCACACCCAGCACAAACTGCCAAGTCTGCGCCTTGGGCCCCATCCAGCCCGGCCAGGC
>WBZX01001130.1_pt1 | contig 20929 bp, 15 predicted proteins | sample 5204211 | NCBI WGS metagenome assembly WBZX01 (sample SAMN12344362, study PRJNA552823) | activated sludge metagenome | biome: Activated sludge suspended growth; feature: Nitrification reactor; material: Wastewater; isolation source: activated sludge from nitrification reactor of wastewater... | reverse complement strand
CCTGCTGACGCACTTCATAGAGCGTGACTGGACGCTGGGGGTTCTGGAACAGGGCTTCGAACTGCTGGTGCGACATCTTTCGGCCTTCGCCTGAATCCGAACTCGGCTCCTTGGACGGCACCGGATTCAGCAAGCCCACCGGCTGTTGCACGGGCGGCACCGGCATGGGAACCGCAAACGGTCTGGTGCAGGGACTGTTCCAGTCCCCCAGAATCCGGTCCGCAATCTCCTTGGCCTCTTCGGAAATCGGGCATGTCGACTGGGGATGGCTCCACGCGCGACTCCCTTTCCCCGGAATCCACAGACCCGCGGCAGCCGCCAGCCCCCATTTCATCATGTCGCGTCGCGAAATTGTCATTACGAGTTCCCTCTCTTTCCAGCGTCGAGGCGCGACTCGTCCTCGAATGATTTCAAACAAGCGGCTTTCGGCCTCCCGCTTCGCCCAATGGCCGGAATTTCCCGTCGGATTTCCCGATAGGTGCCATTCGCCTCTTGTCGATACCCGTCCGAAATCGTCAGCGCAGGGTGATCGAACGGCGCCTGTTCGCAGCGCACCCGTTCGTCCGTCAGGCTGTTGAGAAACGCCACCAATGATCGCACCTGCACATCGTTCAGCCACAACGGTTTGATATCCGGGGATTGTTCGTTGTTGGGGAAGTCACCGCCGCGATTGTAGAATTCAACCACCTGCCGCAAGGTCGCCATGCCCCCGTTATGCATGTAGGGCCCCGTCAATTCGACATTGCGAAGACTCGGCGTTTTAAACGCGCCCTTCACGGCCACCCCCACCAATTCCGGCCGCTCGATCGGCTCGCACGGTTGAATGGCGAACCCGCAAGGATCGACGGTGAATTCGTCCACCATTCCTTGGCCGGTCCTGACGTGCGGGAGATACTGCTTCGTCAGCGACAAGGGATACCCGAAGCGATCCTCCCCGCCCACGCCGACATCTTCATTCGAAGGACGCACACCCAGGTTGTAGAACCCGCTGTCATACATCGAGGTGGGCTCGCCGGCCGGCCCCCGCATTCGCATCAGCTCCACCTGCTCACGATGTTCTTTGTTGGCCCGCTGCGACTCGAACCCGGACACGCTCAGCTCCGGGCCCCTATGGCAATCCACACATTTCCCGCCGGTCATGAACACAGAGAATCCGAGGGCGGCATCGCCGCTCAACGGTTTGGCGCCGGGTCTTCCCTTCAACGAGGCGATGTGCTCATCGAACGGCGACTGATCGGAAACGAGGGTGGACTCATAGAGCATCACCGCGATCCCGAAGAAGAGGGAAAAGTTATGTTCGATCAGCGGCAATTCGTCCTGCTTGAGCGTTCTAGGATCACGGGGATCGCGCCACCAATGGTCACGGAACGTCCGCTGGATCAGCTCGCGATAACTCACGCGCAATCCGTCCGAGGCATGGCGCCACGGACCCAGCACGCTGTCGTTCGGAGCCACGCGTTGCCGATACAACGGACGCGGAATCTTCGTCAGCATCTTGTGCCCAAGGTCGAGCCAGGTTTGGCCGCCCATCTCGACGGGGTCGACAGGAGGGCCGAGCGCTTGAGACGCCAAGGCGGCATTTCGCAGATCCAAGGAGACCGGCCGCACGTAGGACTTCGATGAACCAGGCTGATCCCCTGCCTCCGTCACGACCCGCATCAGTTGGTGCCGCGACTTTGCAGTCTTGTCCTCGTTTGAGTCAGGCTGGCTCAGTGGATCCGCTGTCTCTCGTCGGCCGAACGGACTCACGCCGTTAAAGTGATTGTTCGCCCGGCCGTCCCAGAAGGTGCGGAATTGAAACCCTGCGTTGATAACGGTCGGGGCGTTCCGTCCCGTCGTGCCGCGTCCTGGGTTGGGGCCTGCGCTCACGATGCCTTGTGAGCCGACCACATCATTGGTATCGAAAAGCGCGTCCGAGGTATTCTTTTGAGGATCCTTCAGCGCATGAAAGGGAAAATCGCCGGACTGGAGGGCATACGTCGCGTCTCCTGCTCCGCCGCTGCGTGTCGAATTAATGGACCCCGGCTTCCCGTCATTCCCGCGTCCCCCGTTGAGTTGCCCCCGCCGCCGGTTATCCGCCCCTGCGTGAAAATGACAGCTCGCACAGGCTTGCCCGTCACGACCCAGCTGGCTGTCCCAGAACAATGCCTTGCCGAGCGCAATGGCCATGGGCTTCTGCCCGGGTTTCAGTATGTCATCGAGCATCGGCTCAAAAGTCCGTGCCCGAACCCGCATGGATTGAAAATCCATTTCCTTCGCCAGGTCCAGAATCTCCTGCGCGGTGGGGTCCAGATCCTCCTCGTGTTGCACCTCCTGCCCTTGAACCGGATTCGCAGCAGAAATCACCTCCACCTGGATGCCCATCACGGCGAGCAAGAGGCTCCCGCCGACAAGACTACTTACGATGATCGTTCTCGATGCCATACCGATCCTCCACGTTACTCGGTCCCTGAGCTCAATTTCTCGGACAGACCTCCGCCTGCCTGCGCCAGTGCTTAGCAGGATCCTTGCCATCCGAAATGCTCCATCGCGGGAACGGGCGAAGACGGAATGGTGGTATTGCCCTTTCCGTCACGCGGGTGGCTTGATCGACGCGGCAAGGAACGGCAGACAGGCATGATCCAGGTTCCTGAACGTGCTGTGGAACCGGGAGCCTAGCGCTGCCATCTCCAAGACGATCTACGTATCACATCAGATACGTCGCATAACCAAACGGATACAGCCACATGCACCAGCGAGCTGGGTGTTGGAGCTCTGCCCTTTCAATCTTGCGGAGCGATGGTGCGTGAGAGTCGGTGAGGAAACCTGTCAGCGGATTGAGGGCCTTTTGTATGTAAGACGAGAGACGTGCCTCGTGATGGGTTCGGCACAGCGACGACACAATACGCGACCAGCAGGCGTCGCGTGATCGTTCACGGCCCGACTCGCATAGTGCGCCGGCTCGTCCTTTCGATGCTCCTGATCGATTGTGCGAGATCTTTTGGAGATGCGCCCCTTCGATCGACCCCGCGGCCAATCATCAGACCGCACTGCCCTGTCATCCACGCCGCCGAGATCCCGACCTACGTCGTTTTCCGTAACCAATACGATCGCCGTTTCGTCGAACCGCGGGAAGACTCTCGAACCAGCGGCAACACCGGTCGTCGGCAGCTCACCGACTCGAAGTGGGCCATCGGGAACGCACGGTCAGATTCATGTATGTGCTGCTGGGGGCATCAGGATTCGGGGTGGTAGGCCGGCGGTGAACGGATGAGATGAGTGCCTTCGTCGGAAGGACGGTCGCAGGCTCGCCGAGAAATCCTCGAACCGCCTAGGAGATTCCGTGCTGCTGGCGGCCGATAGCGCCGTCATACCGGTTGGTGGACTTGAACAGTTCGAACCGGCCGTCCATCGCGTACGTGGCGACCCGCGCGCGCAACCCTTCCATTTCGGCCACTGTCATCGGGCTGAAGCGGCGAACAATGTCGAGGTTCTGCTTGAGGACCTGCGGCGAATCAATCCCGCTCACCAACGACGCGATCGGCAAACTCAACACATACCGAATCGCCTCTTGAGGCGTGACGATCCCCTGTTTAATCGGCTCCGCGTTGCCGGTCAGGCTCTTCATGCCGAGGGCGGCGATCCCGCGCTGTGCCAACACCGGGAGCACCTCGTGCTCAAAACTGCGGTAGGTGCCGTCGAACACATTCAACGGCATCTGGCAGGCATCGAACGGAAAGCCGTGCGACAGCATTTTGAGATGAATCTTCGGGTGTTTGTGGCCGGTGAAGCCGACGAATCGCACTTTTCCCTGCTGCTTCGCCTCCAGCAACGCATCCACAGCGCCGTGCGGGACGAAATGCCGATCGGGATCGTCTTCGTACACCACTTCGTGAATCTGCCAGAGATCGAGATAGTCGGTCTTGAGGCGGCGCAGTGACTCCTCCAGTTGCTGCATGGCCACCTTCTTGTCGCGTCCATGCGAGCAGACCTTGGTCATGAGGAACACCTGCTGCCGCTTGCCCTGCAGGCCCTTCCCCATCAATTCTTCGCTGCGTCCACCGTTGTATTCCCAGGCGTTGTCGAGGAAGGTCATGCCGGCATCGATGGCCTCGTGCAGAATGCGAATGGCTTCGGCATCGTCGGGGTTGCGCCCCCAATGGGCGCCGCCGAAACACATCGCCGACACCTTCACGCCGGTCTTTCCCAGCGGGCGAAGCGGGATCTCACCGGTGGCTGTTCCGGATGGTGCGAGATCTGTGGCGAGAGCCTCGGCCATAGGGCCGGAAGCCCCGAGAGCCAGGAGAGAACCGGCCAGGCCCAGCCGCTTCAACAGCTGACGCCGGCCGAGTGGGGTGGACCAGAGTGATTCGCGGGAATATTCGGGCGCCATCAATGCCCTCCCCTGTTGGAGGTGGAATGCGTAGGCTACGATTCGGCCGCAACGATGTCAATCGCATGGCCCCGGTGTGTGCACTCAGCGCTGTCGCGCAGCCGCACGCAACGCCGACTGATCCAACTTCAACAAATCGCCAATACACTCGATCGACAAATCGGCGGCCGGAAAGCTCCGCAACACCTCGGGGTCGGTCGCAAAGTGCCCCTGACGTGGAAACACCGTCGTCACCCGTTCTCCCCAATAGGCCTTCACCGCGGTGAGAATGCGTAACTTGTCGTCGACCAGGACATAGTGGTCGGCCGGATACCGCTGCTCGACATCGTCCAGTTCTTTCTCCTTGTGAATGTAGATCAGGACATTGCCCTCCACGGCCTCGTACAAGCCGGAGCGATCGATCTTGCGCGGCTGAAACACCACATCGCCATCGGACAGGATGACCGGCCTGCTCCACGCTGCCGCGTGCCGCACCACCTCGCAGGCCTGCGGAAACAAGCGTTCGGCGAAGGGATAGTTCAGCAGAAACCGTGAGAGCGTGAGCAGATGCGGGTCGCGCGGATAGGCCTGCCGATACCGTTGAAGCGCGCCGAGATAGTCGACGTACCCCAGCTGCTCCCGCAACTCTTCGAAGATGGCCCAGTACTGCCGCTCGCCTCTGGTCCCGATTTCCTCATCTAAATGTTGCGTGAGGTCGGCCGCGATCCGGTCATTGTCCAGCAGCGTATTGTCGACATCGAAGAGCACGACCACCGTTGGGTTCGCCATGGTGTCAGCGCTTTCCGCTCCACTTCCAGTTCTTGATCTCCGGCATGTCGGCCCCGTGCAGCTCGATATACTGCTTGTGCTGCATGCGCTTGTCGCGCATCTCCTGTTTCAGATAGGCGGCGCGGGCGCCGAGTTGCGGCACACGGTCCACGACGTCGGCCACGAGATGGAAGCGGTCGAGGTCGTTCAGCACAACCATGTCGAACGGCGTGGTGGTTGTCCCCTCCTCCTTATACCCGCGGACGTGCAGATTGTGATGGTTCGTGCGCCGGTAGGTGAGCCGGTGGATCAGCCAGGGATACCCATGGAACGCGAAGATGATGGGCTTATCGGTCGTGAACAGCGCATCGAACTCCTTGTCGGACATGCCGTGCGGGTGTTCACTGGCCGGCTGCAGCTTCATGAGATCGACGACGTTCACCACGCGCACCTTCAAATTGGGCTGGGCCACACGCAGAATTTCCACGGCCGCCAGCGTCTCCATGGTCGGCACGTCGCCGCAACAGGCCATGACGACATCGGGTTCGCTCCCACGGTCGTTGCTGGCCCATTCCCAAATGCCGATGCCCGCCGTGCAATGGAGAATCGCGGACTCCATATCCAGCCATTGCGGCGCCGGCTGTTTCCCCGCGACGACCACATTCACATAGTTGCGGCTGCGCAGGCAGTGGTCGGTCACCGACAGCAGCGTGTTGGCGTCAGGCGGCAGATAGACGCGAATCACTTCAGCCTTCTTATTCACGACATGGTCGATAAAGCCCGGATCCTGGTGGCTGAATCCATTGTGGTCCTGCCGCCACACATGCGACGTCAGCAGGTAATTGAGCGACGCGATCGGCCGCCGCCAGGAAATTTCGCGCGACGTCTTCAACCACTTGGCATGCTGGTTGAACATGGAATCGACGATGTGAATAAACGCCTCATAGCAATTCATAAACCCGTGGCGGCCGGTCAACAGGTAGCCTTCGAGCCAGCCCTGACAGAGGTGTTCGCTCAAAATCTCCATGACCCGCCCATTGTGGGACACATGGTCGTCGGTCGGGAGAATGTCCTCCGTCGAACAACGGTCGGTCACTTCAAACACCGCGCCCCACCGGTTGGAGGCCGTCTCATCCGGCCCGAAGATCCGGAAGTTGTGCATATTCAGTTTCATCACATCGCGAAGAAACAGTCCCTGCACCCTCGTGGCCTCCGTCTCGTCCGCGCCCGGCTTGACCACCGGCACGGCGTACTGCCGGAAATCCGGCATGTGGAGATCGCGCAGGATGATGCCGCCATTCGAGCAGGCGATGGCACCTATGCGCCGCTCACCGGTCGGTGCCAGCGAGGCGAGGTCAGGCACCAGCCTGCCTGTGTCGTCGAACAATTCTTCGGGCTTGTAACTTTTCAGCCAGCGCTCCAACAACTCAACGTGCCCGGGCTTATCCATCTCGCCCATCGGCACCTGGTGGGAACGGAACGTCCCTTCCGTCAACTTCCCGTCCACCTCCTTCGGGCCGGTCCACCCCTTCGGCGTGCGTAACACGATCATGGGCCAGCGCGGTCGGCGGGTGAAGCCATTGGATCGCGCGTCTTGTTGAATACGCCGGATGGTGGCCACGATTTCGTCCAGCGTGGACGCCATCAATTGATGCATCGTCGCCGGGTCATCGCCTTCGACAAAAAACGGCTGATGGCCATAGCCGATCAAGAGCGACTCCAGCTCATCCGGCGGCATGCGCGATAACACGGTCGGTCCGGCGATTTTGTAGCCGTTTAAGTGGAGAATGGGCAGCACCGCGCCGTCACGGACCGGATTTAAAAACTTGTTCCCGTGCCAACTGCCTGCCAGCGGACCGGTTTCCGCCTCGCCGTCGCCGATCACACAGGCCACGAGCAATTCCGGATGGTCGAACGCCGCCCCATAGGCATGGGCCAGCGAATAGCCCAACTCACCGCCTTCGTGTATCGAACCGGGCGTTTCCGGCGCGACATGGCTCGGAATGCCGCCTGGGAAAGAGAACTGTTTGAACAGTCGCTGCAGTCCCGCTTCGTCTTGCGAGACGTTTGGATACACTTCGCTGTAAGTGCCTTCGAGATAGACATTGGCGACCAGTCCGGGACCGCCGTGGCCTGGTCCGGCAATGTAGAGGACGGGAAGATCCTGTGCCTTGATGATGCGATTGAGATGGGCATAGATAAAATTCAGCCCCGGCGTCGTCCCCCAATGGCCCAGCAGGCGCGGCTTGATATGTTCCCGCTTCAAGGGCTGCTTAAGCAGGGGGTTGTCATACAAGTAAATCTGCCCGACGGAGAGATAGTTTGCCGCACGCCAATAGGCATGGATTCGCTCCACCATCTCGGGGCTAAGTGGCTGACTCACCGGTGTCGTCTGGTTCATGCGTTCCCTCTTGCAGGTTCAAGTCATTCGTGAAGGATCGCCGCAGCGCGCGCACCACGGCCTTCAGGCTTGCTCACTGGTCGACGTGCAACGTCAACACCCGGCACAGGGACCGGGCAATCTGGCTCTCTTCATCCGTTCGGATCACGCGCACGGTCACGCGGCTCTGTTGGCGTGAAATGATCGGGGCATTCGCGTCGTTGAGTGCCCGATCCAGATGGATCCCGAGAAACTCCAGTCCCTCGCACATCCGCGCCCGCACCACAGCTGAATGCTCGCCGATGCCACCGCTAAAGACGAGTTGCTCCACACCGCCCAGCGCCGCGGCATAGGCGCCGAGATACTTCTTGCCGTGATAGCAGAACAGGGCCACCGCGTCGGCCGCGCGCGCATCGCGCCCTTCCTGCGCAAGCAGATCGCGGAGATCGGGGCTCAATTCTGAGATCCCCAATAGCCCGGACTGGGCATTCACCATGTGGTGAAATTGGTCCGCCGTCAGGCCTTCAGTCCTGGCCAGATAGGACACGAGGCCCGTGTCGATACTGGCGCCATTCCGCACGGCAGCCATGCTGGCGCCGTTACCCAGATGGGCGAGAATCACCCTGCCGCGAGCGGCTTCCCGGCCGGCCACCCGTTCAAGTTCCTCCATGAGATAGGCGTAGGACAGGCCATGGAATCCATAGCGCCTCACTCCCTGCTTTTCATACCGGCGCGGGATGGCCATCAATCGCGCGACCGGCGGCAGATGTTGATGGAACCCCGTGTCGAAACAGGCCACCTGGGGCGCCCGCGGATACTGGCCGGCCAACGCCTCGATCAGCGCGAGTTCCGCCGGAAGATGTTCCGGATCGTAGGGGCTCAGCCGCCGCAACGCGTCGATCATCTCCGCCGACACCACCTCGGGATCGGCGTAGCGAGTTCCCCCGTGGACCACCCGATGACCGATGGCCTGGATCCCCGCACCCTTGCCGCTCTCCGTGAGATGTTCAATCAACAGCCGTGCGGCCTCCCTATGACTCGGCACCTGTGCAACGCGACGCTCCTGCCGCCCCGTCGCGGGGTCCGTGACGGTCACGATCCCGTCCGGCAATCCGATCCGCTCGATGTGCCCCGCCTCGGTCCGGACCGGCGGCGCGGCCACTTGAAACAGCGCCCACTTCACGCTGGAGGATCCGGCGTTCACGGTGAGCAAGGCGGGAGCATCGCGGTCGGCTTGAGGCATGAACATCTTTTCTCCTGTGTTCACCATAGATCGACCACAGGATCAGCGCAACCGGAAAATCCTCAGGCTCACGTCCACACACCTTCTAGGTCTTCTGCCCCTGCGATCCAGGGGAGACTGCTAGGTCCGCACCAATCGCCACCGCGATAGGATAGCGGATGCTCCGGCTAATCCTCAGCACCATCCTCCTCACCTTCCCCTGCATGACAGCGACGGGACTTGCGGCAACACCCTCCGCGGAAACCGCCCTGCTGGGTGGCACGATCCTGTCGATCGACCACGAAGCGTTGACGCTGACTCTTCTGTTGCCCACGGGAGACTCGCGCGCCCTCCCCGTCCTCAACCCTCGCCTCCTGCAAGGCCTGAGCGTCGGCGACCATGTCACATTTGAACTCGATCGCGAGCAAGCCATCGTCAAGCTGACGAAACTGCCGACAGACCCGGCCAACTGAACCGCCGACCCGTTCCGCCACGTCCCACGCACCTCCCCCTCCGAATAGCGGCTCTTGAGCAGCCCGCCATGCCCCTGGAGCCGTGGCCAACGCCATGATCTCCCGATACGTGCATTTGAACGGACCACCCTCCGTTTCGATTGACAAGCGGGAACACCGAAAAATACACTGTCGTCCCTGGCAAAACAGGTGAACCTGACGCTCTAGACGTCCGACAGACTGATACTGCGAAGCCTACTGACGTTTCTTGAGAGATCTGATCCGAACGGTGAGTCCCAGCGACGTCCGATTCGGAAAAGGATAGACCCATGCGCGGGAACCTGCTGGCTGTCACGGCGCTCCTGTGGCTCCTTACACTCTCTCCCCTCCCAGCGACAGCCGATCCCCCCGACGTGGCGCCACGCCTCCTTGCCGGTCACGCGAGCGAGATCCTGAGCCTCGCCTTCTCCCCCGACGGCCGCGTCCTGGCTACGGCCGGTACCGACCAAACCATTCGGTTATGGGACCCGGAAACCGGACGAGACCTGAAGGTGCTGCGTGGACATATGGGCGCGGTGCATGCCCTGACGTTCTCTCCTGACGGAAAACTCCTGGCATCGGGCAGTGCCGACACCTCGGTCCGGATCTGGGATCTCCGCACCGGACAGGAAGTCCGTGCCGTGACCTCCACCTTCGGCGCCGTGCGGGCAGTGGCCTTTTCCGGCGACGGCCACATGTTGGCGACCGGCGGCAATGACGGCAGCCTGCGCTTTTGGGAGGCGGCCAGCGGGAAGGAACTGAAATCCGTCCGCGGGCAATTCGGCGTCGTCTACGGCATCGTGTTTTCGCCGGACGGCAAGCTGGTCGCCAGCGCAAGCAGCGACATGCAGATCCATCTCTGGGACCTGGCCACCGGCCTGCAACGCCGCGTGCTGACCGGCCATAGCGGCGCCGTGTACGCCCTCGCCTTCGCGCCCGGCAGCCAGTTGCTGGGGAGCGCCTCCGCCGACGGCACGATCCGGCTGTGGGATCTCGATGCCGGGCAGGAGCGTCTCACGCTCTCCGGCCATACCGGGGACATCTACGGCATCGCATTCTCGTCGGATGGGCGGACGCTCGTGTCCGGCGGAGCAGACGGCAGCGTGCGCGTGTGGGACGTCGCGACCGGTCGCGAACGTCATTCACTCACCGGTCACAAGGGCCCGGTCCGCGCCGTCGCCATCTCCCCTGAAGGTACGATCGTCGCCAGCGGCGGCCGTGACAAGGCCGCGCGGCTGCAGCCCAGCGTCCCGGCCACCATCGCCGCCAACTTGGCCGACAAGCTCAAACAGCGAGGGAATGAGATAGGAGCCATCCCCTCGCCGCCTCCGTTACCTGAAGCCGAGCTGTCGATCCGGCCGATGGATCTCGTGGCAGGCCGCCCAGTGACTCTCACCGTCTCCATCACCAACAAAGGCAAAGGACCACTGTACCGCTTCCAGGCCCGCACAAAGAGCGAGGACCCGGCGTTGAACGGCTTGCTGTTCTACTTCGGGAAGATCGAGCCGGGCCAGACCGTGGACGATGCCGTGACGCTCCCGTTGCCCGCCGACCGCCCCGACGGGGCCATTCCGGTCTCGCTGGAATTCGAGGAGTACAACGGCTTCATCCCGTCCCCATTGCAGGCTGCGCTCAGTCTCAAGGGGCAGCCCCGTCCGCGTTTCGCATACAGCCATCAACTGCTGGACGACGGCACCGGACAATCGGTGGGCAACGGCGATGGTCGCATTCAAAAGGGTGAAGCCATCGACCTGCTGCTGACCGTGAAGAACGTCGGCCCGGTCATCGCCCAACAGACGACGCTCGAGTTGAGCCTTCCGGGCTCACGGGAGGCACGCCTCAGCCAGACCACCGTAGACCTCGGCCCACTCAAGCCGGATGAAACCAAAACCACTCGCGTGAACCTGACCGTAGCGCGAGACATCAAGGTCGAGGACCTGTCGCTGCGGCTCTTCATCCGTGAGCGAAGCCTCAACGTGACCCTCGACGAACAGCTCACGCTCGCCGTCGACCACCGGCCATCCCCGCAGATTGTCGCCACCAATAAACTGGTCGCCGTCAGCGAGCCGTCGGCAAAAATCCACAGCGGGGCAGGATCGGACACGTCCGTGATCGCCTCGGCCGCTAAGGATCAGGGCCTGTCCGTGACGGGAGAACTCGGCGACTGGTGGCGCGTCCAGATCTCGCCGAAGGAAACCGGCTGGCTCGCGAAACGCGACGCACGTGAACCGTCCGAACCGGCCAAGGGTACGATGCCGATCCCTTCGATCACCGGCGCGCCGGTCGTGAAACTCTTCCAGCATGCCCCTCCGGTCATCGCCCTTGCCTCCCCCTCTGATGGAGCGGACGTCACGGTGGACAGGATTCTCCTCGCCGGAGCCGCCGCCAGCGAACGCGGCATTGCGCGCGTGGAGATTCGCGTCAACGGCCAGCTCCTCACGCAGCGCGAAGCGCGCGGGATCACCGTCAAACCGGACGCTCCGGCTATAGAACCGAACCTCGAGTTTTCGGAACGACTCTCACTGAAAGAAGGCAAGAACGACATCGTGGTCTCCGCCATCGACCGGGACAATCTGTCGACGCAGAAGGTCATCACCGTGATGCGTCAGGTGGACCGCGCCAAAGTCTGGGCCGTGGTCATCGGCATCTCGAAATACAAGACCGTCCATCCGCTCCGGTACGCGGATATGGACGCGCAGGCGTTTTACGACTACCTGCTGCGCAATGTCGGCGTTCTGCCCGAGCACATCACGCTGCTCCTGAACGAACAGGCAACCCTCACGAATCTGAAGCGTACACTCGGAACGGAATTGAAGCGCAAAGCGGCGGAGAAGGATACCGTCATCATTTACTATGCAGGCCATGGGGCGCCGGAGGCGGATGCCTCGGCCGCAGACGACGATGGTCTCGAAAAATATATCGTCCCCTACGACGCGGATCCGAAGGACCTCTATACGACGGGCCTGCCGATGCGGGAAGTCGAGACGATCTTCAATCGGCTGGCGCCTGAGCGTGTCATCTTCATCAGCGACTCCTGCTACAGCGGCGCGACGGCCGGCCGCACCTTCGCCACCGCCTCGCGGCGCGCCGTCGTCTCCGAATCGTTCCTGAGTCGCCTCTCCAAAGGGAAAGGCCGCATCGTCCTGAGCGCCAGCAAGGCCAGCGAAGTCAGCGAGGAACGGGAAGACCTGGGACACGGCGTGTTCACCTACTATTTGCTCGAAGGCCTGCGCGGTCATGCCGATACCGATCGCGACGGAGTCATTACCGTCGATGAGGCCTATGGCTATGTGTCGAAGAAAGTGCCGGAAGTGACCGGACAAAACCAGCATCCGGTGAAGAAGGGTGAAGTGGAAGGGCAACTGGTACTCGGGCAGGTCCGGTAATCAGCATCGCCGTTCATCATGGTCCGTCATCTAGTTCGTCATACTCATACAGCGGTAAGGAGGATTGTTATGTCATGGTCATGGGCACACATCGGCGTCGCCGCGCTTGGGCTCAGCAGCCTGGCGGGCTGCGCCGAGGTCGAAACCGTCAAAGCGCCGGTCGAAATCCCGTCGCGCATTTATAGCGCCAATGAAAGCTCGAATGACGTGTCGGTCATCGACGCGACGAGCTACGCTCCGGTGGGAACTATTGATTCAAAAAACCAATCCACGCATGACCTCGCCGTCTCCCGTGACGGCCGGCGTGTGTACGCCACTAATCTCGCAAGCGGCCGCCTATCGGTCATGGACGCAGGCACGATGGAAACCATCGCCTCGATCTATACCGGCCAACGGTGCCACGTGGTCGCACTCACGAACGACAACAAGCAGGCGTGGGTGGCGAACATCGGCGACAACAACATTTCAATCGTGGACACGGAGACGTTTCGCATCGTGGGGACCATCCCCACGGGTAAAGGACCGACGGGTCTGACCTTCTCGCACGACGGCAAATTCGCCTATGTCAGCACGCAGGGCGACAAAACCGTCGATATCATCGATACGTCGACGCATCAGATTGTGAAGTCGCTGCAGGTTGGCACCAACCCACATTTTCTCGTGGTCGGACCGAAGGGATACGTGTGGGGCACGAATACCGGCGGGACCGACATCTACGTGATCGATCCCACCACGCAGGAGATAGCCGGGACGCTGGAAGTCGGGGCGAAACCGCAACAGATCGCGTTCGGCTTTAAAGGCATGCAGGGGCCGAACGTCTACGTGACGGTCGGCGGAACCAACAAGGTGGCGGTGGTGCCGGCAGACCCGAAGAACCTGAAGATTTTGGAAGAAATCACCGTGGGGGAAGGGCCGAACGGCATCTGGGCAAACCCGGAAGGGACACGCATCTTTGTCGGTCACGACAAGGGCAACGAAGTGCGCGTCATCGACACGGGAACGGGGCAAAATCTCGGCACGGTGCCCGTCGGCCGCAAGCCGATCCGGGTCGTGGTCTCGAGATAGCGGCAGCGCCGACGGCGACAAAAACCCAACGAACCAATTGAATACCCGATCACAGCATACAGAGCCTGGAGAATAACATGAAGACATCACTCATCATTGGCACGATGTTCATGACTGGAATCATGGGAATCGTATCAGTCGCAACGGCCGCCAACGCTCCGGTGGGATGGGCGGTTAATGCCATCGGCACGCTGACCATTATTCGTGCCGACGGCGTGGAGGAACAGCTCCAGGGCCGGAAGACCATGCCGCTGTATGAAGGCGACGTGCTCAAGACGGATGCCTCCAGTCAGGCCTACATTCAACTCAAACAGGGCGTGAACGTGGCCCTGAATGAGGAAACCTCGTTCAAGATTCTCTCCCGATGGCAGAAGGACAAGCCGACCACCTGGATTCTCCGGCTGAGCCAAGGGGAAGTATGGGCCAAGACCGCAGGTGACGGGCCGAAGGCGTTCGAGGTTGAAACCCCGGTGGCCACGGCGGCCGTGAAGGAAACGGAATTTAATTTGAAAGTCCAACCGGACGGACAGAGCATTCTCACCGTGATCGAAGGCGTTGTTCAATTCGGCACCGCATTCGGCACCTGCCCGATCAGGACCAACACGATCAGTTACGGCGTGCGCGGCAAGAAATGCACGAAGCCGGCGGAGAGTGACGCAAAGGCGGCGAAATCCTGGACGACCACGCTCATTCCACCGTCGGCGCAGCCGCAATAATGGAATGAACCTGTGCCGACAATCGACTGACTCACCCGGGCAGGTGAGTCAGTCGGAGAGTTGGTCGCAACGGCACAGTCGCCATCCGAACAGGACGCCTGAGACCGGCAGGAGGAGTCGGAATGAAGGCAGATCGACGTCAGCACTTAACTGCCCGCCTCATACGTGGCGGGCTGGCGCTGTTGTCTGCGGGCCTATTGGTTGTATCTCTTCCCTCGCCGGATATCGGCTGGTTGGGCTGGTGTGCGCTGGTCCCGCTTCTGCTGGCTATCCAAGGACTCCGGCCCGGTCAAGCGGCCGCCCTGGGGCTCCTGACGGGAATCGTCGCGAGCTTCGGCATCTATGGCTGGCTGTTCGAGGTTCCCAGCTTCGATGTGCGCCATGCCGTGCTACTGGCCCTCTATGTCGGAGTCTATCCGGCGGTCTGGGCAGCAGCCACAGCCTGGGCGCTACGGCAAGAGATTCCCTTACTGATCTGTGCGCCCGTTCTCTGGCTACTGGTCGATTATCTCCGTGGACATGCCGGGTTTCTGGCCCTTCCGTGGGGCACCCTTGCTCAGACGCAACATCGCAATCTTCCCCTGCTTCAAATCGCCAACCTGATTGGAGAGCATGGCGTCACCTTCCTGGTGGCACTAGGCAATGCCGCGCTCGCCGCCTTCTGCCTCCGGAGGGAACGCCGGTTCGCCACCGCTGCCCTGCTCATCCTCGCGATAGTCCACGGCTGGGGTGCCAGTGAACTGTTTTCACCCACGGCGGGGCGATCCATGACCGTAGCGGCCATCCAACCGAACATCCAAATCGGCGACCGCACGACCGAAGCTGGCCGCGATGCCAATCTGACCCGACTCGAACAATTGACCAGAGAGGCCGCATCCTCGTTCCCGGACTTGATTGTCTGGCCGGAAAGCGCCATCCCCGGCGATCTCGCAGACCCGGCTCTCGTCACGCGCCTTCAGTGGTTGAGCCGTGACACCGGCGTGTCGTTGATCCTCGGGGCTGCCGAGGTGGAAAAGTTCACGACGGGCGACAGTCTCCTCACGATCGGACGGCGCGCATTCAACAGCGCCCATCTATTTAAGCCAAACGGCACGACCTCGCCTCCCTATCGCAAACGCATGCTGGTTCCGTTCGCTGAATATGTGCCGCATGCCGACGTTATTCCCTGGCCTGAATGGCTCGCGCCCCGGGTCACGGAACTGACCCCGGGTGATGCCGGCCAGCTTTTTGCCCTCACGCCACAGATGTCCGTTTCCGCCTTGATCTGTTGGGAAAATCTCTTCTCCCGCCTGGCCAGGGAATCCGTCCGTGGAGGGGCCCAACTCCTGGTTCAACTGACGAACGATGTCTGGTTCGGGCCGACCGCTGCCCCCCGGCAGCACAATCTCATGTCCGTGATGCGTGCCGTCGAGAATCGTGTGCCGATCGTGATCGCCTCGAACACAGGACCATCGCAAGTCATCGACGGGTATGGCCGGGTGGTCGCCACCACGCCGGACACTTTTCTGGAGTCGACCATCACCGCCGCCATAGCCATCGGTGGAAGCGGAACCCTGTACTCCCGCACCGGGGATTGGTTCGTGTTGCTCGCGCCCATCGGCGCCATCGTCCTGCACATCCTGTTGAAGCAAGTACATCCGGTACGACAAGGACGCCACCCATGGTCCGAGTGGATCAGGGAAGTCCCGCGATTCCTATTCGTCTCATCCAAAACGGCTCTGAGCAGGCGTGTCATGAGACGGACAACTCCGGAAGGGTGAGCACCAGTACGATCGGGGCTACCACTCGATCGGGACAAGGAAGGATAGTCATGAAAAGAACACGTTGGGCCGCGCTGTTGTTCGTGCTATCGGCCGTGACGAGCGATGCCAACGCCGCAGGGGTGGTCGTGAGGATCTATCCCATGACCACTGTGAGTTGCCAGCTTGAATCGATTCAGGCGAAGTTTACGGCCGCCAAATCCACCTATCGCATGAGCGGACGGTGCGACCAGCACCTGAAATATGAAGACCATGTGGAAGTGATCCCTGTTCCCTGGACCTCCGAAGGCGCTTATGCTCCCGGGCAGGGCAAAGTGGAAGAAACCATCCTGCTGACTGGAGCTCCGCCTTATCGGGGAAAAATTCAAACGCGTCTAGGCTGTGTGGAAGATCCCTGGCTGGTGATGGGCAAAGCAGCCTGCACCCAGCCGGTCTTCTCTTCCGCGGGAGATGTGCAAGCGCTTGATTACATCGTCACTTATTTGCGAGGCGGCTTCGAACAAACGTTGAAACCCAACACCACGGGGTTTTCGTACGATCGCGCGGCCCTGCTAGCCCAACGACCGAGAGATCTCCAGGCGGAACAGCAGGCCCTTGCCGAAGCGGCGCGTCTCGCACAAGAAGCGGCCCGAAAGGAGGCTCAGAAGCTCCAGCAACGGGTGCAGCCGGGGCCGACCCTACTCGAGAACCTCGCCCCTGTTCTGGTCTCCCCGACGGCCGGGTCGCGCTACCTCGGCATGACAACCGTGCCGATCAAACTTGCCCCGCCTCCGGGACGGATGACGGTCACCCTCTACACCGTAAAAATCGAACGGAAGAACCCAGGTGGGAGTTGGGCTCCTGTCACAACCCTTCCGATAGGCCTCGCCCAGGCATCGTCCCCTTCCGGGTACCTTGGATGGGGCGGCGGCGGGCCGGATGGGAGAAGCCTTTCTTTGATGGCCTCTCCCGGAATGTACCGGATTACGGCCCAAGTCTCGGCCCCCCAACAAACTGGCTGGAGTCAGGGAGTTGAGTTCGTGGTGATGGCTCCGAATACCACTATTCAACGAATGCCAAAAGCCTTCGGGCCATAAGGAGGGGGATGAGGCGGGGACGACATGCACAGCATGCTTATTTCGCGTGGGGAGGGAGAGGTCAACACGTTCGATGACGAAAGACCCATGCAGACTTTTCCAGAATAAGGAGCCACCATGACCATTCATCGCGCCCGTTACCTCGCCTTCGGTCTCGGACTGGCCATGACCGTCCTCGTGCCAGGCCATGCCTTCAGTTTCGGATTCAATGGCGTCGGCTCGGCGCCCTGCAGCAGCGCGACACAACAGATGGTCGGCACCTTCTCGTCCACCAAGGCGCAATACGTCTCGACCGGCACCTGCACAACCCCCGGATCACTGGGAGCGCCGAGAACGTTTCCGTATACGGTGAAGGGCGCGTATGCCAATAACATTGCCGAGGAGTTGATTGAAATCGCAGCCGCCCCCATCTCGCAACCGAGCCATCCGTATGGGACCTGGCGGACCACCTATTCCTGTCCGTCCGATCCCTGGCTCACAATGGACGGTCCTCCGTTCAACCCGGAGAGTCTCCGCATGAAGTGTCAGATAGTGAGCCGAATGGACAATAGTCCCTCCGAGGCCTACCCCCGAAAGTACCAGGACGGGAAACCTCTGCCGACTCTCTCAGATCTCTTCAACGTCTGGAGAGCCTATAAGCCCATGTCGGCGTGGGTCTTGATGCCGGCAGAACGCACAGCCTTGGCAGCGAAACGGGACGCGGATTTGAAAGCCGAGGCGGTGGCATTGGCCAAGGCACAGGCCGAAAAAAGGCTGCGCTCGGCAACGCAGACGCTGGCGCCCTACCGGATGAGCCTCTCTCCGATCATCACTGCGCCCATCGCGGGGCAGCGGTTCTTCAGCCAATCTCCCATCTCGATTAAGTTAGCGCCCCCTCAGCCTTGGGCCGATACGGAAGTGCGGCTCGATGGAACCCCCGTCAAGACCGCCAAGAGCGTGACCGGATATATGGTCCGGCTTGAGCGAAAGGATGCGAATGGAAACTGGGTTCCCCATGCCACGCTTCCCGTGGGGGCCGCTCAAGCGGAGTCGGCGACAGGGTATACCGGCTTCGGCGCGGGAGCTCCGCCGGCATTTTTGTCGATCCCTGGCGCATGGCGGTTGAGCGCACAGGTGACCACTCCTCAACAATCCGGATGGAGCGACTGGGTGGAGTTCGGCGTCATGGCCGCACCGACCAGCAAGCTACTTCAGCCGGCCGTAAAGTCATTTGCAAAATAAGCGTGACAGCGGTCCGGCGCACGATACCCAGGAGGTCTCAATGGCATATGCACTAGCAGGAAGAGTTGGCCGGAGCTTGAAGGCAGAAGTGCTGGGAATTGCGGCGGTGCTGAGCCTGCTTGCGACACCCGCACATGTGCAAGCACTCGGGCAGTTGCTTTCCGTGTCCGAAGGGACTGCGGAAGTCTCGATCAACTGTTCGAACGCTGTGATGACCACGGCGCCGACATTCCTAGCCGCGCCGAAAGGTGCGGCGAAATACCCCTTCTCGATGAGATGTACCAGCCCCATGAAGCCCGGCGTGATGACATTCTCCTGGGAAGGGAGTTGGACTCCGTCAGAAACGAGACGGGATCGTCCAAATGCTTCCGAATCTCTCACCATCACAGGGTATGAGCCCTTCCTGCCTGCTCGGGCGCCCGGAGGCAAGATCTTCATGTATTGGACGGGAAGCTGTACGGCCGACCCATGGTTGCAGGACGGCAGCTGCAGTCGTTTTGGAGAATATATGCCCGAGGATCTAAAGGCTGCCTTCCCCAACCTCGGCACGAGGCCATTCCCTCTGACAGGGAGAAGAATCTCTCCTGCCCTCAAGCAACAACTGATCAACCAATATCAGGCGGCCAATCAGCCGGCATCGCCACAGTCACGTATTCAGAATATGACGGCTCAAGGACAACAATCCCAAGTGATCACCCAGTCCCAGCGCCTTCAGGCCACCACGATGCAGTCGCAGGCGACACTCCCGAAGTCGAGCTCATCAGCAGCCGGCAACCTGGCTCGATCAGGAATCTTCGCAAGAGGCATGGAGGAAAACGGAGGGCCCACATCGAGCCAGCAACTCCATGAGACTCAAGCCGAGAAAGCGGAAACGTCGGCCTCGGCCATACTCGAAGAAGGATCGGGTGAGCTCCCAGGGGCTATCGTCTTGACCATCGACCATCCGCTTCACATCACCACTGCAACGGGTGCATCCGCCATCCTCTCGCCTGGCACCTATGAAGTACAGCCGGTACTGGACCTCCAGATCGGATTGGCCAAGGAGGGACATCCGACTGTGCTCCTGCATGCGAGCCGCTCGGAACATGGCGAGGCTCTCCAGCATCCCCTCGCCATGGAAATTCCGGGCGAGTCTGAGCAGGTATACATCATCCTCCTGACACCGGACGGCAGGCGTTTCGACGCGCAGGCTTCACGTTCTGAAAGATCTCGCGGCACCGGCCAAGCCACGACAGTCCCCGACAAAACCTTGCAAGACGCCATTCGATCAGCCTCGACACAATCACGAAGCGTCTTGCCCGCCTGCCGGCCGAACCCGGCAGACATCGGTCCCCGCTGGATTCCGGTGCCTTGCATGATGCCGCTTGCCAGTGCCCCCTAGGAGGAGAAAAGAGATGGCGTTCACGAAGGCGCGAGGGAGGCAACGGCTACCGGGCTGGACACGCATCCTGTGCTGTGCATCTCTTCAATGTGCTGCAACGATCTCCGTCGAAATCGTCGCGGCCGACGACTCCACCGTCGTGGGGCAACTGTCCATGACCTGCTCCGCGAGCACCATCAGCGGAACGTGCACGTCCCTGAGTTCCGACTAGGCGATCACAGGCCTATGCCTCCTTTGTGAGCGGTACCCCATCCTGAGTCGTACCGGCCCGACATCGGCTCAGGAGGGACCGCGAACCAGGCCGGACGGGAAACGGTTGCCGACCATCGGGGAACTCTTCGCGTTGTGGAGTGATGCGAAACCGATGTCGTCATGTGGGTTACCCGACGCTGAACGGCAGGCCCTGGTTGCCAAACGCGACGCAAACTTGACGGAAGCCGATGGTGCAGTGCCACCCAATCATCCCGTGACCGCCATGAGCACAGCCATACAACCGGGCCCGAAGGCGTTCACTCCGGGAGTCATTCGATGATGGCCTGATCGGCCTCTTTCATCGCTTCGTTCAACCTGAAAGGACACATCATGCGGCACACCTCACGCCCCATCCTCCCCTTCTTCATCTCATTGTGCTTTGGCAGCGCGCTCATCGCACAGCCAAGCCTGGCTAGCCCGCCCGACCCCTGCTCGCTCCTGACTACAGCAGAAGTCGAACAGGTGGTCGGCAAGCTAAAACGCGCACCGGCCAGCGAAACACTGGGCCATGGGGTGAGATGCGGCTACGACTTTGCCGACGAGCAAAATGAGTTCGAAATCTGGACTTCGGGAGCGTCTTGGTCGAACGCGTTGCACAAGGATGCGAAACAGCCGGTCATGGTCAGCGGACTGGGTGACGAAGCCTTCATGGATCGGGGCAAGGTCGACCCGGAAGCCGTGGATCTGTACATCAGGAAAGGAGCGACGTTGATTGTACTCATGACGAGAAAAAGTCCTGGTGACGAAGAGAAACTGAAGACCCTTGGCAAGAAAGCCGTAGGCCGCCTGTAATTCGCCAAGTTGGATTTCTCAGGTGACCGCGTTGGCGCAAAATGCGCTGCGCCGATTCTCAGAAAAAT
>WBZX01001128.1_pt1 | contig 20940 bp, 22 predicted proteins | sample 5204211 | NCBI WGS metagenome assembly WBZX01 (sample SAMN12344362, study PRJNA552823) | activated sludge metagenome | biome: Activated sludge suspended growth; feature: Nitrification reactor; material: Wastewater; isolation source: activated sludge from nitrification reactor of wastewater... | reverse complement strand
GGATTCCCCATCGTGTATATCTTGGTTCGCCGTTTCCCCCTTTGGATTAACGCAATTGGTAATCGGGCACATCGGGTAGCGAGTCATATGGGGCAGGAACTTGTTGATATTCTCTGCTGAAAGGTGTTGAAGTACATCTTTGGTGATCAATAGATCTGCTGCTGGTAGTTGGCTGAAATCGCCATCGTACCGTGTGAAGGTGATGTTAGGTTTGGCATACTTACTGGTGTTGGCCTCGATCACCGATTTCACCAGATCGAACCCATGATACTGGATACCTGCCCACTCCACGAACTGGCTGAACTGCCAGTCACCGCATCCCATGTCTACAACTGATTTTACCTCATTTTCGCGGAGAAACTGCTGCAAGAACTGCACGTAGCCACGCGTATGCTTAGGCAACGAACCTTCGCCCGACCCATGATGCCATTCGTTGGTAGCGTAGACTTTCTCGAAAGCGGATTGCATTGTTGGTTGTTGGTTGTTGGTTGTTGGTTGTTGGTTGTTGGTGACAGCTATGATGTTTGTATAGAACTCCAATAGGGCATCTGCTATGCTGGAATCCAGTCAGCTACGCACGATTGTCATGGCTTCTCTTTCTCTCCACTAACGAACAACCAACAACCATCAACTAACAACTAAAGATAGATGCTCAACCAACCCCTCAAGAATGACATAACCAAGTTGCTTCTGCGGGTGCTGAAGCCTGCGCAGTATCTGGGGAATGAACTGAACAGCATTCACAAGGATCACCGTACAGTACGGGGGACGCTTTGCCTGGCATTCCCTGATACCTATTCCCTGGGCATGAGCCATCATGGGATGCAGGTGCTTTACAGCCAGATGAACCGTGATCCGCAGTGGGCCTGTGAACGCAGCTTCATGCCTTGGTTCGATATGGAGCATCAACTTCGGAAGCACCGTCTGCCACTCTATGGCTTGGAAAGCTTCACCCCGCTCCATCAGTATGATCTGGTCGGCTTCAGCCTGCAGTACGAAATCTGCTACACCAACGTCCTGGCCATGCTCGATCTTGGCCAGATTCCGATGAATGCTACTGATCGCACATTGGATCATCCGCTGGTAGTCTGCGGTGGGCCGGGGGCGCAAAACCCGGAGCCGCTTGCCCCGTTTGTTGATCTATTCGTGATTGGCGATGGCGAAGATATTCTGCCTACGATGATGGATCGCTGGATGACGCTCAAGGAAGAGAACGCCAGGAGCGATGAGCCCGTCAGCCGCACCGAGTTGATTGCCCGGCTGGTGAAGTCGCAGGTGACAGAACTCAACTGCCTATATGCCCCGTACTTCTATGAGCCCGAATACCATGCGGATGGTACCCTGGCTGCGATGCATCGCACTCGGCCTGATGTGCCCCTGGAAGTGAATGCAGCAGCGATCCAGAGGGATTTCGATAGTTACGATCTGCCTTACAAACCCATTGTCTCGTTCGTCGAAACTACCCATGACCGCATTGCCATCGAGATCATGCGTGGTTGTCCCTGGCAGTGCCGTTTCTGCCAGAGCACGGTCATCAAGAGGCCACTTCGTACCCGCAGTGTGGAATGCATCGTGCAGTCTGCGCTCGAGAGCTACCGCAACACCGGGTACAACGAGATCAGCCTGCTGAGCCTGAGCAGCAGCGATTACCCCGAGTTCGAAAAGCTGGTGCAGCGGATGCACGAAGTCTTCCATCCGCTGGGGGTGAATGTGTCTCTGCCTTCGCTGCGGGTGAACCATCAGTTCCGCAGTCTGCCTAAGCTCATCAAGAGTGCCCGCAAGCAGGGGCTGACGCTGGCCCCTGAAGTAGCCCGCAACGATATGCGCGAGCAGATTCGCAAGCCTGTCAGCAACGAAGACCTGTTTGAAGGGTGCCGAGAAGCGTTTCGCATGGGGTGGAAGCACGTGAAGCTCTACTTCCTCATTGGCTTGCCAGGCGAACGGCCTGTCGATCTCGATGGCATCATCGAGATGGCAGAGAAGATTTCACGCATTGGTAGGGAAGTGACCGGACGGTTCGTCGAAGTGGTGGCAGCGGTGTCGAACTTCGTGCCCAAGCCCCACACGCCTTACCAGTGGAATGGCATGCAGACGAGAGAGTATTTCCAGTGGGCCGGGAAGTACCTGCGTTCCAAATGCACGCTGCGAACCGTGAAGGTGAAGCAACACGGGATCGACTGCAGTATACTGGAAGGCCTGCTGACTCGAGGCGACCGCCGCACAGCTGCGATCCTGCTGGAAGCGTATCGGCGAGGCGCTCGGCTGGATGCCTGGACCGAATGCTTCCGGCCCGAGCTTTGGTGGAAAGTCGTGGAAGACTTAGGCGTTGATTTGAACTTCTTCGTTCACCGCGCCCGCCCGACCACAGAACGGCTCGCCTGGGATCACGTCAACGTGAAGAAGGGCAGGGGGTTCCTGGAAAAGGAACAACAGCGCAGCGTGATTCAGTTAGGAGTGATGGCTGCAGCGAAGGAGGATCGGCCGACGGAGAAGTTTGTGGTGAGGAATTGAGGGAGGGAGCTGTCAGCTATTAGCGGTCAGCTATCAGCACGTAGAGTGGATTCAATGAGGTCAAGTAATGCGAATTTTCGGTTTGGACTTCACTAGCTCACCTTCCTCTTCTACTGCTCGAAATCCAAAGAAGTTAATGCTGGCTAGTTGCTGGCTAAATGATGGAGTACTAAGCGTAGAACAATTTCAATTGCTTAACGGAAAGAAAAAAGGTGATTTCTCTGGGTTTGAGAAATGGCTTACAAGTACAGGTGATTGGGTTGCAGGCATCGACTTCCCATTTGGACAGCCTGCTGAGTTTGTTAATTCAGTAGCATGGGGAGCCACTTGGAGTGAGTACGTATTGAATTGCTCAAGACTTGGGAAAAACGGCTTTGAACTAGCGTTGACTAACTACAAAGCACAGCAACCTGTAGGTCAGAAAGAACTACGTAGAAGAACTGATCGCAAAGCGAGTTCGATTAGTCCTATGAAGCTCTTTGGAATACCAGTCGGAAAGATGTTCTTTCAAGGCTCGACTCGTCTCGTTCAAACCACACTATCGATACATCCAGTGCGTTATATTGAAGGTGAAAACAGAACGGTTGTGGAAGCATACCCTGCGTTAGTAGCTCGTAAGTGGAATGAACGAAATTCTTACAAAAATGATGACCCTTCTAAATGTACCGTAGAGATGAAAGAGTCGCGAGTGAATATCATCAAGGCGATCCGAGGCTTGTCAACATCCCTTCAGTCTCCAAGCGTTGAAGACTGGTACGGATTTCGAGTCGAACTTAACGAAGATCAGGTCGAAGTTTGCGTCTCGGACCCTACCGGTGATCAGTTGGATTCCATCCTATGTGCAGTTCAAGCAGCATGGTATTACAAGAACAAACATTTCCTCTTCAGTCACATTGATGAGGTCAACTCTTTTGAAGGTTCAATTGTTGATCCGGCAATCTCTATCGCGACGAACGTAACGAACAACTAGGACTATGAGTGTCTCTTCGATGCTCAAAATGGGGTACTAAGCCACCCCCATGCGGCTGAACGAACTCGCTGCATTCAATGCAAACGAATTCGAGATATGGTTTACCTTGCTTGGCTGTAGCGTCTCGTAACTTAATGGCTTCCTCTATGGTGAGCGTTTTTCGTTCCAGCTTACATAAGGTTGATTTAGGCATGTGCAATTCTCGATAGAAGCTTCATTATCGAAGACTATCTCAAAGTGTCACAATAGCAAATCGCGCTTGTGTATTGTCAGTTTTTTATCTCGGTATTAACCCGAGTCGGTTTGGTATCACATACACCCAGCTCTTGTGCTCAGTTCTCGGAGGCTCATCCCCGTGGGCGGATTTTCGTTTTCTCTTCATTTGGGAGTTTCTCATGGCTCAGCAGTTCGACGTGACCGTGATCGACGAGGGTGGTGGTTACGAACAGGTGATTCGTGTTTCAGCCAACAGTCAGGATCAAGCAAGGGCTGCTGCGGTAGCTATTGCCAATGCCCAGGCCCAAGCACAGGGGAAACAGGCCAACTTCAAGGCCCGGCATATCGCTTCCGTGTACAAATGAGGCTCTGTTTGGGTGAGCATTTTCTCCTTCACTTTATCCTTCGTGGGAGGTTGGCATGACGAAGTTTACTTGCCGCATCTACTGCTACTACCATGCAGACCCAGAGAATCCGCGAGAAGAATGGGCGACGAAGCCGGTGGGCCTCTATTCTCGCACAACTGTTTCCGGTTGGTCACGAAGACATGCTGCTGCCAAAGCATATGTGATCGAAAGCGGAGCTTTGCGTTCTGCGGTGTTTCAGCGTTTGGGTAGCCCTGAACCAGCAGTGCAGTTTGAGAAGAGCGTTGTCAAAGTGGCGAGGGTGATGAAGCGAAGTCAATCCTGCAAAGGCGACTGTTACTTTTTCGATAACGGTGTGGAAGTGTTCTATGTCGTAGTTACTACCATTGCAGAGGAACGTCGGGTAACGCAATTCCTTAAAGCTGCAGTTCGGGTGATGTGCATGAATTGAACAATAGACTGTAGCAGTTAGAGCCCTCATCAAGCTGAGGGCTTGAAACACTTGGTGTGAGCAAGGTCTTTCTGGCTCATAGCTGTCAGCTGAGAACTGACAGCTATCCCTTCTTCCCCTTTACCACCCCGTTGATACCCACCAGCGTGAGGATCGCACCGAGACCGCCGAAGACTCCCAGGACACCCCATTTGCCGAGGAAGTTGTAGATAAGCAGGACGATGGCGTTCATCTTCATGCGGCCACCTTCCTGTTCCCAGTAGTTGAAGAGGAAGTAGAGTCCCACGCCGACAGCAATCAAAAACAGTCCCCAACCGACAGAAACCCATGGACTGTCTGGCTTTTCCTCGGGTTTCACTTCTGCTTCGGGCTTGGCCTCGCTCATGATTCGTTCCCTTGAATGAATGAAAGTACATCAGGCCGACATCATAACGGTGGGGCTGGGGAAAGCTACAGAAAACATAGCTATCAGGAATGGAAAAAGCCCTCATTTCATGTGAGGGCTTGGCTTGTGAATAGCTTATCTATTCGATGTTCTTCTTTGGCTGATGGCTGACAGCTGATTGCTACTTCACTTTCTTGTACTTGCGTTCCATGCCATCATCACCCTTGGTGATCAGTTCAGTTTCGGTGAGCTTGATGAGGGTACGTTCCTGGTTTTGTTTCTCGCCGTTAGCTTCGATTTCGATGCTGAGCTTGTCGCCCTTCAATTTGTAGGTCCCTTCGATCTTGTTGGTACTTCCCTGGGCATCGATGGCGAGGTGAACTTTTTCGTCCTTGGTGAATTCGACTACGATCTTATCTACGCCCTCTGGCGTTTTCTCGGCCTGCCATTTGCCGACGATCAGTTTGCCATCGATCTTGTTGTCTTGCAGGGAAGTGGGGCCAAGGATCAGCAGACCAACGATGAGGTGAACGAGCATGGGAGTCTCCCGGAGGTGAAGAGGGTATAGAGGTGTTCCTATCAGGGTATGCAGCAACAGGATGATGGCAATTCACGATCATGCGGTGGAGTACAGTATCGTGCACTCAACCTTGACGTTCAACTCAACAAAGCCAAGATGGACGAAGCAGAGAAAAACCTTGGGGAATACGAATGAAGTCGCTTTTGTGGATAGGTTTGCTTGCTGTGGTTCCAGCTGTCCATGCCGACGATTGGCCTCACTGGATGGGGCCGAAACGGGATAACATCTGGCGGGAAGAGGGGCTGCTGGAAAAGTTCCCCGCAGGTGGACCGAAGGTGGTTTGGCGCACTGCCACGGCTGGTGGATATGCTGGCCCAGCGGTGGTGGGAGATAAAGTTTATGTGACCGACTTCGTCTCCGAGAAAGACTCTAAGCTGGAGAACTTCGATCGCAAGACCAAGAGCAAGGGCATTGAACGGGTTTGCTGCCTGAATGCCAACACCGGTAGCGAACTATGGAAGCATGAGTACCCTGTCGAATATTCGATCTCGTATTCCTCCGGACCGCGCTGCACACCGGTGGTGTATGAGGGCAAGGTCTATGCACTGGGTGCTGAGGGAAATCTCTTCTGCCTGGATGCAGCCAGTGGTAAGGTATTCTGGTCGCATGATCTGAAGAAGGAGTACAAGACCAAGGCTGCTCTGTGGGGATATTCCGCTCATCCGCTGATTGATGGCGATAAGCTTATCACCCTCGTTGGTGGTGAAGGCAGTCACATTGTCGCTTTCGATAAAAACACCGGCAAGGAACTCTGGAAGAACCTCACCTCACCCGAACAGGGCTACACGCCACCGACGATCATCCACTTTGCTGGCGTACGCCAACTGCTGACTGCACGGCCTGATGCGGTGACGTCGCTGAACCCGGAAGATGGCAAGGAATACTGGTCAGTGCCTTACCAGGCGAGCAACGGCTCGATCATCATGACGCCGATCCTATGGAAGGATTTGTTGTTCGTTGGTGGGTATTCCAACAAGAACCTGCTGCTGAAGCTCTCAAGCGATAAGCCCGGTGCCACCGAAGTCTGGCGCGACAAGAACAAGCATGCCCTCAGCCCGGTGAACGTGCAGCCTTTCGGCGAGAACGGGTTGATGTATGGCTTTGACCAAAGCGGCATGTTCTACGGTGTTGACATCGAAAGTGGCAAACGCCTCTGGGAAACCCAGAAGGTCATCAACAAGCGTCCGGCTGGAAGCGAGACGGCGTTCATCGTCAAGCAAGGCGATCGCTTCTGGCTCTTCAACGAGTTGGGCGAGATCATCATCTGCAAGCTATCGAAAGATGGATATGAAGAGATCGACCGAGCCAAGGTGATCGACATGACCAATACGGCGTTTGGCAGAGATGTCATCTGGTGTATGCCAGCGTTCGCGAACAAGCGGATGTATGTTCGGAATGACAAGGAATGCATCTGCGTGGAACTGGCGAAGTAGAGGTAGTTCAAATGTAAACACCACAGGCGAATCGCTTGTGGTGTTTTTGTTTGCACCGTTGAGAGAGGATGTTACTCAGCATCTTCTGCAAGTAGTTGCAAGTGTTCCTGGGCATGATCTGCGGCACCGGGTCGATTCATCCAGCGAAACACTGCTTCAAAGACATCTTCCAGTTCGGTAACAGCAGCGAAGGAACGCACTTTGATCTTAGCTTGGCACACCGGGCACGTGGCATAGATGGCAAACGGGGATATGTGGGATGTCTGGCCACAATGGATGACTTCTCGATCAACAGGGAATTGATCGATTTCCTCAATCACGGTTGAATAGGCGTCTGATGATTGTGAGATAGGTTTGGTGATGGTATTCATCGTTACTCCAACAGCTTGAGTGCTTGTTTGAATGCTTTACGATCCATGTTCGCCCAAGGCCGCAATTCACAATGAGCCAACCTGAGTCGTTCAGGAAGTGACTCATGTCCTGTTACCTCAACAACTTCGAGGCCGCATTGCATTATAACACCACGACCAACCGTTAGGGCAATACTACCTTCACGAAAGGCAGAGAGAACTTCTTCCTGTGTTAATGGTGGTTCCACAAGTAAGGGGTCGAAGACAGAGATGCCTTCTTCGCAAGGTTTTAATTGAAAAGCAGGCTTACCTGGAGTAGCTACTCGCAGATAGGCCTGCTTTTCAATGGACGATGGAGGTGTGGCCATACGTTAGTGTGTATTATGCATACTGCGCACTCGGCTTCTCCGAGTTCACCCCGAGCTTCTTGATCAACTCGGCTACCTTCGCGGCAGGGAGTTGGCCTTTCTGGCTGAGGGCGTAGGCGGCGGCGATGGCTACGCTTTCGGCATCATTCTCGAAGTGACGACGCAGATCCTTGCGGTCTTCGGAGCGGCCGAAGCCATCGGTGCCCAGAGGGTGGAAGTGGTTGGGGACGAAGCGGCTGATCTGATCCACCACGATCTTCATGTTGTCGCTGACAGCCACCACGGGGAACGGTTCAGCGCCCAAGGTCTTGGTGATGTAAGGCACCCGGGCTGGTTCGGTGGGGTGAAGCATGTTCCAGCGTTCGCATTCGAGTGCTTCGCGGCGAAGCTCGCTGTAGCTGGTCGCTGACCAGACATCCGCTTCGATGCCTTCAGCCTTTAGAATCTCCTGGGCCTTGAGGGCGGACTGGAGAATCACGCCGCTACCCAGCAGGTGAACGCGGAGCTTGCCTTTGGGGTCAGCAGCGGGCTTGTACTTGTAGAGCCCCTTGAGGATGCCTTCTTCCACGCCGGCTGGCATTGGAGGCATCGCATAGTTTTCGTTGTACAGGGTGATGTAGTAGAAGATCGACTCGTCCTTCTGATACATCCGGCGGATGCCTTCCTTGATAATCACGCCAATTTCGTAGGCGAAGGCAGGATCATAGCCCAGACAGTTAGGTACCGTGCTGGCCATGAGGATACTGTGGCCATCTTCGTGCTGTAGGCCTTCACCGTTGAGGGTGGTGCGGCCGTAAGTCGCACCGAGGAGGAAGCCCTTGCCTCGAGCATCGCCGTTAGCCCAGATGAGGTCGCCCACACGCTGGAACCCGAACATCGAGTAGTAGATGTAGAACGGAATGGTGTTCACGCCGTGCGTCGAATAGGCGGTGCCTGCTGCGACAAAGCTCGACAAGCCACCAGCCTCGCTGATCCCTTCCTGCAGGATTTGGCCGTTCTGGGATTCCTTGTAGAACATGACGTTCGCGGAATCGACAGGTTCGTAGGTCTGGCCCTTGGAGGAGTAGATACCAGCCTGGGCAAAGAGTGGGTCGAGACCAAAGGTGCGTGATTCATCAGGTACGATGGGGACGATCAACTTGCCGTACTCTTTATCCTTCAGCATGCGGCTGAGGATGGCTACGTAAGCTCCAGTCGTGGAGACTTCACGAGTGCCCGTGCCCTTCTTCGATTCATCAAAAGAAGCATCTTCGATCTTGACAATCGGCTTGGCACGCACGATACGACGAGGCACACCGCCTTGCAGTTCGGCCCGGCGTTCGAGGACATATGCCACTTCTGGGCTGTCTTTCCCTGGATGGTAGAAGGGAATCTCTTCGATCTGAGCATCTTCAATGGGGAGATGGTAGCGGTCACGCATGCTGATGAGATCGCGTTTTTCCACTTCCTTCTTGTTGTGAGCGGTGTTGCGACCCGAAACAGAATCACCTAGAGCATACCCCTTGATGGTGTGAGCCAGCACAACCGTGGGCTGACCGGTATGTGTCGTGGCAGCCTGGTAAGCAGCAAAGACCTTGGCTGGGTCGTGCCCACCACGCTTGAAGAAGAGGTGTTGCAATTCGTCATCGCTCAGACGAGCACCGAATTCCTGTAGTTCAGGTCGGTCGCCGATGAAGTCGTTGCGGATGTACTCGCCCGATTCGACGCTGTACTTCTGCATCTGGCCATCAACCACTTCGTGCAGTCGTTTGACCAAAGCACCGTCGTGATCTTGTGCAAAGTGCTCATCCCAGGCGCTTCCCCAGAGTACCTTGATGACATTCCAGCCCGCACCTCGGAAGATGCCTTCGAGTTCCTGGATGATCTTGCCGTTGCCACGCACTGGACCGTCGAGCCGCTGGAGGTTGCAGTTCACGGTCCACGTCAGGTTGTCGAGGTTTTCGCGAGCGGCCATAGTGATTGCACCGAGCGATTCGGGCTCGTCCATTTCACCGTCGCCGAGGAAGGCCCAGACGCGAGAATTGCTGGTATCAGCCAGACCACGTGCTTCAAGATAGCGGTTGAAGCGTGCCTGGTAGATGCTCATGATGGGGCCAAGGCCCATCGAGACGGTGGGGAATTCCCAGAAGTGGGGCATCAGCCAGGGGTGTGGATACGATGAGAGCCCGCCACCTTGGGCGAGCTCTCGACGGAAGTTAGACAAGTTCTGTTCACTAAGGAACCCTTCCAGGAAGGCCTCTGCATAAATTCCGGGTGAGGAGTGACCCTGGAAGTAAATCTGATCGCCACCCAACCCATCGTCTTTACCACGGAAGAAGTGCATCATGCCCACTTGGTAGAGAGTGGCGCAGGATGCAAAGGTACTGAGATGTCCACCGATACCTTTCGACCGCTTGTTGCCACGCATCACCATTGCTACCGCGTTCCAGCGGTTAATGCCTTTGATGCGTCGTTCCAATTCCCGGTCGCCTGGGTACTCAGGCTGATCAGAAACCGGAATGGTGTTGATGTAAGGTGTATTTGCAGTGAACGAAGGTTGTGCACCCAGTCGAACGCTTTCTTCGCGGAGAGCTTCAAGCAGGAAGCGAGCACGGTCTGCGCCCGACTGTTCGACAACGCCTTGCAGTGATTGTCGCCACTCATTAGTTTCGATGGGGTCAGCATCGACTGGCGAAGTGACGCCATTTTCTTCGAGGAGTTGTTCGTCGTTCGGGACCGCATCAAGCTGGGTCGAGTCGTAGTTCATGTTTGGATATCGTGGACAGACGATGGAAAGAAGTAAGTAAAGCAGTCTACACCACAGGCGACTGCACAGCCAAGGGAGGGAGTTCAGGCTGGGTTCAGGCGCAACGGTAGCTGTGCATACTCTACTTTAGAAAAAATATTGGAAAAGTGACACAATCGCAAGGGCAAGCAACCTTTACTTTGTCTGAAGTGCAGGAAGACCGAGAGTTCACAGTACAACCGGTTACATATGCACAATCGCTACAGGATTATGGGGCATTTTGGGGAACTTCGGTTGACTGCGTGACATCTAAAACCTGCGGTGTTAAATTTGTTCGTGACCAAGTCCATTCACTTCTGGATTCACCAAGGTGAGGAGCACCATGAAGCGCCGATTCTATCCTTCGCTTGATCGTCTCGAAGACCGAACCGTGCCAGCGGGCAACGTATCGGTGTCATTCAATGATGGGCTCCTTCGCATCCTGGGTGATGCGGAAGATAACCAGATCAGTATCCTGGGTGATGGCAATGGCAACGTCACTGTCACCGGGCTGGGCGACACCACCTTGAATGGTGGAACCAATGAACTGAACTTCAGTGGTGTGAAGAAGAGTCTGGAAGTCTGGATGCGTGCCGGTGATGATTCGGTCACCATCAGCAATCTCGATCTCAGACGTACAGCTTACATCCACCTGGGCGAAGGTGACGACCTACTGAATGTGAATGCTCTCAAGACCAGACGCACCACCGAAATCTGGGCTGGGGCAGGGAACGATCAACTCAACATCGAGAACAGCACCTTTAAGCGTGCTGGGTACGTGGCTGGCGGAGCAGATGACGACATCGTCAATCTGGCGGATAACTTCTTCGGCCGCAAGAGCATCATTGGAGGTGGTGATGGAAATGATTCCCTAGGCGGTATCAACAACGAGGTCAAGAGCCGATCACAGGTCATTAACTTTGAAGAACATGTCAGTGGAGCAATACCCACGGCTCTGCCTGATTCAGCTACGGTAGCAGAGGGGGACGATGTTGAAATCGATCTTGCAGCCAACGATGACACCTTCCGCGGCACGCTAGATCTGACCAGCATCGTCATCACCACGCAGCCAACTAATGGCACCGTGGTAGTTAACGATGACGGTACCGTGACTTACACGCACAACGGTTCCGAGACCACCAGCGACAGCTTTGCATACACCATCGACAACAGTTATGGCAATACATCACAGCCAGCAACTGTGACAGTTACCGTTACCCCAGTTAATGATGCTCCCGTGGCAGTAAACGATGCAGCCACGATTGCTGAGGGTGGCAATGCTGCGGTGAATGTCGCAACGAATGATACCGATGTTGATGGCACTATCAATCTGACCAGCATCGTCATCGTCACCCAGCCTACCAATGGCTCTGTGGTTGTTAACAACGATGGAACCGTAACTTACACCCACAACGGCAGCGAAACGACAACCGATTCGTTCACTTACAACATCAAGGATAACAACGGACTCGTCTCGAACAATGCTACTGTTACCCTCACCATCACACCAGTGAATGATGCGCCAGTGGCAGCCAACGATGCAGCCTCGCTGGATGAAGGTGCTGTGACAGCTGTGAATGTGGCCAACAATGATACTGATGCTGATGGCACGATTGATGTCACCAGCGTGGTGATTGTGGCTCAGCCTGCCAATGGCACCGTAGTGGTGAATGCCGATGGCACCGTAACCTATACCCACGATGGTTCAGAAACGACTAGCGATACGTTCACTTACACCATCAAGGATAACAATGGTTTAGTGTCAAATGTTGCCACGGTGACGCTTACCATTGCCCTCGTGAACGATGCACCGGTAGCAGTCAACGATGTAGGCAACACGACTAACGGTGGCAATATAGCCATAAACGTAGCAAGTAATGACACGGATGCTGATGGTACAATTGACGTAGCCACCGTGGTGATTGTCGATGCCCCTGCCAATGGTACTGCGGTCGCCAATGCCGATGGCACGGTGACCTATACCCACGATGGCAGCGCCACTACTTCGGATAGCTTCACTTATACCATCAAGGATAACCTGGGCCTTGTTTCCAACGTGGGCACAGTGAATGTGACGATTGCGTAGTGATGGTGTTGCATGGAAGGATTAAGGAAGATCGTAGTGGGGAATCGCCAGTTTCGCTGGCGATTTCATCCCGTTAAGGCAAAAGTTACTGTTATTCCGCTGGAAACCAGTGTACCCCAACTTCAAATCGAATGGGGTTGGGTGGACTGGTGTGAGCCTGATGGTCCAGGTAACGATCCGTGCATCGTTACCCCCGCATTTGTTGCACTCGCTATTCAGCATGCTTTGAATCAGGGATGGAATCCCGAAGTAAATCAACCACCAATACAATTGTGGTACGATGGCAAATCGTTCATCGATAAACCCAAAGGATGAGATATTGTCGACAGAAAAACTCCCACCCAAAACGACTCACCGGCGTTGGTTCCTTGTTGCTTGCATGATGTTGGTTACCTTCGTGTTCGGCACTGATCTCTTTTCGTCAGAGAACACTGGGCCGATGGTGCGGTGGGTGTTGTCGTGGTTTTTCCCGCAGGGGGATGTCAAGGTACTGGGTGGGGGAGAAGGATTCATTCGGAAGACAGCTCACTTCCTGGAGTATGCGTTACTGGCCTTCCTCATCTGGTGGGCGCTAAGTGGGGATTCGAAAGAATGGAAATGGCGCTGGGTCTTCATGGCCTGGGCCCTGACGACACTCTGGGCAACAGTGGATGAATTGCAGCAAGGCTACATCAGTACCAAACGTACTGGTAGCCCGTGGGATGTGCTGATCGATAGCAGTGGGGCACTGACAGCGATGTTGTTGGTGACGGTAGTGTGGTTTGTTAGCCACCGGCGAGTCGCCGGTGGAGGCTCACGCGATGAAGTGATTCCATCGCGATAACAGTAGATGACGTACAAATCTTGCAAGAACCACCACCGGCGACTCGCCGGTGGCTACACCTGTGCTTTATATTACTCCACTTCATCCTTGGGTGGATGGAAGAAGAACAGAAGCAGGAGTGCTGCTACTAAACCAGCGAACATGGAATACTGGAACACGGCTGGGTAGTTGAGGACACCATCGACGGTGTAGTCATCCTTCAGTTTCGAAGTCACGAAGTTCGCAACGAAAGGTCCAACGCCAAGGATAAGGACGTTGAAGAGTCCCTGGGCACTGCTGCGGATGTCCTTGGGGAAGTACTTATCCACGAAGATATAGACAGTGGCAAAGAAGAAGGCGTAGCAGATGCCATGCAGTACGTTGATGAGGATAGCAGCGGTCTTATCGGGGAAGTAGGCGAAGACAGCGAAGCGGGCCGCGTGGCCTAGCACACCGATGATCATGGTGGTTCGCCAGCCCAGGTTCTTGAGAACGTAACCGAGGAAGAGCATGGTCAGCACTTCGGCGATCTGGCCAATCTTCATGACAGGGCCGGCCCAGTTGGGGACGATTTCGACTTTCTTGACGAGGAAATCGTAAGTCCAGAAGAAGTAGCTTTGATGGACTGCTGCATCAATGAAGGTAACGATGAAGAGCACCAGGAGGAAGGGCTTGGCCAGATACTTCATGGCTTTGAGCCAGGCGAACTTGTCTTCGCCGGTAGCTGGCTTGGGAGGGGTATGGGGCAGGGTCAAACTGAAAGCAGCCAGGATGAGAGAGGCGACACCCGAGACGAGGAAGACATAGCTCTGTCCCTTGGCGAGAGCAGCGCCACTGAGTGAGTGAGAGAAGGCGGAGCCTAGCCATTCAGTGAAGCTGACGGTGCCGTAAGCGGGAACCTTGGCCCAGTCAACCAGGATGAAGATGAACGGCCAACTGGCAACGATCCAGCCGATGGTACCCCAGAGACGGATCGGGCCGAACTCTTTCTCCGGGTTCTTCATGGCAGCGAAGGCGATCGAGTTGGTGATCGAGATAGTGGGAACGTAGAAGATCGAATGGAGGAGCATCAAGCCAAAGAAGGGCCAGAAGCTGACTTTGGAGCCAGGTTCGGGGTGTAGGAAGAAGAGTCCAAGGATGGCTAGCCCACCAATAAGGTGGCTGAAGGCGAGAAACTTTTCCGCAGCGAAATAGCGATCAGCGAACTGGGTGCTGAAGAAGAGGGCGACCAGGGCACCAATGTTGAAAGCACCGAAGACGAGTGGATTCATCCAGGGTTCAGGGAACCCCAGTTCAGGGATGTAGGAGAAGCCGATTTCAAACCATGCACCCCAGATCACAAACTGGAGGAACATCATGAAGCTGAGTTTGAACTTGAGGGCGAACGACGTGGCTGGCGCGCTGGACATCGAGACGGTGCTCCGAGTATCTCGCAAAGCGGTGGCGGGAAAGATTCAGAGACTGTATGCGGGAGAGCAGGGGGATGCAACGAAAAAGCAGTTGGAGTACCGGCTTTCGCCGGTCTGTCGAACGAAAAAGCCCACGGTGTAATCCGTGGGTCTGGTAATGGTTCGTGAATAACTACTTCGTGGGGGCAGCAGCTTTCTTCAGCATGCGGGACAGGCGTGCCTTCTTGCGGGCAGCGGTGTTCTTGTGGATGACACCCTTGGCTGCAGCCTGGTCGATGAGTTTGGAGCTGAGGCTGATGTTTTCCTTCAGCTTGCCTGCATCGCCACCTTTGATGGCTGCTTCAAAAGCCTTGTGCTGTACTTTCAGACCTTTGGTCACAGTTCGATTACGGGTACGTTTCTCAGCGCTCGTTCGCATTCGCTTTTTGGCGCTCTTCGTATGTGGCATTCTTCGCTCCGATTCACTTATATCGAACTATCTTTGTACAAAGGAGACATATTGCGACAAGTGATTTTATGGGGGAATAGCGAGTAGGGAGTGGGGAATAGGGTTAGCCTCTTCCCTACTTTTGTCGATAGTGGCGATACAGTTGCCAGTTTCGCAGAGTTCCTAGCACACAGACGATGCTAATGCCCAACGAAACAGCGGCGGCCCACCAGGGGAATTCGCCTACATTGGCTTGGGGGACGGCAATACTGGCGATCATACTGGTGAAAACCGAGCAGATGGCGAAGATCCAGGTTCGCTGGAAGTACATCTTGGCGAGTAACTGACTGACAAGGCCGGTGAAGCCTTCCGCGACAGCGGGTATCCAGCCGTTCTCGGTGAGTTGTTGTTGAATGGCTTGCTGGGTGGAGCCTTGCCGGAATTGACTGACCACGGCCAAGGTGGCATCCTGCAAGGCATTTCGCTCTTCGGCAGTAAGTGCTTGGTTGGGATTATCCTGGCGCTTGGCCATCACCGGGGCAGCGGCTTTCAGGGGACTTGCAGGTTCAGTCATCGTAGTTCCAGCGTTGGAGTACCGGCTTTAGCCGGGTGGCGATTGCAATCGCTTGCCGCCTGAAGGCGGTACTCCAACAATTACTTCGCAGTGAATTCGGCAAGGGCCTCGAGTGCTCGGGTCGCGTAGACCATCGAGGGGCCTCCACCCATGCTGACTGCTACGCCCAGCGTCTCGGCTATCTCTTCTACCGAAGCACCGGCTTTGACGCAGTTGTTGACATGGACTGCGATGCAGCCATCGCAACGGGCGGCGACGCCGAGGGCGAGAGCGATCAGTTCCTTGGTTTTGTGGTCGAGCACACCAGCTTCGGTGCCAGCTTTGTCGAGGGCGAAGAAGCCTTCACTCACCTTGGGGGCGAGCTTCTTCATCGTCAGCACGCCATGCGTGAGACGGTTGAGGATCTCTTTGTTGGTGCCTGGCATGGTGTAACTCCGAGGTGATGATGCTAGCCTACTTCAATTTCAGCAGGCGTGATGATCTTGGGGTTCTGTCCGGTGGGTAGAGGTTGCAATTTCACCTCGCTGGCTTTCCAGCCACGATGGCGAACAAAACCGGTGTAAGGCGGATTGGCTCCGAGGTTGCCTACCACCCGTATCGATGACGGATCGTAGCCAGCCTGAACCGTCATCTTCTCGTCTTCCAGCGTTTCGACCACGGGGACAAGGGTGACATGATCTGCCAGTGCCTTGGCAGTTTTGCGATGGACTTCACGAACGGCTGCGCCGATCTGAGCATCGGGCAACCCCTGGATGTCTTCCATCAAGAAGTCAATGAGTCGGCCTTCACGCTGAAGGATGCTGACAAGCTGCAGCGGATCGATGTGTGGTTTGGGAGGCTCCGGTGGTGCGATAGGTGCAACCGGGGCAGGGGACAGAGGTGCAGGAATGGTCTTTCGCGATTGCAGATCATCAATCTGCTGGGCGAAACTGGCACTCGACAATGCACGCAGGAAAGCACTGAAGGCGATGCCGATACGTTTGCCGATGCCGGGTGAATTCTGTGATTGCATGCACGATACCTTTCATGGACTACGGTATTGTAGGTGGTTTGCAACCGGTTGACAGTTCGACATCAATCATCGTGCTGCTACATTAATGGGCATGCCTAACACGAAACTCATCATCAGCTACGATGGCACCGACTTCTTCGGCTGGCAGCGACAGAAAGAACATCGCAGCGTACAGCAGACGATGGAAGAGATTCTCGAGCGATTGTCAGGGGGCGAGAGGATTGTCTGTTATGCCAGTGGCAGGACCGATACGGGGGTGCATGCAGTCGGGCAGGTGGTTCATTTTCATAGCAAGATGACGATGCCCGCCGATAAGTTGTTCCTGGCACTGAATGGGTTGTTGCCGAAGGATATCGTGGTGAAGTCGGTGGAGCGGGTGCCTGACGAGTTTCATGCGAGCTTCACGGCGAAGAGGAAATTGTACCGGTATGTGATCAACGATGCCCGGGCACCGGATGTGTTCCTTCGCCGATACGCCTGGCACTATCCGTACTCCAGGCTGAACGATGTCGTGATGAATCAAGCTGCTCAGTATCTGCTGGGCGAGCATGACTTTCGCTGCTTTGAAACCAACTGGCCTAATCGCAAGACTTCGGTGAGAACCATCACCTATATCAATGTTTGCCGGGCGGATCAGCTGTTGTGGGTCGATGTGGAGGCCAACGGGTTCCTCTATAACATGGTGCGAGCCATCACCGGCACCCTGGTACAAGTGGGCCGAGGGTATTGGAAGCCAGAGTATGTCAAGGAACTTGTGGAGCAAGGTAAACGTGCTAAAGCAGGGCCGACAGCACCGCCGGAGGGGTTGTTTCTGATGCGGGTGACATATTGATAGAATGAACTCGCTTTGCAAGTGTTTTGAACCGATGTATAATTTGCTGGGGTGAAAGATGACGACACGTCCGAAAAAGCAACCTGTCAAAAAGACAAAGAAGCCCTTTGTCATTCCGCAACCACAAAGGGCAACCCTTCCCGCAGCGTTCAAGCCGATGCGCATCGAAGATATCTGGGGTAAAGGCAAGGACCTTTGGGCTTCAGATGAAGAGTTGGATCAATTTCTAGCAACGATTCGAAAAATGCGGAAAAGCTAGAGACGATCACATGAGACTGCTGGATACCAATATCGTTTCTTATTTCTTCAAAAAGCACTCTATCGGTCATCGCTATTTTCCACTCATTCTTGGCCATGATCTAGTCGTTTCGTTCCAGACGGTTGCAGAGTTGTATGAAGGAGCACTTTCGGCTGAATGGAGTATTAAACGAAGGGAACGACTTGACAAACACCTTGAGCAATACGCTTCGATTGAATCGACACCAGTGATTAGTGCCTGGTGGGCCTATGTGAAGGTAACTCGAAAATCGCAACCAATCAGTGACAGCGATGCTTGGATTGCAGCAACAGCTTTGGCATATGATGTCGAACTCGTAACTCACAATCCAAGTGACTTTCAGATGATTCCCGGGCTGCGGATTGTCACGATAAAAGGATAAACATCATGATTCCGAAGGTGTATTGATTGAGAGCTACGCTTCCGCTTTCGTCGGCTTCTGCACACTCTTGAAGAGCCCATCCAGTGGCAGTTTGAAGCCTGGTACGATGTTTTCTCCATCAATGCTATCAGTACCCCATAGCACCGTATCGTCACCAGCCTGACGATAGACTTTCACCAGCTTGAGTTGCGGATGGACAACCCAAATGAGGGGTACTGCAATATCGCGGTACTCTTCTACTTTCTCGTCAATAGCCAGTGCTGAATCGAACGGAGAGACAACTTCGACAGCCAGATCGGGAGCAATCTTGATGTGGCCAACGGGGATACGTTCGTTAGGCAGACGACCTTGGCGAATGAACGAGACATCAGGCCGACGGGTATTTTCTCTGTTGATAAAGCACTGATAACTGGTTCCATCAGGAAAGACCCAACCTAAGTTATTCTTCTGAACATGGGATCTGAGTGAGGCATAAATCTCCCCAGCTAGAAATGCAGATTCAGCACCCATGCTTCGCTCCACTAATTCACCATCTACGACTTCATAGAGATCGCCATCAGGCATCGTCAGAAGATCATTAGCTGTATACTTCTTCTTTGAAGCAGGCTCTGGAGCCAGGGTTGCACTCATGCGTATCTTCCTCACTATATGCCTATTCTACGCTGTGTCTTGGAATGCATACAAGGGCAAACTACACCAGATAATGTTGCCTGCGTCTAATCTCCTTGCCCGAACATAGAATAACGAATAACCCCTGGAACAACCGCCATGCTTCCCATTGGTTCCGATAGCTCTGATCTACGTGAACAGCCTTTTGTGACGTATGGGTTGATTGCAGTCAATGTGTTTGTCTTCTGCTTCCTGCAGGACTTTGGTCGCAATGATCGCTTCACCTATGCCTATTCACTGGTGCCTTACGAGTTCCTGAGTGGGCATGACCTGATTACGCAAGGCGACTACATTTTTGATGCTCACAAAAAGGAAGTGATTGCTGAGATTCCGCATGGCATCATTCGTCTGCGGCCTTCACCAGAACCTGTGTACTTCACCCTGCTCAGCAGCATGTTTATGCATGGCAGCATCATGCATTTGCTGGGGAATATGCTCTTTCTTTATATCTTTGGCAAACATCTCGAAGACTCGCTTGGGATGTTCCGGTTCCTGGTCTTTTACATCGTTGCTGGGATCGGGGCCTCACTCGTTCACATCCTGTTCAATCAGGACTTTCCGGCCAACATCATTCCCTGTCTTGGGGCATCGGGCGCTGTCTCGGCAGTGATGGCTGCCTATGTGATGTTGTTCCCACACAAGCTCATTTCGACAATAGTGGGTTTCTTTGCTGTCGAGATACCGGCCTGGGTGTTCATCGGCATCTGGTTTGCTTTCCAGTTGATCAATGGCATGGGAGCTTTTGGCGATCCGACGGGTGGGGGTATCGCCTATGCAGCCCACATTGGTGGGTTCGTGATTGGGCTGGCTATGATCGTTCCATTCAGTACAGGCCGGGAAATCGAAGAAAGTTACTGGCGATACCATTAATTCGGTGTGCTTCCAGCAGCTTAGCCTCTATTCTTTGATCTATCCTTGCATTAGCTTCTCATGGTACCACCCCACACCATGACCTCGAATTCGTTTGCTGTTTTTCAGTTGATAGTCGTTGCGGTACTCGTTGCCATGGGCCTGGCCATACTGGGTCGTTGGCTGCGGACGGCGGAGTATCGCTATTGGCTCTGGGGGTGGATTGCACTGGCTGTGGGCAACTGCATCATCGCAGGGGCACCGTGGCTTGGTGAAGTGGACGAGAAGTTCTATCTGCTGCTTCATCTAATGTGCGTAGCTTACTTTTGCCTGATGCTGGCACAAGGGAGTATTGCCACCAGCAAACTGGAAGATGTCAAACTCTATCGAGTTCGGACATCGAACATGTCGATTGCCATACTACTGTCACTCCTTTCGGTACTGATTCTCACCTGGCGATGGACTTCTCCGTTGGGGCATGTGCTTCGTGAAGAGCGATTCCTGTGGAGTAGTGCCTGGCTGATAGGCTATGGTGCTTTCGCCAGTTGGATCATCACCCGGTATCAACCCCGCTGGTATTTACGAAAATCGAATGTGCTGTTTGTCATATCGCTGGGGTTGCTGGCGTGTCTTGAGGTCTTTCTCGTTGGTTTGCTTTTATCCGATGATGTCAGCGGCACTACCAGGCTGACCTTTCGATTCCTCACTGCAGTTGAACCGTTGTTCTTCTTCATGGTTGCAGTCGCCCAGCATACACTCGTGATGGATGGCCTGGTGGCGCATCTCGAAAAGACGCTGGTGCAGGTCTCGAAGAGTTCAGCCAAGCTTCGGGTGCTGGCCGAACGTGATCCACTGACAGCAGTACTCAATCGTCATGCGTTCTATTCACTGGTGAGTGCCAAGCGTGGTGGTGAGGCTAAGCAGCCTTTGGGGGGCAGTGTAGCGGTTATCGATATTGATAACCTCAAACCCCTCAACGATAAGCATGGTCACCAGACAGGCGATGCAGCTATCCGGGCGGTGGCGAAGGCGATTCGATCCGTAGTTCGGGCAGAAGACTTGCTCTTCCGCTGGGGAGGCGATGAGTTCCTGGTGATCCTGCCTCACGTCAACCTGGAAGAGTCCCGCTGGCGATTCCAGAAGCTGGATGATTTGCTCAAGAAGACGCCACTACCAGGCATTGCCCACCCAGTTCACATCACCCTCTCGGTGGGCGTCTCGCCCTTCT
>WBZX01001127.1_pt1 | contig 20941 bp, 15 predicted proteins | sample 5204211 | NCBI WGS metagenome assembly WBZX01 (sample SAMN12344362, study PRJNA552823) | activated sludge metagenome | biome: Activated sludge suspended growth; feature: Nitrification reactor; material: Wastewater; isolation source: activated sludge from nitrification reactor of wastewater... | reverse complement strand
GCCATGATCCCCGCTCTCGGCCGCGCCGCCGTCACGGCCAAGCCCGTCACCTACGGGTACCTCAAGCTGGCTGACTATGGTGCGTAATCAGGAGCGTTCATGCACAGAGCATAAATCGTAGCACAAAGGGCCCAAACATCCGACGCCAAGGAAATATTGCTTACATCCATCACGACTTCCGGAGCTCGCGTCCGCTGAGTTCCGAGGAGGGAAACAGATTCTGGGGGCTGCTCCGGGGCGCTACTCATGCAGCCCAAATCGCCGATGAGATACTCTCGATCCATAGGGCCAGCGTGTCGAAAGCCGCAGTTGTCCGGCTTTATATCCGTATGCCGCAGGTTCTTCCCGTGCATTGCAGCGAGGCCGTCGAACAACTGCTCTCCAATACGAGCAAGGTCAGCAATGTCACGGACTGGACCTTCATGCTCAATGACGTCAAGCAACGAACCGTCCCACAATGACTCTTTGAGCCAATGGCTGCCATCGATCTCACCTAGGTACTCGGGTGTTGCTACGTGGCGATGGCCGCCAGGGAGCAACGCACGAATGTTAGTAACGTCACGGCGGATAGAGCCCTGTAAATCATCTTGTGCTCGGTCCTTATATCGCTTTAAGGCCACTGGTACGCCGTCCAAGGTGGTGGCCAAATAGGTCTCCTTCCATTGACCTTTCTGGCCTATTGGTGAAAGGATACTGAAGTTCGGCGGCGCACAGGGAACAGGTGGTGCCGAAGGCGTCACATTAACCTGAAGCGAACCGCCCGATTGGGGCATCGAAAGCGTGCGCTTGCGAGTAAGAGAGTCAACGTAGTCGGCCAAGTCTCCAATACAGCGTTCGTGGGCGCAGAGACAATAGCTAGTCTGCTCCGCATCCCCCTGAGCGTCACCAACCCAGAATTCGTGGAGCGTACTAAACTTGACAAAGCGTCCCGGCTTCTCCGCAATCCAGACCGTATTATAGGGACCCGGTCGCTTTCGGCCCACGGGGCGGAAGTGGCGAACATCAACACCGTAATAGAACCGCGCATCTGGCAACGAGCAGTTCATACGGGCGGCGATCTTCTGTGACAACGGATTGCTATCGGTGCAAGCCATTGCGATCAGACTCCTGGCAACTTCGGGATCCGACACATGAATGGCCTTGAACAACTTGCGACGCAGAAAATCGCGACAAAGCATGCGCAGGCCAGAATCTGCAGCATGCAGACTCCACAACTTGATGTGCACCCAGACGTCACTATCATCAATACCAACGTAACTTTCTACGTTAGGCGCTGTGCCGCTAATCTCCTGGCAAAACGCGTCGGAGACGAACTGCGGCGGCCTCCCCGCAGCCGCGAGAGATGCGGCCCTCCTCATTATGCTGCAGAAATGAAACGATGCTGCTCTGTTCGTTTTGTGATGATATACGATTTCGTACATCGCCTCCCGCGCACGGAGGAAATGCTTAAGCGTCTTGGCCCCCTTCGTTCCGTCCAAAGCCACGACCCATGCGCCCGCAGGCGCATCGGGGCCAGCTGGAATTCGAGCATACTTGAAAGCCCGCATCATCCAATCCCGCTCGTGCGCCCCATAAACAACCCCCGCGTTTTGTGCATCACGAGCCATATAGTCAAAACGATCCACATCAAGATTTCCGGAGAGCAGATGAACAATGTGCATCGCGCGATGACGCCCCCTCAGCAGGTCTTTAGCGTCCTTAATTACTGGCAGAAACTCCGAGAATCTCTCCCCGGGGTTGTCCAAAAATGCCCCAAGCTCGGTGCTCTTGTCGTCAATGATTCTGAGCCCCATTACTTCGTGCTGCGCAGGCTGTTCAGGAGCTGCAGGGTAGAAGCACTCTTCCCATAAATGCGAAAATGGACCATGCCCCACATCGTGCAAAAGAGCCGCAAGAGCAAAAGCTTTAGCGTCGCCTCCCGTCAGGCGGAACGAATCTGGAAAACCATCGCTCACGGCAGGCTCTCTCCTTTTGAGATCTTCAATGAGTCGCGAAGCAACCGCATAGGACCCGAGGGAATGGATGAACCGGCTCGATTCAAGGCCCGGAAACACTAGGCTAGCGACACCATTTTGCGCTACTCTGCGTAAGCGCTGAAATTCAAATGTTGAGATCAATTTCCGCAAGAACCGCGCCTCAGAGCGGTCGGCAACCTCAATTTGACCGTGGATTGGGTCTCGGAAAGCATACTGCTTTTGAGCCTTGATTCGGATCATGCCAAAGAATCCTGACCAATTTCCTGTGCAGGTAATGATAGCTGTTGGTAGCGTCCGCGCGTGAGTTGGTACTCGACGTGTTGTTCAGCCCCACCCTCACAGACCCGCTATCACTAGTGTTCCGTCTCAGACATTTGCTTCCCTCTGCGGCTAGGTCCAGAGCAAATGTCTGAGACATAAGGAACACTAGCAACACAATGATTCTAGTGTTGCTTTTGTCACTGACGCTTGGCAGACCGCCTTGCAGCAACCGGGGACCAAGCGTCAGTGACGCAACACTAGCGTAGCCTGACTACTTACGACATTACGACCGAGAAGTCAGGCGTCGTCAAATCAGTTTGCACTCAGCGCGCCGCCGTCGGGGTCACCCCCGCCGCCGCCACCACTGGCGCCGACGCGGCTTCGGCGTGCTTCTTGTGATTGGCATCCGGGTGCCAGCCGAGCACGGCCAGCATGACCAGGAAGCCGATCACGTAGGCCACCGTCACATGCCAGCCTTGCGATATCCAAGAGCCCACGGACTTCGCCTCCGGGAAGATGTTCGACACCGCCACGCCCGCCGACGAGCCGAACCAGATCATCGACCCGCCGAAGCCCACCGCGTAGGCGAGCATGCCCCAGTCGTAGCCGCCCTGCTTCAAGGCCAGCGCCGTCAGAGGAATGTTGTCGAACACGGCCGACACGAACCCGAGCCCCAGCGCCGTGTGCCACGAGGCTTTCGGCAACTCCTCCACCGGCATCATCGACGCGCAGGCGACGAGCGACAGGAGGAAGATGGTGCCCTTGAACGTCTCCGGCAGGATCTCCCAGTCGGGCGCCCGCAGCAGTGCCGTGGCCAGAATCGCCACCCACACCGCCAGACCGATGACGGGTAGCTGGTCGAGCAGCGCCGGATAGCGCAGGTTGGCGACGACGTTGGAGCCGACCGCGGTCAGCAGGATGACGACCACGATGAGCACGCGCGCCCAGTGAATGCGCAGGCCGCTCGGCGCGTCCTTGACGATCGGCGAGAACCGCTGCTGTTGCATTGCCGCCGGAATGCCGCACACGATGAGCGCCACGCCAGCCGCCACGTAGGCGTCGAATACGCTGAGCGGACTGACGCCCTCGATCCACATCATCGTCGTCGTCGTGTCGCCGACGACCGAGCCCGATCCGCCGGCATTGGAGGCCGCGACGACAGCCGCCAGATAGCCGATCCCGACCTTCCCCTTGTAGACGTGCTTGGCCATGGTGGCGCCGATCAGCGCCGCCGCGATGTTGTCGAGGAAGGACGACAGCACGAACACGATGACGAGGAGCAGGAAGCCGCCCTTCCAGTCGTCCGGCAGGATCGCCGGCATGATCTCGGGCACCTGCGAGCGCTCGAAGTGCCGCGACAGCAGCGCGAAGCCCATCAGCAGCAGGAACAGATTGGCCAGGATGACCCACTCGTGGGAGAAGTGCGCCACCAGCCCGCCGAAGCCGTCGCCGTGCGCAAAGCCGGTGAACACCAGCTTGTAGGCCGTGATCGCGGCGAGACCCGTCAGCGCGACGTAGAGCGTGTGGTGATGGAACAGCGCGACACCGAGCAGGGTCAGCCCGAACAGGATGAAATCAATGGGGATGCCCGCGATCATGGGCCCCTTGGCCGTCGTCGTGGCGGCGAGCGCCGGCGCGCCGGAGAGGCAGAGCGCGAGCACGGCGGCCAGCGCGCAGGCGACACCCGCGCCGAGCACCGATCGCGTTCGAGCATATGAAAGCATTGCGCCAGAGCGCATCGCGGCAGCCATCCGATCCCCCGTCGTCCGGCCGGGCGGCGCGCCCGTGCTTCAGGGCGGCTCCCGACGGCCGCTCACACTAGTGAGGGCCTCGCGGGGCGGCAACCCCGTCTCGGCGCGGAGGGAAAGACAGGACTCCGACGGTCTACGCGGGGGAGGCCGGTTGATCGGCGCGCGAAAGCGATTAAGGAGCCTTCGGCGCTCTTTTGCGCTGGATCCCGGCTCTCGTCGCGGCGAGGGCAGGGCCGCTCCTCGGCCGGGATGACGGCGCCTTATCGAATTGAGAACGTCATCCCGGACAAGCGAGGCCCTTTTGCCGAGCGCAGATCCGGGACCTAGCGCAAGGAGCGTGCGCAGCACACATGACGCGCAGCCTTTAGCGCCGGCTAAGGCTGATCGTCGCCTTGCTCATGCCGATGCCCTTGGTCGAGATCGTGATGCTCTGGTGCGATTTGCTGTAGCTGACCGCCATCGAGCCCGAGAAGCCGCCGCCGGAGAGCCCCAGCGACACGTTGCCCCCGCCCGCCTTGCCGGACGCCGAACCGGAGGCGTTGTAGGTACGCTCCTCCCACTCGCCGCTGGCCCGCCCGCCGCTGATCCTGAGCTTGCTGCGGATGTGGATCGGCGTCGACTCGCTCTTGCACTGGATGGCCATGCGCAGCTCGTCGCCGCCACCGGTGTTGCTCGCCGTGCAGCTGATGCTCTGCGACGAGCCGTCGGTGAAGTGCAGCCGCCCGCTGCCGCCCCAGCTCCCGAGCAAGGTAGCCACCGCATCGTCGGCGGCCTGCGCCGACCCCGCCGCGAGCACCCCCGCCACCGCCAGCACCGCCATCACCGGCCCGATCCGGCCCGCCTGCCAGCTCCGCATCGTCATTCTCCATCAAAGCGCGTCCCGCCAATGAGGAACGCAGTTCAGATCCCGGATGCTTTGTAGCGGGAAGCGGGCCGCTCGTCACGGCATCATCAGATAGCACCCGATACCCAGGTCACGATCTCGGCCGCCACCTTGCCGAAGGCGTCGCTCAGCGCCGCCGACGCCGCCGCCGGGTCCAGCGAGGCCGCCGGCACGCTGGCCCGGAACACCTTGGCGTCGATGATCTTTCCCTCGCCGCCGATGATCTTGGCCGCCAGCTCCACCTCGGCCGTCAGCGGCGTCCCGGCGGCGATCTGGAAGCCGCGGATGTCGATCAGCACCTGCGTCTCCGGCATCATGCCCTCGGGCGGCCGCCCGACCACCCGCGCCACGCCCGCGTTCTCGAAGCTCTGCACCAGCCGCGCCTGCACCACCCGGCCGAGGTTGTCCGGCCACTGCGCGCCCTCGATGCCGGCCTTGTCCGCCGCCCCCGCTCGCACGATGATGCGGTCGGTATCGAACAGCGCCAGCGCCGTCGGCTCCGGCACCGACATCGCCACCTGCGGCACCTTCTTGAGGCCCGGGAACGCCTTCGCCGCCGCGATGTCGTAGATCTTCGGCGGGTTCTTCGCCGCCTTGCCGCCGGTCATGCGCTCGATGCCGGCGACGATCGTGTCGACGCTGCCCGAGTTGCGTGCGAGCGCGTCCGAGAACGTGTTGAGGTTGGCGACCAGCTTGCGGAACGGCTCGGCGTTGTCCGCGACGACGGAATCGATGTGGCGCAGCGCCTCGCGCGCCTGCTGCGTCAGGTTCTTGCCGGTGTCCGGATCGGCGACGAGCATCGGCGGCCGCCCGTCCTGCCCCGCCAGCTTGGGCGCGTCGCCCGCCCCGCCCACCAGCGCCACCGTCGGCGACCCCATCAGCCCCTGGAACTCGATGCCCGCCTTGGTATCCGCGCGCACCGGCGTGTCGGCGGAAACCGCCACCGTCGCCATCACCTCGCGCGGATTGTCCTTGCCCAGCGCCAGCGCGGTCACCTCGCCGACGCGCACGCCGTTGAACAGCACCGCCGAGCCCTTCATCAGCCCCGCCACCGGCCCGTCGAACCTGACGCGGTAGCTCGTGCGCGCGCCGAGCCCGCCGGCCGAGTTGAGCCAGTAGACGAACAGGAACCCCGCGACGATGACCGCCAGCGTGAACAGGCCCATCAGCGCGTATCGTGCCCGGATCTCCATCGTCCCTGCCCTTCGCCTCCAAGTGTCCCAACGTACCGCGGCTGGTGGGCGATCCCCCTCCCCAGCGGGGAGGGGTTAGGGGTGGGGAGACGCCGCAGGAGCAACCGCGAGAGCTGCTTTCGGCAAATCTCCTGCCTCTTCACCCCACCCCCAGCCCCTCCCCTCGAGGGGAGGGGAGCCCGTCCTGCCCCGCTGTTGTCGGATCTCGCGAGAAGGCTCGATCCGAGCTACAAATCCGCCCTTGCCCCGTCTCTCGCCAGCCCGCGCGCGCCGCGGAAATACCGCTTCACCCACGGATGCTCGGACCGCATCATCTCGGCCATGGTGCCGAGCGCCACGATGCGCCCGTCCGCCAGCACCGCGATGCGGTCGCACACGGTGGCGAGACTGTCGAGATCGTGCGTCACCATCAGCACCGTGAGCCCCAGCGTCTGCTGCAGCGTCCGAATGAGCGCGTCGAACTCGCCGGCGGAGATCGGGTCCAGCCCCGACGTCGGCTCGTCGAGGAACACGATCTCCGGATCGAGCGCCAGCGCCCTGGCCAGCGCCGCGCGCTTGGTCATGCCCCCCGATAATTCGCTCGGCAGCTTCACGGCGTCGCGCGGAACGAGGCCGACCATCGCCAGCTTCATCATCGCCATGTCGTCGAGCAGCCGCTCGGGCAGGTGCAGGTTCTCGCGCATCGCGAACTGCACGTTCTGCTTGATGTCGAGCGACGAGAACAGCGCCCCCTGCTGGAACAGCACGCCCCACCGCCTCTCGATCGCGCGCCGGCCGTCCTCGTCCAGCGCGTCGCGATCCTGCCCCAGCACGCGGATCGTCCCCGCCTGCTTCGGAATGAGCCCGATGATGGTGCGCATCAGCACGGACTTGCCGCTGCCCGACCCGCCGACCAGCCCCAGGATCTCGCCGCGCCGGACATCCAGGGAAAGGCCGGAGAGCACATCGCGCCCGCCGAGATGCACGGTGAGATCGCGCACCGAGATCGCCGCCTCGCGAGCTTCCCCTCCCCCTCGCGGGGAGGGGGCAGGGGTGGGGGAGAAGGGTTTGTTGGAGGGTGTGCTGTTGCCCATCGGCTCACATTCCGATCGAGGCAAAGAACATGGCGAAGAAGCCGTCGAGCACGATGACCAGGAAGATCGCCTTCACCACCGACTGCGTGGTCCGGAGCCCCAGGCTCTCGGCGCTGCCCTGCACCTGGAAGCCCTCGGCGCACGCGACGATGCCGATCACCAGCGCCATGAACGGCGCCTTGATCATGCCGACCTCGAAATGCGTGATCGAGATCGCCTCCTTCAGCCGCACGATGAAGATGCTCGGGTCCATGCCGCCGTAGATCCACGCCACCAGGCCGCCGCCGAACAGCGCCGACATGGCGCCGAGGAAGGCCAGCACCGGCAGCGCCACGACCAGCGCCGCCACGCGCGGCAGCACCAGAACCTCGACCGGGTCGAAGCCCATGGTCCGGAGCGCGTCGATCTCCTCGCGCATCCGCATCGAGCCGAGCTCGGCCGTGTACGAGCTGCCCGACCGCCCGGCGACCATGATGGCCACGATCAGCACGCCGATCTCGCGCAGCACCAGGATGCCGACCATGTCGACGACGTACTCGTCGGCGCCGAACTTGCGGAAATGGAAGAAGCCCTGCTGCGCGATGATGCAGCCGATCAGGAACGTGATCAGCAGGATGATCGGCACCGCCTGCCAGCCGACGCGGTCGAGGTGATGCACCGCCGACGTCAGCCGGAACGTCCTCGGCCGTTGCGCGATACGTACGATGGAGAACGCCACAGCGCCCAGCATGTCGAGGAACGCCAGCAGGTTCTGCACCAGCGCCTGCGCGCTCTTTTCCGCCAGCACCTGCGCCTGCTCGAGCCAGCTCCCGCGCGCGCCCTCGGGTTGCCGCGGCTCCCCGGTCCGCCCGACCGCCTCCGTGAGCCCCCGGTAGCGCTCGGCCAGCCCCGTCACCTCGACCGCGCAGCCGCGCGCCTTGGCTTCCCCCGTCAGCCGCTCCAGCAGCCGCGCCCCGAACGTGTCCAGCTCGGCCACCGCGCCCATATCGACGACCAGCCTTTCGCTGGCCCGGTTGTCTGCCGTCGCCTTGACCCGGCCCGGCGCCGGAAGCGCCGGCAGCACGCCGTCGATCAGCCGGTCGATCTCGCCCGCGTTGGCCGCCGTCCACGCCCCCGCCGCCGCGACCCGGACCCCGGCGCGGTCGTTCATGGCCCTGAGCAGGACGTCGGCGGTCAATCTCGGCTCCGGTCGGCGGTCACTCCCTCCCGCCCTCATACACCGGATTCGACGGCTGGTGCCTTGTCATATTCCTGAGCGGGCGGGGCGCACCCCATCCATCGCCGTCACCCCGGCGCCGCGCGCGAGCGATAGCGAGTGCCGCGGGAATTCGGCCGGGGCCCAGACACGTCTCCGCCGTCCGCACCATCTCGTCACGGTGACCTGGGTCCCGGCCTGTGCCCTCGCTCGCCCACTCGCTCGGCGCCGGGATGACGTGAATTCAGTGTGGCGGCGCTTGGCGCACACACCCTCTGCCCCGCGCTCCCGCCCCGGACTTGATCCGGGGGCGGCCGAGACGTCTCGGCCGCCGTCACGGCCCATTCCGCGCGCGAGCCGGGATCTGGCCCCGCCGCGGCACTCTCGACCCGGCATGAGCCCTGCTCATTGCACTGTGCAAGGCATGTCGCGCCTTCGTAGATCGAATCGCGCTACCATACGAGCATGGCGCGATTTTCAGACGCAATCCTGTTTTCCGAGCGGTTCGGTATCGATCCGGCCGAACTCGACCGGCTGGATGTGCTCAATCCGACGCTTAACGTCGATACGAACCTCTTCATTGACCCGCTCTTGCTTGCTCACAGTACTCATCAGGAGATCAGCGAGGGAGCGAGGAAGACGTACGAAGATCATTTCGCGACTGTGATCAAGTTGCTGCTGGCGTCAAATCGGGTTGGAGACGCCGCATGGAAGGCTGCGGAGCGGCTGCTGCGCTTCCCAGAAGTCAAGGGAACATGCTTAGGATACGGGGCGGAGTCTGTGTCGGGTAGCGGCTCGGGAGCAGAGGCAACGGCAAGTTACATCGCTACCGCTCGGGATATCGTCACGCTGGGCGTTGATGATCCCGACCTGTTTGTCGCGATGTCCCTGTTCGAGGAAGGCGTTGGCCCAGATCGCATCAGTGACATGACCACCAACGTTATTTTGCCCGACTTGCTTAAATTCAATGAGCGGATCTTGACCGAACTGAAGATCAAGACCGAACGACATACGCTCCTGCTGAAGAACGGCAAATCTTGCACGGCTGACCTTCCCACAAACCCCTGCATTGAGAAAAAGCCAACTCCGATCATTCTCGTCCCGCGCGATATCTTGCGGGATCTGCCGATGGCTTCGGACTGGGACGGGGTCGGCGATGCAGCGGCGAGGAATGCAGTTCACCGCCAACAGGTGAGCGAGCAATTGGGGGAGATCTGGAAAAGAAAGAGCAAAGAGTCGAAGGCCGAACTTAAAGGTTGGGCTATGCAGACAAGTGGCAATTTTAAAGTACTGCTAGACATCCTGCACGGTGCGAAAGCAGAGAGTTACGACTTTCTCACTGATCCGAAAGGTGAGCTGACTTGGCGGCGATTGGCGGGGAAGCTGGTTGCGGCCATCCGCAAAGCGGAGATTAAGGAGAGGAAGCTCGACCTTGCCGCCGTGCAGAGTGTTGTTGAGCTGATTATCGAGGAGTTCCGCTTCCTCATTGAGAATCGCCGGTTCTCGGAAGAGCTGTACAGCGCTGACGGAAAGCCACGTCCGGAGCGTTCTGCCCAACGCCTATTTTTTGCTGTAGCTTATGCTTTTTGCAAGGCTCATGACCTCGATCTAACGCCGGAAGCCGATACAGGCAATGGTCCCGTAGACTTTAAAGTTGCCAGCGGGTTCAGGGGACGCGTGCTGGTGGAGATTAAACTTTCGACAAATAACAAGGTAGTTGGCGGCTACACTAAGCAGCTTGAAACTTACAAGACAGCCGAGGAAACGCAGGTCGGCCACTACGTCGTTATCGACGTTGGAGGGATGGGAGAAAAAGGCGAGAAGCTGCTGGGTCTCAAGAACGTCGCGGCTGGCAAGGGCGAAAAGACTTCAGAGATTGTCTTCATCAACGGCCACAGGAGGCCATCGGCGAGCAAGCTGTCCTGATTTCCGCACGCAGACAGTTTGCCGAAGGACAGTAACTACGTCGGGTTCCGGCGGTTGATGCCTGCAGTTGCGCTCGAAGCTGCCCCCCGTAACCCAACGACTTCCTACCGGCAGTGCCCGTGGCTGTTGGGCTACGCGCGGGGCGGCGTCATCTCGAGCATTGAAGCGAGCGGCCGACGCTGTCCCAACCTACGTGCGGATTGGAGCACGTAAAAATATCACGTCTACCACGATCCGCATCCGCGATCAGAGGTCGCGATACGCCATCATGCTAGGTTCTGCATTTCGACCGAACTCGACAGCAGGAAGTTATCGGCCGCAGCATCGAGCGCCTCCGGGATTTCGGAAAAACTCCATGGCTCTTCCTTGGCTTTTCCGTACTTCTGAAATGCAGCTTGGACGCGAAGCGTTTTGGCGTTATTCAAAGCATTGGCCCCAGCAATGAAAAAATCGTACTCATTGGGGTCCGCTTGATTGAGGCGGCGTCGCGCCGTTTCTTCAGGCCTAAGACCATGCCAGCCGAGAAGGAAGAGGTCACATCGGTAGCTTGGTGGCTTTTCAATAGCGCCGAAAACGTCCTTTGCGAAGTCACGCTCGAAGTACTTCGGCGCATCCTTCTCATTCCACCCAAGAGAATACTCGTGGGGTCGTTCTTTTTGTGGTTTCCAGAGTTGCTTGTCGGCTTTGATTTTGATTTGAACGCGCACCCGACTGCCAATGTCGTTACGGCCTCGCTGAAGGTCCCAAGGCCCCCAACCAACTCCGGCGTTCATCCACTGACTTCCTGGGGGGCGAGTGCTATTGTGTTGCTCCAATGACGCCCAAATCAAAGCTTCGACGTAATGACCACGTATTGCGTTATCCAGCACATTTACACCATCTCTCTCGCAACCAGTGAAAAGCACACTTGCCGCTTTAAGTTGATTTTCCATAGTAAATTACCCCGTACCGGTCGCTCCAAGTAGGACTTCTGCTATCAATCCTGAAACTCCCGCAGCGTGTCCAGGGTGCTCTTGAAACGAACTGATGTCCGTTTTTTATAATTCAGCGGCCGCCCCTCACCCCGACCCTCTCCCCGCGCGATTGCAGAGCGCGGGGTGAGGGCGCCTCCCTCACTTCAAGTTCCCGCAGAACCGCTGGATGCGGGTGCAGGCGTCCTTCAGCACGTCGGTCGAGGTGGCGTAGGAGATGCGGAACGCGGGCGAGCCGGCGAAGGCCGCGCCGTGCACGCAGGCGACGCCCTCTTCCTCCAAGAGCGCCGTCACGAAGTCCTCGTCGTTGGCGATCACCTTGCCCTTGGCGGTCGTCTTGCCGATGGCCCCGGCGCAGCTCGGATAGACGTAGAACGCGCCCTCCGGCTTCGGACACTTCAAGCCCTTCGCCTGGTTGAGCATCGACACCACGAGGTCGCGCCGCTCCACGAAGATGGCGTTGTGCCTGGCGATGAAGTCCTGCGGCCCGTTGAGCGCCTCCACCGCCGCCCACTGCGTGATCGAGCACGGGTTCGACGTCGACTGCGATTGCAATTTGCTCATCGCCTTGATCAGCGGCTCGGGGCCGGCCGCGTAGCCGAGACGCCAGCCGGTCATGCAGTAGGCCTTGGAGAGGCCGTTCATGGTCAGCGTGCGGTCGTAGAGCTTCGGCTCCACCTGCGCCGGCGTGAAGAACTTGTGGCCGTCGTAGATCAGGTGCTCGTACATGTCGTCGGTGAGGACCCACACCTGCGGGTGGCGCAGCAGCACGTCGGTCAGCCGCTTCAGCTCCTCGGCCGAGTAGGCGGCGCCCGTCGGGTTCGACGGCGAGTTGAAGATGAACCACTTCGTCTTCGGCGTGATGGCCGCCTCCAGCACCTCGGGGCGCAGGCGGAAGCCGTCCTCCATCCGCGTCTCGGCGAAGATGGGCTTGCCGCCGCCGAGCAGCACGATGTCGGCATAGGACACCCAGCACGGCGCCGGCATGATGACCTCGTCGCCGGGGTTCAGCGTCGCGAGCAGCGCGTTGTAGAGCACCTGCTTGCCGCCGGTGCCGACCGACACTTGGCTCGGCTTGTAGTCGAGGCCGTTGTCACGCTTGAACTTGGCGCAGATCGCGGCCTTCAGCTCCGGGATGCCGTCGACGTCGGTGTACTTGGTCTTGCCGGCGTCGAGCGCCTTCTTGGCCGCGTCCTTGATGTTCTGCGGCGTGTCGAAGTCCGGCTCGCCCGCCGACAGCGAGAGCACGTCGCGGCCCTCGGCCTTCAGCTGCCGCGCCTTGGTTGCAACAGCAATGGTGGCGGACGGCTGGATGCGGTTGAGGCTGTCGGCGATGAAACCCATGGGGCGTGGTCCTGCTGCTGTCGGTGTCCGGGCCGCGTGCGCGTGGGACGCGTGGTTCGGCGTGTTCGCGGCGTTCTTTCGCGTGTTTTCGCTCAGGTTCGCGAAGGTGATCGTGAGCGGCGCGGAACCTACGCGCTCGCAGCCGTGACTTCAACCTGTCTTGCCGGGCGACGGAGCTTGCCCCCGGCCGCCGTTCCCGTTGCCGAGGGGTCACGCGGCGGGGGCAAAGCGCCAGAACCTTGAAAATGCACCGCCTGCGTCACTCCGCCGGCCAAGCGCCGCCACAAATTCAGGTTCGGTTAATCCACCGGCGGACATTGTGCGCCGAGGTTATCGAGAGGGGTTCCACGATGAGCAATAGCCCGGTCCTGCGCCCGGTTCTCCAGCACGCCCGCCGCTTCGCCGCCGACATCATCGTTGGTCTCGCGCTTTTCGTGTTCATCGTCTCCGTTGCAACACCGAATCGCAGCGCCGCGGCCCCGCAGACGGCCGACATCATCGCCCTGAGCGCCACCGCCGGCGAGGCCACGACCGAGTTCGTTCGCGATCCCGCCGCCACCGCGGCCTCCGTGGCCGCCGTCGCCGTCCCCACCCTCCAAAGCGCCGGAATGGGGATGTTTTCGCAGTCCAACCATAGACTTGCGCTGATCCTGCTGGCCGCCGTGTGCTCCGCCATGGTGGCCTTCAACCTCGCCTTTTTCCGCCATTTGCGCGAGGTCAGCGCCGCCACGCCACGATCCCGCCGCACGGCGCGGTGATGCAAGGGGCTGGGCGGCCCGCTATTGACCGCCTATATTCCGGCGTGAGCCATATCCGAGCGGAGCGCAAGACAATGATCGATCGGCGAGCCCACACCGGCCCCCTCACGCTGCCCCGCACCTCCGCCGCGCTCGCCATCACCGCCGCCGCCGTCGTAACCATCGGACTTGTCAATACGGATTCCCTCGTCGAGCGCGGCTTCGCCTCGGCCCTGAGCGGCTCAACTGCGGTGCAAGCCACCCGCTCCACCCAGTCCGGCGTCTCCGGCAGCGAGGATTTCTGGCTCCGCGGAACCCGCCTCCCTGGCACCGCCCCGGTTTCATGGTCAAAGCCAGCCGCCGTCGAAGGCGAGCGGATTTCAATCACCGCCAATGGCCGCGAGGTCGTCCTCGAGGTGATCGACGTGCGCCCGCTGCCGGTGGCGAAGGGTAGCGAGCCTGCCGTCACCCGCATCGACACCGGCGAGCAACCCGCCTCACTGATCGTCGTCACCTGCCGCGAGGTCGGAGCCACGGCGGACGCCCGGCCGATCCGCTTCGTCGTCGAGCAGAACGCCGCCCTTCCCTGGCGTGCCGTCGCCGCTCCGGCTCACGCCCTCTGACATCCGCGGCTCCCCCGCCTTCGCGGACCGACCATCCCCTCTGACATCTTGCTGCACCCGGCTTGACGCCCCGCCGCTCAGCCGGTGTGCTGCACGCTCACCAATCACGAGAGCATCATGGGCAAAGAGCTGATCTTCGAATCGACCGTCACCTGGACCGGCAACCTCGGCACCGGCACCAGCACGACCAAGGCCTTCAGCCGCGACCTCGTCATCGAGTGCCACGGCAAGCCCCCGATCCAGGGCTCGACGGCTCCGGCCTTCGGCGGCGATCCTGGCCGCTACGACCCCGAGGACCTGCTGGTCGCGTCCCTCTCCTCCTGCCATATGCTCTGGTACCTGTACCTGGCCGCCGAGGCCGGCGTGGTCGTGACGGCCTACAAGGACAGCGCGCGGGGCACCATGGCTCTCGGGCGCGGCGGCGCCGGCCAGTTCACACAGGCGGTGCTGGCCCCGGAGATCACCATCGCTGCCGGAAGCGACCCCGAGAAGGCCGCCGCCCTGCACCAGCGGGCCCACGAGATGTGCTACGTCGCGCGCTCGGTGAACTTCCCGGTCCGCGTCGAGCCGGTCATCCGCAAGCAGGAGTGACCCTGCTCGCTCACCCGGTCAGCACCTGCTCCGGTATCCGGACGATCGGCTCGACTCCGTCGTCTTGACAGTCCTGGCCGATCGACCCATAAGAGCGGCCTCGTTCTCGGGCGGTTAGCTCAGCGGTAGAGCACACGCTTCACACGCGTGGGGTCATAGGTTCAATCCCTATACCGCCCACCATTCCAAGCCTGAACAACGCGTGGTCAGCGGCGCTGCTCGAACGCGGTGATGTGCTGGCTTGCTGCACAAGCTCCCCCGTCCCATGCCCAATGTATGAGCGCGACGTGCCCGCCTAGGAGCGATAGGCTGGGTATGTCCCGGCACGTCCGGGATGGCGCCGCAGGCCGCCGCACGCTCCCCCCCGATCCGGGCGAGTTGAGGCGGTCGCGTGCTGGTGTCAAAACGTCGGTGCCATCCCGGCCCTTCGCCTCTCCCTTTGAGCATCCTCCGAGCCGCTGCCCCATGAGCGCCCCATGACGAGAAAGACACGAGCGCCCGCCAAGGCCGCCAAGCCCTCCTCCAAGGCCGGCGCGCCGCCGCCCGGCCCGGTCGAGCCGGCCGACAAGGATCTCCCCCTGCGCGAGGACATCCGTTTGCTGGGGCGCCTCCTCGGCGACTCGCTGCGAGAGCAGCACGGCGCGGCGACGTTCGACGTCGTCGAGAGCGTGCGCCAGTCGTCGATCCGGTTCCGGCGCAGCGAGGACGACGTCGCGCAGCGTGAGCTGGAGGCGACCCTGAACAGCCTGTCGCCGGTCCAGGCCACACACCTCATCCGCGCCTACAGCTTTTTCTCCCACCTCGCCAACATCGCCGAGGATCAGCATCACATCCGCCGCACGCGGGCGCACGCGCGCGCCAACTCCGCCCCGCGGGATGGCACGCTGGCGAGGGCGGTGGCGAAGGCGCGCGAGGCCGGCATCCCGGACCGCGCGCTCGCGAGCTTCTTCGCCGCCGCCGAGATCGTTCCGGTGCTCACCGCGCACCCGACCGAGGTGCGCCGCAAGAGCATGATCGACCGCGAGATGGAGATCGCCCGCCTGCTCGACGAGCGCGACCGCGTCTCGCTCACGCCGGACGAGGCCGTGGCGAGCGAGACGGCGCTGCGGCGCGCGGTGCTGACGCTGTGGCAGACCTACATCCTGCGCTCGAGCCGGCTGGCCGTCCTCGACGAGGTGCGTAATGGCATCTCGTATTACGACTACGTGTTCCTGCGCGAGCTGCCGCGGCTCTACGCCCTGCTCGAGGACGAGCTCAAGTCCGGCACGGGCGCGGCGGCGCCGGTCGAGCTCGGCTCGTTCCTGCGCCTCGGCAGCTGGATCGGCGGCGACAGGGACGGCAACCCGTTCGTCACCGCGCCGGTGCTGCGCGACGCTCTGCGCCTGCAGAGCAGCAAGGCGCTGGAGTTCTATCTCGCCGAGCTGCACACGCTCGGCAGCGAGCTGTCGCTCGACGGCCGCCTCGTCGGCGTCTCCAAGGAGCTCGCGGCACTCGCCGCCGTCTCTCCCGACAGCTCGCCGCACCGCAAGGATGAGCCATACCGGAAAGCGCTGGCCGGCATCTACGCGCGCCTGTCGGCGACGGCGATGGCACTCGACGGCCTGCAATCGGCCCATCACGCCGTCGGCGCCGCGCCGGCTTATGCCAGCGCCGGCGAGCTCGCCGCCGATCTCGCGACGATCGACCGGTCCCTGAGGTCGAACGGCTCCGCACTCCTCGCCAATGGCCGCCTGCGCGACCTGAGACGGGCGGTCGAGGTATTCGGCTTCCATCTGGCCGGCCTCGACATGCGCCAGAACTCGGACGTGCACGAGCGCACGGTGTCGGAGCTCATCGATACCAGCCGCCCCGGAACGCAATATTCGGCCCTCGCCGAGAAGGACCGGATCGCGATCCTGCTAGAGGAGCTGAAGACGCCGCGGCTGCTCGCGTCGCCGTTCGTCAACTACTCCGCCGAGACCACGTCCGAGCTCGCGATCCTGCAGGCCGCCGCCAAGGCCCACGCCCAGTATGGGGCCGCCGCGGTTCCCAACTACGTGATCTCGAAAGCCGACAGCGTCTCGGACGTTCTCGAGGTCGCCCTGCTGTTGAAGGAGGCGGGTCTATTCCTGCCCAATGAGGCCCGCCTCTCGCTCAACATCGTACCGCTGTTCGAGACCATCGAGGACCTGCGCAACTGCGGCCGGGTCATGGACCAGCTGCTCGCGCTGCCGCTCTACGCCACCGTTCTCGGCAGCCGTGGCGGCTGGCAGGAGGTCATGCTCGGCTACTCCGACAGCAACAAGGACGGCGGCTATCTCACCTCCGGCTGGGAGCTCTACAAGGCCGAGACGAAGCTCGTCGAGGTCTTCCGCCGCCACAACATCAAGCTGCGCCTGTTCCACGGCCGCGGCGGCTCCGTCGGACGCGGCGGCGGCCCGAGCTACCAGGCCATCCTGGCGCAGCCCGGCGGCGCCGTGCAGGGAGCCATCCGCATCACCGAGCAGGGCGAGGTGATCTCGAGCAAATACTCCAACCCCGAGCTCGGCCGCCGCAACCTCGAGATCCTGGCCGCCGCGACGCTGGAGGCGACGCTGCTGCCGCACGAGGAGACCGCGCCGGAGCCACGTTTCATCGAGGTCATGGAGGAGCTGTCGGCCGTCGCCTTCGCCGCCTATCGCAGCCTCGTCTACGAGACCGAGGGCTTCGAGCGCTACTTCCGGGAATCGACGGTGATCGGCGAGATCGCCAAGCTCAACATCGGCAGCCGTCCGGCGTCGCGCAAGCCGTCGAGCCGGATCGAGGACCTGCGCGCGATCCCGTGGGTCTTCAGCTGGGCGCAGTGCCGCCTGATGCTGCCCGGCTGGTACGGCTTCGGTGCCGCCGTAAAGGCGTGGCTGTCGCGCCATCCGAAGGACGGGCTCGCGACACTCCAGGCCATGTACCAGAGATGGCCCTTCTTCGAGGCCATGCTGTCGAACATCGACATGGTGCTCGCCAAGACTGACATCGCCATCGCCTCGCGCTACGCGACGCTGGTCTCCGACGAGAAGCTGCGGGCGGCGATCTTTCCGCGACTGAAAGCGGAATGGCAGGCGACCATCGAAGCCGTGCTCGCGATCATGGACCAGAAGCAGCTGCTCGAGCGGAACGCGCTGCTGGCGCGCTCCATTCAGCACCGCTTCCCTTACATCGATCCGCTCAACCACATGCAGCTCGAGCTCCTGAAGCGCTACCGCGCCGGCGACGCCGACGACGAGGTGATCAAGGGCATTCACCTCACCATCAACGGCATCGCCGCGGGCTTGCGCAATAGCGGCTGAGATTCAGGCCGGATCGAACCCGCGCCCGCGAAGTGCCTCGCCGCTCTTCGCCAGGGCCTCGCGGAAGCGCGCCATGGCCGTAGTGTTGCGCGGCTCGGCCGCGACGGCGAAATCGTAGTGCTCGTCGGCGAGCGGGATGAAGCCCAGGCCGAGCGCGTCGGCCACCGGCTTGATCGCCACGCCCCAGTCGGCGCGATGTTGGGCGATAGCGGCGGCCACCGCGTTGTGCGAGCGCGGCTGGTTCCAGTAGCCCGGCGGCCGCGCACCCTTGAGCAGACCGTCGATGAGCGTTCGCGTGCCCGCGCCCTGGTTCCGGTTGACCATCACGCAATCCGGATCGGACAGCGCCGTCGCCACCGCACCGTCGAGGCTCTTGCCGGCGAACCGCGTGTCGTCCTTGCGGAAGACGAACCCCTGCAGCCGCCGCCAGCCGGGAATGAGAGACAGTCCCTCGGCGAGGAATGGCTTGTTGTAGACGCCCGTAGCGGGATCCATGAGATGGATCGGCGCGATGTCGCACTCGCCGCGCTTGAGGGCCATGAGGCCGCCGAGGCTGCCCAGCGCCAGCACGCGCGCCGACAGGCCGAGCCGCGACAGCTCGCCGACGACCGCGTCGAGACCGGTGCAATGGCTGCCCATGATGACCAGGTCGGGCACCCGCACATGCGGGCTGAACAACTGCACCGGCACGGTGGAGCGCGCCGGCAGCGAGTCGGCGAGCGCGTCGATGGCGATGAAACCGTCGGCCTGCGAGAACGCGGTCACGGCGCCCGACCCCTTGCCGATCGGATGAGCGACGAGTCCCTCGTCGCTCCGGGCAAGCGCCACCATCACGAATTCGGTCCGGCCGATCTCCGAGGCGATCCGCACCGGCACCTGCGCCTCGACCCGCGTCTCGGCCCGGGCGGGTAGCCCGGCCATCTCGCGCAGGACGGGAGCGACGATATCGTGGAAGGTGAACATTGCAGAGGTCGGGAACCCCGGCAGCACCACCACCGGCTTGCCGCCGCACACCGCCAGACAGAGCGGCTTTCCGGGCTTCAGCGCGACACCGTGCACGACGATCCCGGGCGCGCCGAGCTGGTTGATGATGCGATAAGTGAGGTCTCCCGCGCCCTTCGACGTGCCACCGGAAAGGATCAGGGCGTCGCAACGCGAGAACGCATCACGGATGCCTGTCTCGAGCCGCTCCTGGTCGTCGGGCAGCGCGCCGAGCCACAGCGCCTCGCAGCCGTTCTCCTCGAGCGCCGCAGCGATGACGGGTCCGTTGGAATCGTAGATCTTGGCCGGCGACAGGGTGCCGCCGGGCTGGACCAGCTCGTCGCCGGTGGAAAGGACGCCGACCCGCGGCCTGCGCCACGCCGCCGCCTCGTGGCAGCCGACCGCCGCCAGCATGGCGATCTCGCGAGCGCCGATCACCGTGCCGGCATAGAGCACCGTCTGGCCGCTGGCGATGTCCGAGCCCGCGAACGCGATGTTCTGCCCCGGAGCGACCGCGCGGGAAACGAGAATGGCCCCGTCTCCGTCGGGCTCCGTGTGCTCGATCATCACAACCGCGTCGGCGCCCCGCGGCATCGGCGCGCCCGTGGCGATCGTCGTCGCCTGCCCCGAGGCCACCGCCTTCGCTGGTGCCACGCCGCAGGCCACGATCTCGCCCGTCAGCACGAGACGCCGTGGCGAGCCCGCCGATGCCGAGGCGAGATCACCCGAGCACACGGCGAACCCATCGACGACGGAGCGATCGAAGGGCGGCGCGTCGACGGGCGCCGCGACGTCCGCGGCCAGCACGCGCCCCATCAGCTTGTCGAGCGCGACCACCTCCGCCCCGAGCGGCTCCGGCCTCGCCGCCACCCGGAACGTCGCGACGGCATCATCGCGCGACCGCACCTGGAGGAACTGGTCTTGCGCGAGACCTGATGCTTTCTCAGTCGTGGACACGAAAAGTGGACCCTTTCAATCGCTGGGGCCGAAGGGGCACTGGAACGCGATGGCCACGACCGGCTCGCCTGCCGCATGCCCTTCGGAAAGAGCCGGAATGAGCGCGAAGGCATCCGCGCTCGCCACGGCACTGAGTGTAATGTCACCCACGGCGAGCGGCCGCACCGTCGTCTCTCTCAACTCGAGCAGCGCCAGCTCCGTCATCCCGATCTGTGAGGCGATCTTGCGCTCGAGCGGCAAGGTGATCGCTCGCGGCGTGAGCCCCAGCAGCTTCGCCAGCACGGGCAGCACCAGCGCCGCGTAGGCCGCGATGAGCCCGTCGAACCGCCACGGTACCTCGATCCTGACGCCCCCATCGCTCGATCGCGCGATCCACGCCGTGTCGCCCGGCTGCAAGGCCAGACGCGGCTCGCCCGAGTGAGCCGTCACGATCCGCAGATGGCACGCAGCCCCCTCCGCGACGATCTCGCAGCCCAGCGCCGACAACGAGCGGCGAAGCCACTCGCACTGAGCCGCATCGTCGACGGCGAGCGAGATAGCCGCAACCCGAACGCTGGCCGTGTCGATCCCCGCCAGCCGGCAGCCGAGCACGGCTTGCGGCGTGAGGTGCTGGCCGGATCGCATGAGAACCGCGCCCGCCGCCGCGTCCTGCCCGCGCAACCGGGCATGGCCGCCGGGAGAGACCGTTTCGGCGACCAGGTGCATGGCCCCCGCCGTGGCCACGGCATCCTCGTCGATGACGGCATCAGAGGGAGCCTCGAGGGCCTCGCCGGCCGCGACACGCTTCGGCGCCCGCGCGAGCATCACCGGCGACTGCGCCGAGGCTCCGGCGACCTCCAGCGAGCTGACCGCCAGACCGGTCCTCAACGCCAGCGGTCCGGTCGGTACCGCCGCCAGCACGATCAGAGGCTCCGCAAGCCACGCGCCGGCCGCATCGGCCATCGCGATCGTGCGGGCAGGCACGGGCGCGATGCCGGGCACGATGGCCTGCAGCGCGTCTCCGACCGGTGTCAGCGGCTTCCTCATGGCGCCGAGGCGATACCGTGGATCGGCTGGGCGTCAAGTCCGAATTCCTCGCAGTCGGCTCGAAAGCGGAATCACCATCAATCAATGCAGGCAATTCCCGCGTCACGCCGGCCGACGGAACCGCCGGATCATTTCGCCAGGAACGTGAAAC
>WBZX01001126.1_pt1 | contig 20951 bp, 21 predicted proteins | sample 5204211 | NCBI WGS metagenome assembly WBZX01 (sample SAMN12344362, study PRJNA552823) | activated sludge metagenome | biome: Activated sludge suspended growth; feature: Nitrification reactor; material: Wastewater; isolation source: activated sludge from nitrification reactor of wastewater... | reverse complement strand
GTCGTCATGCTGCAAATCCCTCAGAAATCCGGGCTCTGGTGAATTGAAATCCCGGGATTCAACAGGCAAGATTTACGCCGCAGAGCCAGCATTCATGCGGGCTCCGGCAGATTTGCAGGGCCGACTAGATAACCCGGCCAACGCCCAATGGCCGGGTATATATGTCAGACATCGGTCAGCTCTGGGGTTGCCGCAACGGGTATGCAGGCGCGACCCTGTTGGGCCGCACCACCGGCGGTTCCGGGGGGCAGCCGGTTACCAGCCAACGGCCGGTTGGGCCGGCTGAAACACCCGCTGCGCGTGCAGGCCCAGGCCCTGGGCCACGCTGGCCAGGCGGTCGCCGCGCACGGTGCGGGCCTGTTTAAACGGCGCCGCGATGCGCGTGGCCAGCGGGCCTAAGCCGGTGGAGCCACCGGTGAGGTAGACGGCCTCGATTTGTGAGGGCTTCACGCCCGCCTGGCGCACCGTCTCCACCCCGGCTTGCACGATGCGCTCCAGGTCGGCCTCGATGGCCTGCATGGCCTGGGCTTCGCCCAACACCGCCTGCAGGCCACGCTCCACCTCGAACAAATCGATGGGCGCGTCGCGGCCTTCGGCCACGGCGATCTTGGCTTCTTCGGCCATGGCCATCAGACTGTGGCCCAGGCGTTCATCGACGATGGCCATCAGCCGCGTGTGCAGCGTGAGGTCGGCGTAGAACTTCTTCATGCTGCGCAGTTCCATCACGCGCTGCGGGGTGTAGACGGTGTTGATCAAGTGCCAGGTGGCCAGGTCAAAGTAAACCTTGCTGGGCACCTCGCGCTCCACCGGCTTGGGGCCCCGCGCCTTGAAGCCGGCCAGCGGCAGGATGGCGGTGAGCTCCACATGGCGGTCGAAATCGGTGCCCGCCACGTGCACGCCGTGGCTGGCCAGGATGTCGTCGGCGCGCTGCACGCGCTGGGCCCGGCCCGGGCCCACACGCACCACCGAGAAGTCGGACGTGCCGCCGCCGATGTCGGCCACCAGCACCAGCTGCTCGTGGTCCACCGTGGCCTCGTAGTCCAGCGCGGCGGCGATGGGCTCGTACTGGAAGCTCACCTCTTCGAAGCCCACCTGGCGGGCCGCGGCTTCCAGCGCGGCCTGGGCCTGGGCGTCGCGCTCGGGCTCGCCGTCCACGAAGTACACCGGCCGACCCAGCACCGCGCGGGCGATGGGGCCGCCGGCCTCGGCCTCGGCCAGGCCCTTCAGGTGGCGCAGGTAGCCGGCGATCACGTCGATGAATTTCACCGAACGGCCGCCGCCCACATCGGTGCCCTGCTCGATCAGCGACGAACCCAGCACGCTCTTCATCGAGCGCATCAGCCGGCCGTCCATGCCCTCCACATAGGCCGCCAGCGCGGCGCGGCCGTACAGGCAGCGCGGCTCGCCGTGGGTGGGCTGGCCTTCCATCGTGTAGAAGACCGAGGTGGGCATGGTGGGCTGGCCCGCCTCGACCGCCACCAGGCGCACCTGGCCCGGCCCCGCTGGCAGGGCGATGGCCGAGTTGGAGGTGCCGAAGTCGATGGCGCAGAAATCCGCTGCGCGGAGGGGCTGGGCTGCAGGCATGGCGCAGTGCAGCGGCCTGGGCCGCGCACGTTTTGAGGGGGCGCGGATTGTGGCACGCAGTGGCCCGCAGGACTGCCGCTCAGGCCAGCGCCGGGCCGCTCACTAGCGGCCTGAGCACCCTCTCGGAGGGTGGCTGCGGTACGCCGCAGCCGGGTGCACCGTGTCTTCAGGCGGTGGCGAGGCGGCCGTTCCGGGCAGCGGTGGCACCCTGCGGGCCGCAGAAGCGGAAGTCCAGCGCGGGCTGCAAGCCGCTCATCAGCTCGGCCAGGGCGCGGCCCGAGCCGGCGCCATGCGTCCAGCCCAGCGTGCCGTGGCCGGCGTTGAGCCAGAGCTTGCCCACCTTGGCGCGGCCGATGTAGGGGATGTTGTCGGGCGTGCTGGGGCGCAGCCCGCTCCAGAACTGCGGCTCGCTCGCATCGGCCACGCCGGGAAACAGCTCTTCGTAGCGCTTCACCAGCGCGGCGCAGCGGGCCTTGGCGGTGCGGGTGGCTAGCGAGTTGTCGTAGCCGGCCATTTCGGCGGTGCCGGCGATGCGGATCTGGTCGCCCAGGCGCGAGATGGCGATCTTGCGCGTGTCGTCCAGCAGGCTCACCACGCTGGCGTCCTGCGGACGCTTGAGCTTGAGCGTGGCCGAGTAGCCCTTGGCCGGGTAGATGTCCAGGGGCACGCCCAGCGGCCGCAGCAGCGGTGCGGTGTACGAGCCCATGGCGGCCACGTACTGGTCGGCTTGCAGGCTGCTGGCCCACTGGGTTTCGCGGTTGCGCACGCGCACGCCGCGCACCTCGCCGCCGCTGGCTTCCAGGCCCAGCACGTCGGTGTTCCACAGGAACTTCACGCCACGCTCGGCGCACAGGGCGGCCAGCTTCTGGGTGAAGACGAAGGCGTCGCCCGACTCGTCGCTGGGCGTGAAGGTGCCGCCGTGGATCTGCGCGCCAAAGGCGGCCAGCGCGGGCTCGACCTTCAGCACCTCGTCGCGGCTCAGCACGCGGCGGTCCACGCCCACTTGGCGCATCAGCTCGGCGGCCTGGGCGCCCGCCTCGAAATCGGCGGCGCTGGAGAAGAAGTGCAGGATGCCGCGCTCGAGGCGGTGGTATTCGATGCCGGTGCGCGCCACCAGGCCCTTGAGCGTGGCGTGGCTGTAGGCACCCAGCGACACCAGCTGCTTCACGTTGCGCTCAAAGGCCGCGTCGGTGCACTGGGTGAGGAACTTGGCACCCCAGCGCCACTGGTAGGGGTCGAGCTTGGGGCGAAACAGCAGCGGCGAGTCGTCCCGCAGCAGCCACTTGGCCACCTTCAGCGGCGCGCCGGCATTGGCCCAGGGCTCGCAGAAGCTGACCGAGATCTGGGCGCCGTTGGCGTGGCTGGTTTCCAGCGCAGCACCCTGCTGGCGGTCAACCACCGTGACCTCATGCCCCAGCTCGGCCAGATGCCAGGCGGTGCTGATGCCGATGATGCCGGCGCCAAGAACGATGACCTTTTGCTGCTTCATGCCTGAAAACCTCGGTTGAAGGCCGCAGGCAGGACTTGCCGCAGCCGGAGGCGGATTCTGGGCAAACGCCGACGATTCAAGAAGCTAAATTACTAACTTTCAGTGTTGATTAGATTTGCTGATATCAGAGCCAGCTCATCAGCAGCGCGCTGAGCACGGCGGTGGCCACGGTGAGCAGCAGCATCCAGTCGGGGCGGAAGGTGCGCATGGGAAACCTCCTGTGGGCATGTGCGGGAGTGCCTGCCAGGGAGACAAGCAAGCCGCGTTCCGCGCGCCAACCCGTTGGGTGTGCAAAAAGCCGTTGTTTTGGCCAGTTTTCGACTCAAGACCAGGGGGGCGGTGACCGAAAGTGGGCAGGCCTGCACCGGAGACAACCATGCCCACAAAACACCGCCCCAGTTTGTTGCGCCGCCTGCTGGCCTGGCGCACCCGCCCGCACGCGCACGACCCGGCCGACATGGGCACGGAGATCGGGCTGGAGTACTTCCTGGCGCAGGCGCCGGCCCGCGCGGGGGCGGCGCCGCAGCTGAAGGCGGCCGAGCCGCCCCGCCCCTGGCAGGGCTGGCCGCAGTGACCCCTGCGCGCTGAGTGCGCCTCAGCGCACCAGCAGCAGCGGCGTCCTGCAGTGGGCCATCACCTTGGTGGCCACCGACCCCATCACCAGGTTGGCCAGGTTGCCATGGCCGTGTGAGCCCATGACCAGCAGGTCGAAATCGCCCTTCTCGGCCAAGCCGGCGATGGTGGCCGCCACAGGGCCCACCTTGGTCACGAAATCGGCCTGCAGGCGTTGCTTGGCGAAGAAGGCCCGGATGGGCTTGAACACCTTCTCGGCCTCGTCCTCGTAGTAGGACTTCAGCACCGCCTTGTCCAGCACCGCTGCGGCCCCCGGCGGCACCGCCGGCACCCCATGCAGCACCGTGTACTGGTGGTGCTGTCCCAGCCATTCGTCGTGTGCGGCCAGGTAGGCCAGCATGCGCTTGGTGTAGGCACTGCCGTCGACGGCGACCAGGATCTTCATGGCGTCTCCTTGCGGTTCGGGGTTGGTCTTCAGTGTGGCACCGGCCCGCCCGCGCAAGGTGGCCGCAGGTCAATCGGCGTGCCTCACACCACCAGCGGGCGCAGCGGGTCGTGGCCCTCGGCCTCGCCCTTCTTCACCAGCCCACGGGCCTGGCACACCACGCGGCTGGGGGCGCGGCCCGGGCGGGCCAGCGTGTAGTCGTGCCGGCAGTGCAAGTGGCCGTGCAGCCACAGGTCGGCCCGGGCGATCAGGTCGTCGTCGGCATTGCAGAAGCTGGCCGTGCCGGGCTGGCGGCCGTAGCGCGGGTCGGCGCTGCGCAGGCTGGGGCCGAAGTGGGTGACGACCACGGTGGCGTCACAGGCCTCGGGGTCGGGCAGGCTCAGCACCTGTTCCAGCCAGGCGCGGCACAGCAAGCCCTCGCGCCGCACGGCCGGCGCGTCAAAGGGCTGGCCGTTCTGGGTGCTGCGCTGCACCTTCACGAAGTAGCCGCCGGCGCGCAGCGCGCGCTCCTGGTGGGCGGCGCCGAAGAGGTCGAAGTCGCTCCAGCGGATGCTGCCCAGAAAGCGCACCCGCCGGCCATCGTCGCCGGTGAGCACGGTGTGGCTCTGCTCCAGCAGTGTGATGCCCAGTTCGCCGCAGCGCTGGCGCAGGCCGGCCCAGGCCTCGGCGATGTCGCGGCCGTCGAACTCGTGGTTGCCGGCCACGAACAGCACCGGCACCGGCCAGCCTGCGAACAGGCCCAGCCCCTGCCAGGTGGCGTCGATGTCGCCGGCCAGCACCAAGACCTCGGCACCCGGGGCGGGCTGGGGCTCGAAGGCTTCGGTTTCGAGGTGCAGGTCGGAGAGCAACTGGATGCGCATGCGCCCATGATCGCAGCTTGATCTGGGCACCCGGCTGCGGGGTCTCGCACGCTCGTTGCACGCAAACCGCATAAGCAGGCGCGATTTCATTCGTTCCGTGCTCGAGGGCATCTTTCTAAGCTGCAGGCCTTGCTGCTGAAAACCCAGCAGCCCTGTTTCAAACCGCACAGAAAGCCCCGCATGCGCACCCTCGCCGCCCTGGCCGCCACCGCCCTGCTGGGCCTGGTCGCCACCCTGGCCCAGGCCAAGGACATCACCCTGCTCAACGTCTCGTACGACCCCACCCGCGAGCTGTACCAGGAGGTCAACAAGGCCTTCGCCACCCACTGGAAGGGCAAGACCGGCGACACCGTCACCGTCAGGCAAAGCCACGGCGGCTCAGGCAAGCAGGCCCGCTCGGTCATCGACGGCCTGGAGGCCGACGTGGTCACCCTGGCCCTGGCCTACGACGTGGACGAACTGGCCGACAAGGCCAAGCTCATCCCCGCCGACTGGCAAAAGCGCCTGACCCACAACAGCAGCCCCTACACCTCCACCATCGTGTTCCTGGTGCGCAAGGGCAACCCCAAGGCCATCAAGGACTGGGACGACCTGGCCAGGCCCGGCGTCAGCGTCATCACCCCCAACCCCAAGACCTCGGGCGGCGCCCGCTGGAACTACCTGGCCGCCTGGGGCCATGCCCTCAAGAAGGGTGGCAACGACGCCAAGGCCAAGGACTTTGTCTCGGCCATCTTCAAGAACGTGCCGGTGCTGGATTCGGGCGCACGCGGCGCCACCACCACCTTTGTGGAGCGCGGCATCGGCGACGTGCTGATCTCGTGGGAGAACGAGGCCTTCCTGGCCGTGAAGGAACTGGGCCCCGAGAAGTTCGAGATCGTCGTGCCCTCGGTCAGCATCCTGGCCGAGCCACCCGTGGCCGTGGTGGACAAGGTGGTGGACAAGCGCGGCACCCGCGCCGTGGCCCAGGCCTACCTGGAGTACCTCTACTCACCCGAGGGCCAGAAAATCGCGGGTGACAACTACTACCGCCCCATCGACGCCAAGGTGGCCGCGCAGTTCAGCAAGCGCTTCCCCAAGATCACCCTGTTCACCATCGACGAGGTGTTCGGTGGCTGGGCCAAGGCCCAGAAGACGCACTTCAGCGATGGCGGGACGTTTGATGCGATCTATCTGAAGAGGTGAGGGCGGGTCAGGCTGCGGCCACGGCATTGCCACGCTCGTCGGTGGCCAACACCTCGATCGCAAGGCTGTCGGCAGCGCTGAAATTCTTCTGTGTCTCGGCGAGGACGTTGTCGCGGCCGCTGGCCGCCAGCTTCCAGTCGCGCAGGCTGATGTCGGGGCTGAACATGGCGGCGATGGCCACCAGGTCTTTGCGCGCGTAGGCGTTCAGGTAGTCGACAAAGCGTTCCGTGTTGGTCATGGCGGAACATTGGACACGATTGCACCGGGGCATGACGTTCAGCGCTGCACCTCGTAGCGCAGCTCGGCAAAGCCGGGCCCGATGCGTCGGGCGTCGGTGAGCCGCAGCGTGGGCGAGGTGATGGCGCGAGGCAGCAGCGGCCGCCCGCTGCCCAGCGTCACCGACCCCACCTGCACGAAGATTTCGTCCAGCAGGCCGGCGTCGTGGAACTGCCCGGCCAGGTCGCCGCCGCCCACCACCCACAGGTTGCGGCCCTGGGCGGCCTGCGCCATCTCGCGGTGCACGGGGCGCACGTCCCCCTCGACAAAGCGGATATCCGCCCCCGTCACCTCGGGCAGCGCGCGGTGGGTGAAGACCCAGGCGGGCTGGGTGTAGGGCCAGGCCCCGGGCGCTTCACTGCCTGGCCGAATGACATGGCGCAGCATCCAGAGGTAGGTGGACGCACCCATGGCCAGCGCGCCCACCTCGCGGATGAACGCCGGGTAGCCGGTGTCGTTGATGTCGCCCAGCGGGAACAGCCATTCCAGCGAGTGGTCGTCGGTGGCGATGTAGCCGTCCAGGGTGCTGGCGGTGTAGTACTGGGTCTTCATGGCTGGGCCTTCGCTGACGATGGGTCCCATGGTGCCCCAGCCGCCATGCCCGGGCCGGCACCAACGCTTTTCTCATAAGCAAGCGCGATTTGATTCGTTCCCGGGTGTTGGGCGCGTCTCTAGCATCAGGGTTCGCATGTCCTTCTGCGCTCGCCGCATCAACGCGGGTGCGCACCACCCGCCATGTTCCTCTCCAAGACCCTGCTCAAACGCCACACCGTGCTGCCCGGTTTCGACCTGGCGCTGGGGTTCGCGGTGCTCTACCTCAGCCTCATCGTGCTGGTGCCGCTCTCGGCGGTGTTCCTCAAGACCTTCACGCTCACCTGGGGCGCCTTTGTGGACGCCGTCACCGGCGAGCGCGTGGTGGCCTCGTACAAGCTCACCTTCGGGGCCTCGTTCGCCGCAGCGATGGTGAATGCGGTGTTCGGCCTGCTGGTGGCCTGGGTGCTGGTGCGCTACACCTTTCCGTTCAAGCGCATCGTCGACGCGCTGGTGGACCTGCCCTTTGCCCTGCCCACCGCCGTGGCCGGCATTGCGCTCACGGCCCTTTACGCACCCAACGGCTGGATCGGCGAGCGCCTGCCCTTCAAGGTGGCCTTCACGCCGCTTGGCGTGTTCGTGGCGCTGACCTTCATCGGCCTGCCCTTCGTGGTGCGCACCGTGCAGCCGATTCTGGAAGACCTGCAGAAAGAGCTGGAAGAAGCCGCCGCGACGCTGGGGGCCACCCGGTGGCAGACCTTCCGCCTGGTGATCCTGCCCACGCTGGCCCCGGCCCTGCTCACCGGCTTTGCGCTGGCCTTTGCCCGCGCGTTGGGCGAGTACGGCTCGGTCATCTTCATCGCCGGCAACATGCCCATGGTGAGCGAGATCACGCCGCTGCTCATCATCACCAAGCTGGAGCAGTACGACTACGCCGGCGCCACCGCCATTGCCGTGGTGATGCTGGTGATGTCCTTCGGGCTGCTGCTGGCCATCAACCTGCTGCAGGCCTGGGCGAAGAAATGATGCCCCCACGCTCCCTCCCGGTCGCTGCCCCCCAGGGGGGCTTTTGCAGCGGCCCGGCAAAGCCGGATCCGCGCAAATCCCTTGATGGGGTCAACGCAGGTCGACGCTCGGCACTCGCCGCCAACCAAGAGCCGGCATGGGTGCGCTGGGCCTTGATCGCCACCGCGCTCACCTTCCTGTCGCTGTTTCTCTTCGTGCCGCTGATCGCCGTGTTCCACGAGGCCTTCAAGAAGGGCTGGGAGGTGTACCTGGCGGCCATCACCGAACCCGACGCGGTCTCGGCCATCCAGCTCACGCTGATCGCGGCCGTGATCTCGGTGCCGCTGAACCTGGTGTTTGGCGTGGCCGCAGCCTGGGCCATTGCCAAATTCGACTTCCGGGGCAAGAGCCTGCTGCTCACCCTGATCGACCTGCCGTTCTCGGTCAGCCCCGTCATCGCCGGCCTGATCTACGTGCTGGTCTTCGGCCTGCAGGGCTGGTGGGGCGAGTGGCTGCGCGACCACGACCTCAAGGTCATCTTCGCGGTGCCCGGCATCGTGCTGGCCACGGTGTTCGTCACCTTCCCCTTCGTGGCGCGCGAGCTGATCCCGCTGATGCAGGCCCAGGGCCAGGAGCAAGAGGAAGCCGCCCGCGTGCTGGGGGCCTCGGGCTGGCAGATCTTCTGGCGCGTGACCCTGCCGAACGTGAAGTGGGCGCTGCTGTACGGCGTCATCCTGTGCAACGCGCGGGCCATGGGCGAGTTCGGCGCCGTCAGCGTGGTCTCGGGCCACATCCGCGGCATGACCAACACGCTGCCGCTGCACATCGAGATCGTCTACAACGAATACCAGTTCGCGGCCGCCTTCGCCGTGGCCTCGTTGCTGGCTGGCCTGGCGCTGGTGACGCTGGTGCTGAAATACATCGTCGAACAACGCATGAAGCAGAGCCGCCATGTCCATTGAGATCCGCAACCTCGTGAAGCACTACGGCACGCTGGCCGTGTGCAACCACCTCAACCTCACCATCCCCTCGGGCGAGCTGGTGGCGCTGCTGGGCCCTTCGGGCTCGGGCAAGACCACGCTGCTGCGCATGATCGCGGGGCTGGAGCAGCCCGACGAAGGCTCGGTGCTGTTCCACGGCGAGGACGCCACCTTCTCCGACGTGCGCGACCGCAACGTGGGCTTCGTGTTCCAGCACTACGCGCTGTTCGGGCACATGAGCATCTTCGAGAACATCGCCTTCGGCCTGCGGGTGCGACCCAGACGGGCAAAGCCCGGCTCCAATGCCCCTACCCGGCCCAGCGAAGCCGCCATCAAGGCCAAGGTGAACGACTTGCTCAAGCTGGTGCAGCTCGACTGGCTGGCCGACCGCTTCCCGCACCAGCTCTCGGGCGGCCAGCGCCAGCGCGTGGCCCTGGCCCGTGCCCTGGCGGTGGAGCCCAAGGTGCTGCTGCTGGACGAGCCCTTCGGCGCCCTCGACGCCAAGGTGCGCAAGGAGCTGCGCCGCTGGCTGCGCCGCCTGCACGACGAGATGCACGTGACCAGCGTCTTCGTCACCCACGACCAAGAGGAAGCCATGGAGGTGGCCGACCGCATCGTCGTGATGAACGAGGGCCGCATCGAGCAGGTGGGCCGCCCCGACGAGGTTTACGACCACCCGGCCACGCCCTTCGTGCTCAAGTTCCTGGGCGACGTGAACCTCTTCGAGAAGCCGGGCAGCCCCGACGGCGTGCGCTACGTGCGCCCGCACGAGCTGGACGTGGTGGCCCAGGCCGAGCCCGACACCTGGCCCGTCACCTTCGCCCAGGCCCTGACCGTGGGGCCCAACACCCGCATCGAGTTCAAGCGCGACGACGACGGCAGCTATGTGGACGTGGAGCTCAGCCGCGAGGCCTGGGCCGGCCTGCGCAGCCGCCTCTCGCTGGCCGCCGGCTCGCGCGTGCACCTCAAGCCGCGCCGCAGCACGCGCTTTGCGACCGGTGCTGTCGACCCCGCCTCGGCGATCTGACGGCAGCCGTCGTGTCCGCTTCTCCCGTCATTCCCTGTTCTCCCGTCATTCCCGCGCAGGCGGGAATCCATGGGGCCGCTGAACACAACGCTGGATTCCCGCCTGCGCGGGAATGACGGTGGAGCCTCGGTGCGTCGCCGTCGACGTCAGACCACACCGCCTGCACCTCAGACCACACACCCCGCCTGCACGGCCGGCCCGGCATCTGCCAGGCGCACGGGCTCGGGGATGCGGTAGCCGTAGCGCGCGGCCGTGAGCTCGGCCAGGATGGCCACCGCGATCTCGGGCGGCGTGCGCGCGCCGTTCTTGATGCCCACCGGGCCGTGCAGCTTGTCCAGCTCAGCGTCGGTGAGGCCGAAGTGCTCGGCCAGCCGCTGTTTGCGCTTGGCCTGGTTGGCGCGCGAGCCGATGGCGCCCACGTAGAACGCGGGTGAGCGCAGCGCTTCCATCAGCGCCAGGTCGTCCAGCTTGGGGTCGTGGGTGAGCGCGATGACAGCGGTGTGCGCGTCGGGCTGCATGGCCTGCACGGCGTCGTCGGGCATGTCGCGGCTGCGGTGCACGCCGGCAATCATGTCAACTTCAGCGGGCATGTATTCGTCGCGCGGGTCGCAGACCAGCACCTGGTAGTCCAGCGCCAGCGCCATCTGCGCCAGGTATTGCGACATCTGGCCCGCGCCAATCACCATCAGCCGCCAGTGCGGGCCATGGGTGCTGGTGAGGCGCGCTTCGCTCAGCACCACCTCGTCGGGCCCGCTGGCCGCGCTGAGCGTGACCGCGCCCGTGGCCATCTGCAGCTCACGCCGCACGCGCTCGCCGCGCGCCAGGCGGGCCAGCAGGTCTTCCACCTGGCTCGATTCGGAGAGCGGCTCCAGCACCAGCTCCAGCGTGCCGCCACAGGGCAGGCCGAAGCGCGCCGCCTCGTCGCCGCTCACGCCGTAGCGCACCACCTGTGGGGCGTCGGCCGCCAGCGCCTTCTCGCGCATGCGGGCGATGAGGTCGTCCTCGATGCAGCCACCCGAGACCGAACCGGCGATCTGCCCGTCGTCACGCACCGCCACCACCGCCCCCACCGGGCGCGGGGCCGAGCCCCAGGTGCGGGTGATGGTGCCCAGCACCGCAGCGTGGCCAGCGGCGCGCCAGGCCACCACCTGGCGAAGAATTTGCAGATCAACGTTGTCCATGTTCGCGAGCATCACACAAGCCGGGCATCCCCAGCCAGCCCCGGGGAAACCCCGTTTCGTTTTGGACCCATGCACGGCCGTTCATAAGCGTTTGCAGGGCAAGCCAGCACCGCGCTGCGTCCATACGATGCGCCACACGGCCAGGGCCAGGTTCTTGCCAGCCCCAGCGATGAGCCGTTCCAGAAACGACGGAGACAAACGAATGACCACGATCACCATGACGGTCAACGGCCAGGCCGTGACCCGCGACGCAGCGCCGCAAACGCTGCTTGTGCAGTTCATCCGCGAGACGCTGCAACTCACCGGCACCCACGTGGGTTGCGACACCGCCCAGTGCGGCGCCTGCACCGTGCACCTCAACGGCCGCGCGGTGAAGAGCTGCAACCTGCTGGCCGTGCAGGCCAACGGCGCCGAGGTGACCACCATCGAAGGCATCGCCCAGAAGGACGGCACCCTGCACCCCATGCAGACCGCCTTCAACCAGTGCCACGGCCTGCAGTGCGGCTTCTGCACCCCGGGCATGGTGATGAGCGCCATCGACCTGGTGAAACACCACCCCTGCAGCACCGACGAAGAAGTGCGTGCCGGCCTGGAAGGCAACATCTGCCGCTGCACCGGCTACCAGAACATCGTCAAGGCCGTGCGCTCCGCCGCCGCCCAATCCGCTTGAGCACAGGAGCGCACCCATGAACGCACCCCAAGGTTTCATCGGCCGCTCGGTCGTCCGCCGCGAAGACAACCGCTTCCTCACCGGCAAGGGCCAGTACACCGACGACATCGTGCTGCCCGGCCAGACCTACGGCTACTTCCTGCGCAGCCCCTACGCGCACGCCCGCATCAAGAGCCTGAACACCGCCGCCGCCGCCGCCGCGCCCGGCGTGGTGGGCATCCTCACCGGCGACCACTTCAAGGCCGTGGGCGGCCTGCCCTGCGGCTGGCTGATCAACAGCCTCGATGGCTCGCCCATGAAGGAGCCCAAGCATCCCGTCTTGGCCGACGGCAAGGTGCGCTACGTGGGTGACCGCGTGGCCTTGGTGGTGGCCGAAACCTACGACCAGGCCAAGGCCGCGGCCGAGCTGATCGAGGTGGACTACGACGAGCTCACGCCGGTGATCGGCACCGGCAAGGCCGCGTCCATCGCCTCGAACGTGCACGACGAAGCCCCGGGCAACGTCTGCTACCACTGGGGCATCGGCGACAAGGACGGCGTGGACGCCGCCTTCAAGGCCGCCGCCCACGTGACCACGCTGAAGTTCAGGAACAACCGCCTGGCGCCCAACGCCATGGAGCCGCGCTGCGCCAACGCCAGCTACAGCCGCGCCGACGACAACTACACGCTCTACGTCAGCAACCAGAACCCGCACGTCGAGCGCCTGCTGATGTGCGCCTTCGTGCTGGGCATCCCCGAGCACAAGATGCGCGTGGTGGCGCCCGATGTGGGCGGCGGTTTCGGCTCCAAGATCTTCCTGTACGGCGAAGAAACCGCGCTGGTTTTTGCCAGCAAGCTGCTGAACCGGCCCATCAAGTGGACGGCCGACCGTGGCGAGGCCTTCCTCTCCGACGCCCACGGCCGCGACCACGACACCCTGGCCGAGCTGGCGCTCGACAAGGACGGCACCTTCCTGGGCCTGCGCGCCAAGACCACGGCCAACATGGGCGCCTACCTCAGCACCTTTGCGTCGTCGGTGCCCACCATCCTGCACGCCACGCTGCTGGCCGGTCAGTACAAGACGCCCAAGATCTGGTGCGAGGTGACCGCCGTGTTCACCAACACCAGCCCGGTGGACGCCTACCGAGGCGCAGGCCGCCCCGAGGCCACTTATTTGCTGGAGCGCATCGTCGAGACGGCGGCGCACGAGATGGGCATCTCGCCGGCCGAGATCCGCCGCCGCAACTTCGTCAAAGAGTTCCCCTACGCCACGCCCGTGGGCCTGACCTACGACACCGGCGACTACGAGGCCACCATGTCGCGTGCCATCGAGTTGGCCGACGTGGCCGGCTTCGACGCCCGCAAGGCCGCCAGCGCGGCCAAGGGCCTCAAGCGCGGCATTGGCTACTCGGCCTACATCGAGGCCTGTGGCATTGCGCCGTCCAGCGTGGCCGGCGCCTTGGGCGCCCGCGCGGGCCTGTTCGAAGCCGGCGAGGTGCGCGTGCACCCCACCGGCAAGGTCACCATCTTCACCGGCTCGCACAGCCACGGCCAGGGCCACGAAACCACCTTTGCCCAGGTGGTGGCCGACAAGCTGGGCATCCCACTCGACGACATCGTCATCGAGCACGGCGACACCAGCAAGGTGCTGTTCGGCATGGGCACCTACGGCAGCCGCTCGCTGGCCGTGGGCGGCACCGCCATGGTGAAGGCGCTGGACAAGGTCATTGCCAAGGGCAAGAAGATCGCAGCGCATTTGATGGAAGCCGCCGACACCGACGTGGCCTTCGAGAACGGCGTGTTCAAGGTGGCCGGCACCGACAAGAGCGTGCCCTTCGCCGCCGTGGCGCTCACCGCCTACGTTCCGCACAACTTCCCGCACGACAAGCTGGAGCCCGGCCTGAACGAGAACGCCTTCTACGACCCCAGCAACTTCACCTACCCCGCCGGCACCTACATCTGCGAGGTGGAGGTGGACCCGGCCACCGGCGTGGTCAAGCTCGACCGCTTCACCGCCGTGGACGACTTCGGCAACGTGGTGAACCCCATGATCGTCGAGGGCCAGGTGCACGGCGGCCTGGCGCAGGGCATCGGCCAGGCGCTGATGGAGCACGCGGTGTACGACGAAGACAGCGGCCAGCTGCTCACCGGCAGCTACATGGACTACACCATGCCGCGCGCCGACGACTTCTGCCACTTCACCGTGGAAACCGCCAAGGGCACGCCCTGCACCCACAACCCGCTGGGCGTGAAGGGCTGCGGCGAGGCCGGGGCCATCGGCTCGCCGCCCGCCGTCATCAACGCCATCTGCAACGCGCTGGACGTGAAGGACGTGCCCATGCCCGCCACGCCGTTCGCCGTGTGGCAAGCCATCCAGAACCAGGCCTGAGCGGAGACAACACACCATGCAAGCATTCGCCTACCAAACCCCCGCCTCCGTGGCCGACGCGGCCAAGGCCGCAGCAGCGGCTGACGCCAAGATCGTGGCCGGCGGCCAATCCCTGCTGGGCTCGATGAAGATGGGCCTGGCCGCTCCGTCGGCGCTCGTGGACCTGGGCGGCATCGCCGCACTCAAGGGCATCACGGTGGCCAACGGTGCGGTCACCATCGGCGCCATGACCACGCACGCCACCGTGGCCGCCTCGGCCGACGTGAAGAAGGCCATCCCGGCGCTGGCCCATCTGGCCGACAACATCGGCGACCGGCAGGTGCGCAACCGCGGCACCATCGGTGGCAGCCTGGCCAACAACGACCCCGCCGCCTGCTACCCGGCCGCCGTGCTGGCGCTGGGTGCCACCATCACCACCGACCGCCGCAGCATCAAGGCCGACGACTACTTCAAGGGCCTGTACGAAACCGCGCTGGCCGAGGGCGAGGTGATCACGTCGGTGAGCTTCCCCATCCCCGACAAGGCGGCGTGGCAGAAGTTCAAGCAGCCGGCTTCGCGCTTTTCCATTGTCGGCGTGTTCGTGGCCAAGGGCCCGGCGGGCACGCGCGTGGCCGTCACCGGCGCAGGGGCCGGCGTGTTCCGCGCCACGGCGCTGGAGCAGGCCTTGGCCGCCAACTGGTCGGCCGCCGCGGTGGCCGGCCTGAAGGTGAGCGCCGATGGCCTGAACACCGACCTGCATGGCTCGGCCGAGTACCGCGCCGCGCTGATCCCGGTGCTGGCCTCGCGCGCCGTGGCCGCCAGTTGATTCCAGACGCTGTCATCACGCGTTCCCCGGCGCCGCACTCGTTGCGGCGCTTTTCTTCGGGCCTGTCACTGTGACCACCACGCTCCCCACCAGCATCGACGACACCGCCCAGCGCCTGGTGGCGCTGAGCTATGTGCCCAGCCGCGAGCTGGCCACCAGCGTGTTCCTGGCGCTCAAGCTGCAGCGCCCGCTCTTCCTTGAAGGCGAGCCCGGTACCGGCAAGACCGAGATCGCGCGCACGCTGGCCACGATGCTGGGCCGGCCGCTGATCCGGCTGCAATGCTTCGAAGGCCTGGACCTTGCCGGCGCGGCCTACGAGTGGAACTACGCGCGGCAGATGATGGAGATTCGTTTGAACGAGTCGGCCGGCACGCAGCGCGAGGCCCTGGCCGCCAATTTGTTCAGCGATCGCTTCCTCATCAAGCGCGCGCTGCTGCAGGCCATCGACCCGGCGCAGCCCGTAGCCCCGGTGCTGCTGATCGACGAGCTGGACCGCGCCGACGAACCCTTCGAAGCCTTTCTGCTCGAAGTGCTGAGCGACTTCCAGATCACCATCCCCGAGCTGGGCACGGTGAAGGCGAACGAGCCGCCCATCGTGGTGCTGACCAGCAACCGCACGCGCGAGATCCACGATGCGGTGAAGCGCCGCTGCCTCTACCACTGGGTCGACTTCCCCGACCTGCAGCGCGAGCTGGCCATCCTGGCGCACCGTGCGCCGGGTGCGCCGCGCGCGCTCTCGCACGAGATCGTGGCCTTCATCCAGCGCCTGCGCCAGCTCGATTTGTACAAGCTGCCCGGCGTGGCCGAAACCATCGAATGGACCCGCGCCCTGCTGGCACTCGACGCCATGGTGCTGGACCCCGAGGTGATCAGCAGCACCCTGGGCGTGTTGCTGAAGTACCAGGACGACATCGCCAAGGTGCAGGGCTCGGAGGCCTCGCGCCTCTTGAATGAAGTGCGCGACGCCATGCGCGGCATGGCGTCATGACAGCCCCCACGTCGCTGCGCTCCTGCCCCCCGAGGGGGCGTCCAGCCGAATTGAGGCGGCTCGGCGTCGGCTGGGGCGCCCGGTGTCGCAATGCTCGTGCGCGCCGTCATTCCCTGGCTCGTCATTCCCGCGAAGGCGGGAATCCAGTCTTGACGGGAAAGCCATGGATCCCCGCCTTCGCGGGGATGGCGGCGCCACCCACAGCGCCCGCGCGCGGATGACGGGTTGAGGTCATGCTGCTCGCCCCCCACATCGACTCACTCCCCGGCCACCTGGCCGACAACGTGCTGCACTTCGCCCGCGTGCTGCGCGGCGCCGGCTTGCCCGTGGGCACCGACCGCGTGCAGCTGGCCCTACAGGCGCTGCGCCACGCGGGGCTGGAGAGCCGGCGTGATTTCCACACCACACTGGCGGCCTGCTTCATCGACCGGGCCGAGCACCGCGAGCTGTTCAACCAGGCCTTCCACATCTTCTGGAAAGACCCGGACCTGGAGGGCCGCATGCGCGCCCTGCTGTTGCCCAAGGTGAAGACCCACGAGAAGGCCGCCGACGCCCCGCCCGAGAACCGGCGGCTGGCGGGTGCGCTCTTCCCCCACATGCCCGAGCTGCCCACGCCGCAGCCGCCGCGCGAGAAGCTGGACGTGCAGGCCACGCTCACCTTCAGCGAGCGCGAGGTGCTGCGCGGCAAAGACTTCGACACCATGACGGCCGAAGAGTGGGCCCAGGCCAAGCGCCTGCTGCAGCGCATGCACCCCTTCTTCGAGCAGCTGCGCACCCGCCGCCGCGCACCCGCCGTGCATGGCCGCCCCGACTGGCGCGCCAGCCTGGCCGCCATGGCCCGCCAGGGCGGCGAGCTGTGGGACCTGCGTCGCACCGCACCGCGCGAGCGCCCGGCCCCGCTGGTGGTGCTGGCCGACATCTCGGGCTCGATGAGCAACTACTCGCGCATGCTGCTGCACTTCGTGCACGCGCTGGCCCACGCCGACCTGCGCGTGCACAGCTTTGTGTTCGGCACGCGGCTCACGCCCATCACCCGCGCGCTGCGCCAGCGCGACCCCGACATCGCCGTGGCCGCCGTGGCCCGCAGCGTGGTCGACTGGTCGGGCGGCACGCGCCTGTCGGCCAGCCTGCACGCCTTCAACCAGCACTGGGCCCGGCGCGTGCTGGGCCAGCGCGCCACCGTGCTGCTGATCAGCGACGGCCTGGAGCATGGCGACGTGGGCGCGCTTGGCTTTGAAACCGAGCGCCTGGCCAAGAGCTGCCGCCAACTGGTGTGGCTGAACCCGCTGCTGCGCTACGAGGGCTTCGAGGCCAAGGCCGCAGGCATACGGGCCATGCTGCCGCACGTGCACCGCTTTCTGCCCGCCCACAACCTGGCCTCGCTGGAACAGCTGGCCCAGGTGCTGGCTGGAGGGCTGGCCGACCCCACCCCCTCACCGCTTCACTGAAACCCTTTCCCGAGACGAGACCGAAACACCATGGAACTCACCAGCCAACAAACCCTGCCCGTGGCCCAACACCTGGCCTGGGACGCCCTGAACGACACCGCCATGCTGCAGGCCTCGATCCCGGGCTGCGAGTCCATCACCCCCACCGAGCCCAACCAGTTTGATGTGGCCGTCACCGCCGCCATCGGCCCGGTGAAGGCCAAGTTCAAAGGCAAGCTGCGGCTGGAAGACATCACCCCGCCCACCTCGTACACCATCTACTTCGAAGGCCAGGGCGGCGCGGCCGGCCACGGCAAGGGCAGCGCCACCGTGCGGCTCGAATCGAAAGGCCCGCACGAAACCCTGCTGCACTACACCGCCACCGCCAGCGTGGGCGGCAAGATCGCCCAGGTGGGCTCGCGCCTGGTGGACATGGCGGCGCAGAAGATGGCCGGCGAGTTCTTTGCCAACTTTACCCAGGCGCTGGTCGACAAGCACGGCGTGCCCGCGCCGGTGGAGGCGGCCGCGCCCGCAAGCCAAGGTGGTGGCGTGCTGGCGCGGCTTCTGCGGTGGCTCAAGGGCTTGTTTGGCGGGTGAGGAGCTGCCCCTGGGCGGCCTGGGCCTGTCGAATCCGGCGCAGGCCGTTCGTCGTGTTGCTGAAGCCCTGCCCCTTTTGGGCTTCCAGCCACCCGCCCCACCCCTGGAGAGCCCCATGACCAAGATGATCATCGTCAGCCTGCCGGTCACTGACCTGAAAGCCTCGATCGCCTTCTACACCGCCCTGGGGTTTGAGCGGAACCCGCAATTCAGTGACGACGCCGGTGCCTGCATGGTGTGGAGCGAAACGATCTACGTGATGGTGATCACCCACGCCAAGTGGCGCACCTTCACGCAGCGGCCTTTTCCACCGGCAGGCAGCGCCGGGCACATGCTCTCACTCGCGCTGGAAAGCCGCGAGGCGGTGGACGCGATGAACGTGGCCGCCGCAGCGCACGGCGGCCAGGCCGACGTGAACCCGCCCGAGGACCTGGGCTTCATGTACACCCGCGACCTGGCCGACCCGGACGGGCACATGTGGGCGGCGCTGTGGATGGATCAGGCGGCGGTAGCGGGGCCGGACCAGCGCTGAGCGCGCCTGCCGCAGCGGGCCGGCGCTTGAACGAGAGGCAAGCTATAGAGGGGGTTAGGCTTGCGCGAGTGGAATGATGACTTCACACGCGTAGTCTTCTGGAAGTGGTGCATCGGTTTCTCTGCGATTCCAATACTCCCTCCAGTAGCTCCACCACTTCTCCGAAGCCTGCTGGATCTGTTCAGGTGACATCTCGCCAGCCGACGAGATGACTGTAAGTTCTTGAGCGCGGACTGCGAGGCCAACGGATCCAGCACGAAATGCGAGTTTTACCGGAGCGCCATCGACCAAAAGATCAGCTTCCGTTCCGAGGATGTATTCGCACTTGTAGCCCGCGACGACTTCTCTGAAGTGCTCTTCTGACTGAAGAACAAATGCATCGTGGCTTACACCGAATGGGTCGATTCGGTCTTCATGAAGCGCTGATCTCCAGTCATCCGGCACCTCTGAATCTGGTGCCATCAGGAAGGCGATGACAGTCGGGTTCCCAAAGCGAAGTGCTACCACATCAGATGGCGGACCATCGTGCGCCGTCGGTGGATTCCACAGCTGGACGCCACCGAATTCCACCTGAAATGCGGTCGGCAGCTTTTCAGCCCACCAGCGCCAGTGGCCGATGTCGGAAATCGCGTCCGCAAGAATCTCCAGATGTTCGCTCATGGTTTTTCGGAGGCCGTTCGAGGTGGGCCGCAAATTGTCAGCTCGACAAGGGGTTAGGCCGATGACTCACTCAGACCACCCTCCGAAATTTCCGACACTTCGGCCAGAAAGAAATGTCCATAGTCTGGCCAGTGCACTGGCCTCAGTTGGACTCTCTTCTGATGTCATGCCGGTGGTATCGGTTTAAGCCTAACGAGGTGAGCCGCAAAGTGCAGCTTGCTGCACTTTGTCGGTTCGACCGAGGGGTTGGGCCCCACGATGTGCAGCATTACTTGCCAGCGACGGCGAGAAGCGCTTTGGGATTGGTTCGCGCGATGGTGAGCAGAGTGCGCGCCGCGCCGCTCGGCTGCTTGCGGCCCTGCTCCCAGCCTTGAAGAGTTCGAACGGATACACCGAGGAGCGATGCGAATTGCGACTGTGATAGACCGGTACGTTCTCGGGCTTCAATGGCCGGCGACAGGACGACAGTGGTCTTGCCGGCCTTCATTTGGCGTACCGACTCAAGCAACTCTGCTGCAAGGTCGCGATTGGCCTCATGGGCGCGCAGTTGTGTATCGGTGAGGGGCTTAACTTTCGAGGGCACGGCGTATCTCCTTGAGCTTTGAACCGGTGAGGTTGTCTGTCTTTGACTTCGCGTAGAGCGTCAGAAGAACAATCTCTTCTTCAACCGTTCGCGTGAAGTAGATGACGCGAACGCCACCAGACTTGCCTGATCCCGCCCGGCGCCAACGCACTTTGCGTATGCCGCCGGACTCTGGAACCACATCGCCGGCATCTGGGTAGTCGGCGATGTAGGCCGCAAACTCACCACGTTCCTCCTCTGTCCAGTAGAGCGGCCACTGCTTTTGGAACAGAAGGGTTTCGACGACCGTCAGCATGCATCCACTATACGCCTTAGGCGCATACGCGTCGAGGGGAAGTTCTGGGGCTCTACGTTCAAGGTCAGCTGCCTTTGCGCTGGAGACGAACCCCGTGATGCCCAACAGAACAAGAAAGAGGGCAACCATTCCCCAGGCATAGGGACGACCGGCCGAGAGCTTGGCCCTGGACGTTGGTTTGAGAGTTGCACGATGCCACGCAGACAAGTAGTAGGCCATTGCGGCTACTGCAGACAGTACTGAAGCCCAGGCAACGCCTGTGACCAACGTGGCAGCAAGGCCAAAGACGACAACAACCTGCGAAAAGGCCCCAATGCGAGTTGCCTCAGAGGTAGTGACATGCGAAAGACCGCCACAGTGCCGACATGAGGCTGGCGAAGCCGAACCAGACCACCACTTCCCGAAGTAGCCGATGGACTTGGCATTGCAATGTGGGCATTCGTACATACGGGCAATGCGTGACGCGCGGCGTTGTTTCTGCAGGAGGCTAACGTTTTAGTTAAACGGAAATCTGCAGCCGCTGAATGCGGCTTTAGCATTTCCGGTGCAACGAAGGGCTAGATGAAAACGCTGCGAGAGAGGATGCAAGGCGTATGGCGAAAGCTACTCAACCAGCGTGACATGCTGCCCGAACAATGTTTGCAACTGAGCAAAGAGGGCTTGGAGTCTCTCGCGCCCTTCGGGCGAGAACGATGTATTGCGCTCGGCGAACAAGACGTCCAACGACCCACTGCCTTCGGCAAACACTACCGCGACCCCATAGGTAGTCGACCCTGCAAAATTCATCCAGCCGCTGCGAAGCGCCTGGGCATGAACACTGAGCGCGATGGTCGTGGCCTGCTGAGTGCAGGCACGGCCGACCGCGACATCGCCAACGCGCCCACCACCAAGCA
>WBZX01001125.1_pt1 | contig 20971 bp, 18 predicted proteins | sample 5204211 | NCBI WGS metagenome assembly WBZX01 (sample SAMN12344362, study PRJNA552823) | activated sludge metagenome | biome: Activated sludge suspended growth; feature: Nitrification reactor; material: Wastewater; isolation source: activated sludge from nitrification reactor of wastewater... | reverse complement strand
TGCCTCAGACCCTCTTCACGACGACGCGGCCGAACAGGCCGGCAGGTTTCACGGTCAGAACGAAGATGACGATGATCAGGGCGACGGTGAGCTTCTCGCCGTTGCCGATGATGTAGATGCCGGTCGCCTTCTCGATCTGGTTGCCGGCATAGGCCACCATGTTTTCGAGCACGCCGACGATGAACCCGCCCGCGACCGCGCCGGCGGGATTCGAGATACCGCCGACCAGGGCGCTGGCGAAGGCATAGAGCAGAATGCCGGCCATCATGTTGGGGTCGAGGTAGACGATGTGCGCCACCATGATGCCCGCGACCGCGCCGATCGACGAGGCAAGTCCCCAGCCCAGCGCCAGCATCCAGTCGACGCGCACGCCGACCAGCCGCGCCATCTGCGGGTTCTGCGCGGCCGCCCGCATCGCCAGCCCGAGCGGCGTGTAGCGGAAGAAGACGAAGAGCAGGCCCAGCACGACCAGCGTCACGACCACGACGCCCAACTGATGCGGCCCGATCACCCCGGCGATGCCGAAGCTCGACTTCGGAAACGGCGAGGGAAACTCCTTGATCAGGTAGCTCCAGATGGCGCCCGCGACCGAATTGAAGATCGCCAGCAGGCCGATGAACACCACGATGATCGACAGTACCGGCGCGTTGTGCAGCGGTCTCAGGATCAACCGTTCGATCAGTACGCCCATCACGAAGGAGAGCGCCACGGCCACGATGAAGGCCGCCCAGAAGCTCAAGCCCCAGGTCATGAGCTGCCAGCTCAGATAAGTCGAGAACATCGCCATCTCGCCCTGGGCGAAATTGATGTGGTCCGTCGACACGTAGATCATCACCAGCGCCAGGGCGACGCAGGCATAGATGGCGCCGTTGGCCAGGCCCGAGGCGATCTGCTGGAGGAACTGTTCCATGGTCTGCGCCTCAGTAGCCGAGATAGGACTTGCGGACGTTCTCGTCGTTCTTCACGACGTCGGACGGACCGGACATCACGACCTTGCCGGTCTCGAGAACGTAGGCGTGGGTGGCCAGGTCGAGCGCCAGGGCGGCGTTCTGCTCGACCAGCAGGATGCTCACCTTCTCCTCCTCGTTGATGCGCCGCAGGATGCGGAAGATCTCCTGCACGATCAGCGGCGCCAGGCCGAATGACGGTTCGTCCAGCAGCATCAGCCGTGGCTTCAGCATCAGCGCGCGGGCAATCGCCAGCATCTGCTGCTCGCCGCCGGAGAGCGTGCCGGCCTGCTGCTGGATGCGCTCCTTGAGACGGGGGAAATAGGCAAAGACCCGCTCAAGCTCGTCCTTTACGCCCTGCTTGTCGCGCCGCGTATAGGCTGCGATCCGCAGATTCTCGTCGACCGTGAGCGTCGTGAAGGTGCCGCGCCCCTCGGGCACGTGAGCGATCCGCTGGCGCACGATTTCTTCGGTGGCCATGCCGCGGATATTCTTTCCGTCGAAGCGGATGGTGCCGTCGGTGCGCACCATGTTGCAGATGGCGCGCAGCGTCGTGGTCTTCCCGGCGCCGTTGGCGCCCAGCAGGGTGGTGATGCCGCCGGTCGGGATGTCGAACCCGACATCGTAGAGAGACTGGGTCTGGCCGTAGAAGGCTTTCAGCCCACTGACTTCGAGCAGAGCCGCCATTACGCAGTCCCCAGATAGGCGCGGATCACTTCGGGATCGCGCTGCACTTCCGCCGGCGTGCCGTCGGCGATCTTCTTGCCGAAGTCGATGGCGACCACTTTGTCCGACACCGACATGACGAGGCTCATGTGATGCTCGACCAGCAGCACGGTGACGTGCTGGGTCTCGCGCACACGCTTGATCTGCCCCTTCAGGACCTCGATCTCGTCGTGGTTCAGGCCGGCGGCCGGCTCGTCCAGAAGCAAAAGCTTGGGACTGGAGGCCAGTGCGCGCGCCAGCTCGACGCGCTTGCGGATCGGGAATGGCAGAGGCCCGGCCATTGCCGTCGTGAAAGGCAGGAGGTCCATGAACTCGATCAGTTCCATGGCCCGTTTGGTGATGCGCTCCTCCTCACCCTTGACCTTGGGCAGGCGCAGCGCGTTCTCGAAGAAGGAGGTGGAGCTGACGGAATGACAACCGACCTTCACGTTGTCGAGAACCGTCATCCTGTCGAACAGCGCCACGTTCTGGAACGTACGGCCGATGCCGATATGAGGGATGTCGTGGCGCGGACGCTTCAGGATCGACTGGCCTTCGAACTGAACATCGCCACTGTGCGGCGTATAGAGGCGGCTGAGGCAGTTGAAGAGCGTCGTCTTGCCGGCGCCGTTGGGGCCGATCAGCCCGGCGATCTGGCCGGGAAAGACGTCGAAACTGACGCCATCGAGGGCCACGATTCCCCCGAAGCGGACGGAGACGTCCCGGACGCTTAAAAGCGCCGAGCGGCGAGATGAGGACGGTGCTGCCATGATTGTTCCGGTTTCGACAGTCGGCACGAACTGCATGCCGACATACCGAAATTAACCTTGCCTCCCAAGTACTTGCGACCCTTCTTCGGAGTCATCTCAATGCTTTACGATGGCGTATCCCAATGTGGGACGCAACTCAAATGGCTCGGCGCCATGCTTTCGGCGTGATTGCGCCGCAGGATGTCGCCGCTCTGCGGACATTGACAGCGAACGCATTGCAACCGATACGAAACCTCCCCTCCCAAAGCGGGTCTACCGCCGATGCATCGTCTCTTTCGTCCGTCGCTTTTCCTTCTAGCTGCTACCTGCCTCACCGCTCCTGCAGTCGCCCAGCAGACACCGCCCACTCAAGGCTGGCCCGCGAACAAGCCGCCGGCGGCCGCTCCTGCGACTCCTCCGGCGGCAGGTGCCAAGCCCCCCGCGGCCGGTGCGCCCGCAGCGACCACTCCTGAGGCACCAGCGCAGGCCGGTGCTACTCCGCCCGCGATTCCTCTGCCGCAGTGGTTCGTCGAGATCGACGTCAACAAGAAGGGCGAGGTCACACGCGCGGACTTCCTGAAGTACCGCATGAAGTCGTTCGAGCAGCTCGACGCCAACAAGGACAACAAGCTGTCGCTCGACGAGTTCCTCAAGGTCACCGAACCGCCGATGACCCCCGATGTGCCGAACCTGCCGCCGCTCGAGGAGCGCAAGACACGGGCACGGGCCGAGTTCCAGAACCTCGACACCAACCGCGATGGCTTCGTCGAGCGTGGCGAGGCCGAAGCGCTGGTCCACTCCGAGTTCAACAACTACGACACCGACCGCGACAACAAGGTCACTGAGCCGGAAGTGCGCCTGATCGTTCAGCGCTCCTTGCAGCGCGAGGCCCAGGAGCGCCAGCAGGCCGACGCGCGTCGCCGACAAGGCCTGATGACTCTGAACGAGTTCATCGACATGCAGATGCGCTCGGCCGACCAGCTCGACAAGAACAACGACGGCAAGGTCAACCAGGCGGAATATCTGGTTATGGCCGGCCCGGCCGATGGTCCGCAGGCCAAGAACCTCCTGCCCTTCGACCTGCGCAAGCAGATCGCGCTGCGCAAGTTCGCCGAGATCGACACCAACAAGGATGGCCAGCTCGACCGCGTCGAGCTTACGGCCTATGCGTTGAAGCAGTTCCTGGAGATCGACGCCAACAAGGACCGCTTCCTGAGCGAAGACGAATTCAAGAAGGCGCAGGAAGGCGAAGCGGCCAAGGTCCGGGCACTCATCCAGACGCTGCAGCCGGCCCAGCCTGCGCAGCCGCGCCCGGCCCAACCGCGCGGTGGCCAGCCCGCTCCGGCGCCCGCTCCCGCCCCGGGCCTTGCGCCGGGCCTGCCGCAGGGCACGCGCTAGCCTTTTCCGATTTACGACCGTCTCCCCGCATCGCGGGGAGACGGAAAGTCACTCGACCGTGACGCTCTTGGCGAGATTGCGGGGCTGGTCGACGTCGGTGCCCTTGGCGATGGCCGTGTAATAGGCCAGGAGCTGCACCGGAACCGTGTAGAGGATCGGCGCCACCACGGGGTCGACTGTCGGCAGGGTCACCGAAGCCACCGCCTGGTTGCCCAGCCGCCCCGTGCCGGCGGCATCGCTCAGCAGCACGAGCTTGCCGCCACGGGCCTTGGCCTGCTCGAAGTTCGATGCGGTCTTGTCGAAGATCGCGTCCGTCGGCGCCACCACGACCACCGGCACGGTCTCGTCGATCAAGGCGATCGGCCCGTGCTTCATCTCGCCCGCCGCGTAGCCTTCGGCGTGGATGTAGGAGATCTCCTTCAGCTTCAGCGCCCCCTCCAGGGCGACCGGGAACGACGAGCCGCGGCCGAGATAGAGCACGTCGCGCGCCTCGGCGAGGACCGTCTCGGCGATGCGCCGGTACTCCTCCTCCATGTTCAGCGCCTGATTGATGTTTCCCGGCAGCTCGATCAGCGCCAGCGCCAGCTTCGCTTCGGTCTCGGGAGTGAGCGTTCCCCTGGCCCGGCCGGCCGCAATCGCCAGACAGAGCAATACCGTGAGCTGCGTCGTCGTGGCCTTGGTCGAGGCCACGCTGATCTCCGGGCCGGCCAGGGTCGGCAGCACCAGGTGCGATTCCCGGGCGATCGCGCTTTCCGGCACATTGACCACGGAGAGGATCGTCTGCTTGTTCGCCTTGGCGTAGCGGATGGCGGCCAGCGTATCGACGGTCTCGCCCGATTGGGAAACGGCGATGCAGACGCCTCCCGCCGGCAGCGGCGGCTCGCGATAGCGCAGCTCCGACGCGACCTCGACCTCGACCGGCAGCCTGGCCAGCCCCTCGAACCAGTATTTGGCGACCATGCAGGCATAGTAGGCCGTGCCGCAAGCCGTCATGGTGATGCGGCTCACCTTGGTCCAGTCGAACGGCAGCGCCGGCAGGGTGACGGAGCGCGTCGCCGGATCGAGATAGGTCTGCAGCGTGTCGCCGATGACCGCAGGCTGTTCGTGAATCTCCTTCAGCATGAAGTGGCGATGGTTGCCCTTGCCGATCATCGCCCCCGAGATTCCGCTCTGGCGGATCTCGCGCTTCACTTCGAAGCCATGCTGAAAGACCGTGCAGCCATCGGCGCGCAGCACGACCCAGTCGTCGTCCTCGAGGTAGCTCACCTGTCGCGTGAACGGCGCCAGCGCCAGCGCATCGGTGCCGACATACATCTCGCCGTCGCCGTAGCCCACCGCCAACGAGCTGCCGCGGCGGGCCCCCATCAGGATGTCGTGCCGGCCGCTGAACAGGATGGCGAGCGCGAAGGCACCGCGCAGCCGTTCCATGGCCTTGCCCATCGCCTGCTCCGGCGACATCTGCTTTTCGAGATAGGAGGTGATCAGCTGGGCGACGACCTCGGTATCGGTGTCGCTGTCGAAGTGCCGGCCCTCGGCCGACAGTTCGTCCTTCAGCTCCTGGAAGTTCTCGATGATGCCGTTATGGACCACCGCGACCCGGTTGGTCGCGATGGGATGGGCATTGCGCTCCGACGGCTTGCCGTGCGTGGCCCAGCGCGTGTGGCCGATGCCGATGGTTCCGGGCAGCGGTTCCGACGCCAGCCGGGCTTCCAGGTTGACCAGCTTGCCCTCGGCCCGGCGGCGGTCGATGTGGCCGTTCACCAGGGTGGCGACGCCGGCCGAATCGTAGCCGCGATATTCGAGCCGTTTCAGCGCGTCGACGAGCAGAGGCGTGACGGGCGCTTTGCCGATGATGCCGATGATGCCGCACATGGGAAGGGAGTCCGGGCTGAGGAGTGGCTATTTCTTCTTGCCGCGCTTGGCTGCCGCCGCGCGTGCCTTGAGTTTCGCACGAAGCGGCGCCGCCCGCCCCTCCTTTGTCACCTGGCGGGCCCGCCCGAAAGCCAGCGCACCGCTGGGGACATCCTCGGTCACGACGCTGCCGGCCGTCACATTGGCGCCCTTGCCGATGCGGACCGGCGCCACCAGGGAACTGTTGGACCCGATGAAAACATCGTCTGCAATGACCGTGCGCCATTTGCCGTAGCCGTCGTAGTTCACGGCGATCGTTCCCGCCCCGATATTGCTCGCAGCGCCAATGTCGGCATCGCCAAGATAGGCCAGGTGGTTGGCCTTGGCGCCACGGCGCATGCGCGTGGCCTTGAGCTCGACGAAGTTGCCGATATGAACATCCTCGGCCACTTCCGAGCCCGGCCGGATGCGCGTGAAAGGCCCGACGATGGCGCCGCGCCCGATGCGCGCGCCTTCGATGTCGCAGAAAGCCCTGATTTCGACGTCGGCTGCAATCTCGACACCCGGACCGAAGCGCACGTTGGGGCCAATGACGATATCGTTAGCAAGCCTGGTGTCGGCCGACAACCAGACGGTGTCAGGATCGATCATCGTCACGCCGCCCATCATCGCCGCAGCGCGCAGGCGCTGCTGGAGGGCCCGCTCGGCCACGGCCAGCTCGGCCCGCGAGTTGATCCCCTGGAACTCCGCTTCCTCGCCCTCGACGGCGATGGCCTTGTGCCCGGCGGCGCGTGCCAGGGCGACCGCGTCCGTGAGGTAGAATTCGCGCTTCGCATTCCTGTTCTTGATGCCTGCGAGCAAGCCGGCGATCAGGCGCCCATCGAAACACATCACGCCGGAATTGCAGAAATCCACGGTCCGCTCGATCTCGTCCGCATCCTTGCTCTCGACGATCTTCTCCAGCATGCCGCGCTGGACGATCAGCCTTCCATAGGGCGACGGATCGCCGGCGACGAAGCCCAGCACGCCCACGGCCGCACGTTCCTTGGCGCAGGCCGACAGCAGCCGTTTCAGCGAGGCCGACGTCACGAGCGGCGCATCGCCGAACACCACGAGGACGGGGCCGGTATGACCGCGCAGCGCACCGAGGGCTGCTCTGGCTGCATCGCCGGTGCCCAGCGGCTTCTTCTGCACCACGGTCGCATGCGGCACGAAGGCCGCCACCACGTCGCGGGCCCCGGGCGCCACGACCCCCACCACCCTGGCGGGCTCCAGGGCCATCACATTGGTCAGCACGTGCCGCAGCATCGGCCAGTTGGCCAGCGGATGCAGGACCTTCGGCAGGGCCGACTTCATGCGCGTGCCGGCTCCGGCGGCCAGCACGACCACAGCGATAGAGGATTTCATGTCCCGTCCGATGCCATGCGGCTGGCAGCCGGGCAAGGCGGATGTGCTACAGGAGGCAGCATGGATACCGACACCGATAAGCTCATCGCCGCCCGTTTCGACACCGTCCTCTACGACCTCGACGGCACCCTGATCGACAGCGCCAAGGACATGGAACTGGCCGTCAGCCACGTCCTGGCCGACCATGGCCTGCCGCCGGTTTCGGAGGAAGATGTACGGATCTTCATGGGCCAGGGCAGCAAGGTCACCATGGGCAAGGCCTTCGCCAAGTACGGCAAGGTGCTGGACGATGCGGCGCTGAGTGCCGTGACGCGCGAATTCGTGCGCTACTACGAGGCCGACCCGGTCAGCAATACGACGGCCTTTGCAGGCGTCGCGGAAGTCGTGGCCCGCTTCGCCCGGCAGGGACTGAAGCAGGGTGTCTGCACCAACAAATTCGAGAAGCCCTCGCGCATGATCCTGGAGCACCTGCAGCTGATGCCGCCGATCAGCGACGTGGCCGGCGCCGACAGCTTCCCGGTCCGCAAGCCCGATCCGCGACACATCCTGATGTTGCTGGAGCGCATGGGGCGTGATCCCAAGCGCGCCGTGATGATCGGTGATTCGATCCACGATGCCGAGGCGGCGCGCGGCGCGGGCCTGCCGGCCGTGCTGGTGAACTGGGGTTACACGACGCGCCCCGCCAGCGAACTCGGCGCCGATGCCGTGATCGACCGCTTCGACGCATTACCCGCCGCACTGGGCAAACTCGCGGCAGGGAGCCGTTGACGATCCCGTCAACAGGCCCTATACGCCCCCCTTCCCGGGCGCTTAGCTCAGCGGGAGAGCACACCCTTCACACGGGTGGGGTCGTAGGTTCAATCCCTACAGCGCCCACCATGGTTTCATAGGGCTCCGAGGCACTGGCTTCGGAGCCCTAGTTCCAGGTTCTGCAGCCGACCGATCCATGACCAACGCCCTGTCGCTCCGAGTCGGTGATCGCCTTCCGGATTTCGTGCTGCCCGGGCTCGACGGCAAGCTGCGCAAATTCATCTGGTCCTTCACCGGTGACCCTGTCGTCCTGCTGGCCGTGGCCGATCTCGGCCTGATCGACGCGGAACCCTTCGCGGCGCTGCGTGCTGCGTGTACGGCGGCAACGACGCGACTGGTCGTGGTCTCTGCCAGCCAGACGCCGGCGGCAACCGCCGCCTGGAAGAAGTTCGGCGCCGAGCCGGAAAGCCCGCTGCTTCTGCTCGATCAAAAGGGCCAGTTCCTGCCTGCCCTGCTTTCCCAGGGCGGGGCCGTCTCGTTCGGCCAAGGCATGGGGCTGCGCCAGCGCGCGATCGTCCTCGATCCCAACCAGCGCGTCGCCGGCACCTTCGACACGCGTGTGCTCGCCGCGACCACCGAAGCCATCGGCGCCCTGGCCGATTCCGTGCGTGCCAATGCGGGTTCGGATGTGCGGCTCGACACGGCCATGGCGCCGGTGCTGATCCTGCCGCGCGTCTTCGAGCCTGATTTCTGTACCCAGCTCATCCGCCTTTGGGGCAAAGGCGACCGTCAGGACGGGGGCGTTTCCAGCCGCTACGGCAATGTCAACATGAACGAGCTGAAGCGCACGGAAGACTACATGATCGTCGAACCGATGATGCAGAAGGCCGTGTCGGACCGGCTGGCCTACCGCATCGGCCCCGAGCTCACCAAGGTCTTCGCCTTCGACCGGCAGTTCACCTTCGACGCGCACGTCGTCCTGTCCTACAGCGCCGAGGGCGGACATTTCTTCGGCGCCCATCGCGACAACGGCGCGCCGACCACTGCCGATCGCGCCTTCGCGGTGTCGCTTAACCTCAACGACGATTTCGACGGCGGCGAGCTGGTATTTCCCGAATATGCCGGCGTGCGCGTCAGCCCGCCGGCAGGGGCCGCCGCCGTCTTCTCCTGCTCTCTTCTGCACAAGGTCGGCCCGGTAACGCGGGGCCGACGCTATGCATTGACGACGTTTTTTCGCGAGAAGCGCTGAGAGATCTAGGCCGAAGCCGGCAGCGGCAGGTCCAGCGTCGTGGTGCGCCGAAGCTCACGGCGATGGGTCTTGTCGTCGAACGGCCGGGCACGATGCATGGTGCATCGATTATCCCAGATCACGAAATCATGCGGCCGCCAGATGTGGCGATAGACGAACTGCGGCTGCGTGGCGTGGTCGATCAGGTCGCGCAGAAGCAGCCGCCCCTCCGGCACCGGCCAGTCGACGATATGGGCGGCGTGCGACGCGAGGTAGAGCGCTCTGCGGCCAGAGCCCGGGATGGTGCGCACCAGCGGATGGACGGCCCCCTTCAGCTTGTCCTGCTCATCGTCGCTGAAATCGAAGCCGAGCACGTGGCGCGAATAGACGATGGAGTGAAAAACGCGGAGCTCTTCGATCGTGCCGCGGGTTTCCTCGTCGAGCGCATCGTAAGCGGCGCGCATGTCGGCGAACTCCGTATCAGCCCGCACCGGCGGAACCACCCGAGCCGACAGCATCGAATAGCGGCCGGGCGGATCGACGAACGAGGCATCGGTATGCCACAGGCGGTTGGCGACCCCGGCGGCGCGCATACGGTTGTTGGCCTCCCGGATCTTGCCGTCCTTGTCCACGTTGGAGATGTCCGCCAGCGCCTCGTTGCCGAACCTGTTCTTGCCTATGGCCGAGGAGGAAGTACGGGCGTGCAGCGTGCCGTCGAAACGTTGGGCGAAATCGAGCTGCTCTTCATTGGTGAAATTCTGATCGCGAAACACCAGCACGGCATACCTGTCCATGCCGGCGCGGATCGCCTCCAGCGATTCGCGATCATGAATCCGGCGCAAGTCAATCGCGCCAACTTCGCCGGCGAAAACGGACGTAAGCGGCGTGATGGTGACGGTCATGGCGGGCTCCTTCCTGGAGAACGAGTGGGCTATCTTGATCGATGGACACAAAACAGCCAACTCGTCTGTTCTGCTCCTCGGCCGCCGGCTTCACGCCATGAGCTGCCGAATTGCCGTCTCCTGCACTCCGGCCGCGAAAGCGTCGCCTGTCGACCGACGATTTCGCGGCGCTATGGACCGCCTGTCCGGAGCATCCCTAAGTCGCCGGAATCCAGCTCTTCGCTTCGCCGGCATAGTGGGCGCCGGGATTGCCGTGGACGGTGGTGCGCCACATCAGACGCCCTTCCTTCTCGCCATCGAACCAGGTTGCGGCATGGATGAGGCAGCGATTGTCCCAGATCAGGACATCGCCCTGCGTCCATTCATGGGCATAGCAGAAGCGCCGCTCGGTCAGGTGGGCCATGATCTCGTCGAGCAGGGCCGCCCCTGCGCCATGCGGGCCGGGCTCCATGCCGACGAACGGCCCCTCGAACCAATCCATCTGGCCCCATTCACAGAGATAGAGCGCACGCTCGCCCGTGACTGGATGGGTCCGCACCACGGGTTGAGGCTGCGAACGCTCGTGAGGGGCAAAGGCGCGCGGCAGCCGCCCCGCCAGCGCCGCCTCGCGGCCGCGACCGCTGCCCGGTTGAGCATGCAGGCCCTGAAGCCCCTCGACCTTCGCCTTGAGATGAGAGGGCAGCGCCTCGTAGGCCAGGATACCGTTGGCAAAAAGCGTCTGCCCGGTATCCCGCGCCGCAGGCGTCACGGCATAGAAAAGCGAAATGTCGGGCGGCGGACGGCGATAGCTCTGGTCGGTGTGCCAACCCTTCTGGTGCGGGTACTGCACAGGGATCAGCCCGTCGGCCGCCAGCGGCGGCTCGGGCCGCTTGGGCGGCGCCTTGCTGACCGGCGGCATGTTCGACACCAGGAGGATCTGCGGCACCGACGCATGCACCGACTTGAGGTCGGTCAGATTGTGGCGGTAGTCCTCGACCTCCGGCCCGAACAGCCGACTGAAGCGGATGAGCAGGTCGGGATCGTCGGCGATGTCGTTGAGACCCTGCACCAGCAGAATCCCCTTGGCCTCGGCCAGCGCCGCCGCCAGCTCGTCGGGCGCCGTTTCAGCCGCCGCGACAACGGCAGCGGCCCCCTGCCCGCCGTCGCGCAACCGTGCCGTGGCGCCGAACGCCGCGCCCGGCAACGGGCCTGTTGTCTCGAACTTGGTACTCATGCACGCGCCCCTGCCCCTGCATAAGGATCGTTCACCCCGTCCAACGGCCAGATCGGCCGGCGCAGCTTGGTGAATTTCAGCCGCGTGATGTCCGGCGAGCAGATGCCTCCCGAATCGACCAGGATCACCTCGCGCGCGATCGGCGCGTAGGCAGCACGGAAATGCTGCACGCTCTTCACCACCACCACGCTCTTGGTGCGCGGATCGATGCCCTGGCTCAGGAACACCTGCAGATCGATCGTCTGGATGCGATTGGAAATCGTCACCACATCGATGCCGCCGATGCGCAGTACCGCCGTCGGCCCCATCGAGGTGCCGACACCGGCGTTCATCGGGCCGTCGTTCTTGAACTCACCGTCCGAGAGCATCTTGACGATGGCCTTGGCCTTCACCGGCCCGCCCATCGACGGATCGGTATGGCCGCCCAGCACGACGTCGATCTCAGCGCCGACGCCGGCCTTGATGGCCTGCTGCACCGTGCCCGGATCGAAGATCGTGCCGAAGGCCACGTTCTCGACCTTGGCGTCGATCAGCGCCTGCAGCACTGGTGTCGTGTCGTTGTAACCGCCACCGCCCGGATTGTCGGTGCCGTCGGCCACGACCAGCGGTCCCTCCTTGCCAACGCCTGCACGCGCGGCAGCAATGGCATCGGAAATCGGCCGATAGTCCGACGAGCTCTCGTCGCGGCGCTTCCAGATCTCGTCGAGGATCGCCGCAGCGACTGCCTTGGCGCGCGCTTCGGCGGCAGGCTCGTGGCTCACGGCAATCGACGGACCCGTATAAGGAATGTCGGCCCAGGTGAATCCCGCCTGGATGCTGACGACATTGATGCCGGGCTCCTTCTCGAAGGCATCGGCCTTGGCCAGCAGGTCGCGCATCAGGCCGGGCTGCGTCGTGCGGCCATGGTCGGCGCCTTCCAGCATCGCCGGCTGCACCAGCAGGCAGCGCGGCTGCTTCTTGCCTTCCAGCGCGTCCTGCACCAGTGCCGCCGCCTGCACCGCGCGCTCGTAGCCGTCGACATGCGGGTAGGTGCGATAGCTCACCAGCGCGTTGGCGTTCTTGGCCATCTTCACCGTGGCATTGGCATGCAGGTCGAGCGTGGCGACCAGAGGCACATCGGGGCCCACCACGGCGCGCAACGCTTCGAGCAGCGCACCCTCGGCATCGTCCTCGGTCTCCGTCACCATGGCGCCGTGCAGCGAGAGGCAGACCGCGTCGAGTTTGCCCACTGCCTCGGCCTTCTTCGCCGCGCCCACGATCATGTCGCGGATATGCTCCCAGGTTTCCTTGGTGAGCTTGCCCGACGGCGTTGCATTCGCCGCCCCCGCCCATACCGGCTCCCAGCCGTACTTCTTGGCGGCATCGATATAGCCACCGATCTCGTTCTTCGTGCCCGTGAAGCGCGGCACCATCGCGTCGCCTTCGATCAGCCAGCGCTTGCGATAATCTTCCAGCGTGGTCGGCAGCTTGCTGAAGGTGTTGGTCTCGTGCATGAACTGCGCGACCAGTACGCGATACGCCATCTCTCGAACTCTCCTATTCCATCCCGTATCAGAGCTTTGCCGTCTTCAGCCATTCGGCTTGGCCTTCCTCGCCATCGACACCCATCGATTCGAGGAAGCGGCAGACCATCATGTAGTAGCCGATGGTGAGCGTGAGCTCGACCAGCGCGCCCGGTGTCAGGAAAGCCTGCACCGCCTTGAGCGTCTTGTCCGAAGCACGGACGTTGCGCACCACATCGTCGGTGTAGCGCAGCACGGCCTTCTCGTTGTCGGTGAAGGCGGCTGCCTCGATGGTGGCGTCGCGCAGGGCCGCGATCTTGTCTTCGGCCACACCGACGTCGCGGCCGATGCGTTCGTGCTGGAACACTTCGTAGGCCGTACGCGAAAGCCGCCCCACGCGAATGATCGCCAGCTCCCGCAGGACCGGATCGAGTTCGCAGCGATGCAGCAGCGCATTGCCCATGCGCAGAAAGCCCTTCGCCCCCTGCTCTGAATTCGCCAGCATGCGATAGATGTTCAGCATCGGATCGAGCTTGCCCAGGAATTCGGCATGCTTGCCGGTGGCGTTCTCGACTTCGTAGTACGGAATCCGCGACATCAGTTCTCCTCTTCACGCAGCTCGCGCGATCATAGCCGTGATTAGCCAGCGGTGCGTCGCGAATACGTAACGCCCAACACGTCGTTGGGACAGGCTTTCGCAGCCTTAAACCCGCCCGGCCGCGCCGAGGTCCCAGAAGAGCCCGGTCATCAGCCGCAACCCGTCGCGTGCCACCGGAGCCAGCAGGTGCTCGTTGGGGGCGTGCTGCGAGCAGGCCGCGTAGGAGTGCGGTACCCAGACGGTCGGCATGCCGAGAATGTCGGTGAACACCTCGTTGGGCAGCGATCCGCCGAGATTGGGCAGCATGGTGGGCTTCTGGCCGGCCGTCTTCTCGATCGACGCCGCGGCGAACTTGGCCCAGGGGTTCTCCGGGTCCAGCCGCGTCGCATTCATGATCACGTCACGCGCCGGTTCGACCTCGATCTGGCCGAATCCGTGCTTTTCGAGATGCCGGCGCAGCGCCGGAACGATGTCGTGCGGATCGGTGCCGACGACGAAGCGGAGCTGGCAATAGGCGATGGCGCTGGGTGGGATTGCGTTCACCGGCCGGTCGGGATTGCCGGTCTTGAAGGCCAGCACCTCGAAACTGTTCCAGCCGAACACCCGCTCGACCGGCGTCAGCGACTTCTCGCCCCATTCCGGATCGATCTCCGGCGCCCCCTCGCCTGCATCGACATGGGCATCGGCCAAGGCGGCCCGCACCGAGTTGGTGAGAGTCTTGGGCCGCCACTCCGGCACTTTGATCTGGCCGCGCTCGTCGGTGATGGTGGCCAGCGCATGGGCCAGGATGATGCCGGGATTGGCGAGGAGCCCGCCCCAGTTGCCCGAGTGATGGCCACCTTCGCGCAGGGTGAGCTTCAGGTTGAAGTTCATGGTGCCGCGCGTGCCGCCGAACACGGTCGGCCGGCGATGATCGAGGCGCGGCCCGTCAGAGCCGATCAGCGCATCGGCCTTGAGGGCGGCCTTGTTGGCCTTGCAGAAATCGGCGAGGCCCGGCGAGCCGGTCTCCTCGCCCGTCTCGATCAGGATCGTCGAGTTGAAGCCCAGCGACCCGCGCTCCTGCAGCACGCAGGCAAGCGCCGCAATATTGATCGTGTGCTGGCCCTTGTTGTCGGCGGTGCCGCGCCCGTAGAGCCGGTCGCCTTCCACGACGATCTTCCAGGGCGACAGGCCCGACCGCCACTGCTCCTCCTGGCCGCGGATCACGTCGCCGTGCCCGTAGGTCAGCACCGTCGGCTTGGCGGGATCCTCGACCCGGCGCGCGATCAGGAACGGACCGTATTCGGCGCGCGGATTGGGCAAGACGGTGCAGTCGTAGCCGAGCTTCTGCAGCGACCCGGTCATCTCGCCGGAGACATATTCCTGCAACGCCGGCATGGAGTCGGCCTCCTGGCTGGTCGTGGGAATCGCCACCCGCCGCTGCAACTCTTCGAGGAATCCGCCTTCGTCGAAATATTTCTCTGCGCGGCCGATGGCGCCGTCCCGTGTCCCGGTCATGCTTTCCCTCGAGGTGTTTCGCGGCCACGATAGCACCCCTGCGCGGGAGGAGAGAATGGCGTCAGCCGGTCGAGTCGTATTCAGTCGCATGGACGAAGTCGTGTTCGGCAAGCCTGCCGCCGAGGCGGTGTCCGAACTGGTCTCGCGTTACGGCGCGCAACGCGTATTCCTCATGGCGAGCGGGACGCTCGACCGCGAGACCGACGAGGTCGAGAAGCTGCGCCGGTCCCTCGGCAACAAGTGCGTCGGCACCTTCGCCCGCATGCCGGCCCATTCGCCGCGCTCGGCCGTGATCGCCGCCGCCGAACAGGCCCGCGAAGCTCGCGCCGATCTGATCGTCACCCTGGGGGGCGGTTCGATCACCGACGGCGCGAAGGCGGTGCAGCTCTGCCTCGCCAACGACATCCGCACACCTGCGGACATGGATCGCATCCGCGGCCAGTCCGACGTGAAGCCGCCCACCGTGCGGCAGATCTCGATCCCCACCACCTTGTCGGCCGGCGAATTCTCCGCCATAGCGGGCGTCACCAACGAGGAAACCAAGGTGAAGGAGATGTTCCGCCATCCCCTCACCATCCCGCAGGCCGTAATCCTCGATCCAGAGGTGACGCGCCACACGCCGATGTGGCTCCTGCTCTCGACCGGCATCCGTGCCGTCGATCATTGTGTCGAGGGCGTGTGCTCCAACGAGTCGACGGAGTACAGCAACGCCTCCTCCCTGCATGGTCTGTCTCTGCTGGCCCGCGGCCTGCCGCGCGTGAAGGCCGATCCGTCGAACATGGCGGCGCGGCTCGACTGCCAGACCGGCTCCTGGCTTTCGATGGCCGGCATCGCCGCCGGCGTTCCGATGGGCGCGAGCCACGGCATCGGCTACGTGCTGGGCGCCGTGTTCGATGTCCCGCACGGCCATACGTCGTGCATCATGCTGCCGTCGGTCATGCGATGGAACAGGCCGGCCAATGCCGACCGCCAGGCCCTGATCTCCACAGCAATGGGCCATCCCGGCAAGGATGCGGGCGACGTGCTCGACCAGTTCATCCGTGGCCTCGACATGCCGCGCAACCTCTCCGACGTGAAGATCGGCCGCGAGCATTTCGACCGGATCGCCAAGCAGGCGATGGGCACGCCCTGGGTACCGCGCAACCCGCGGCCGATTCCGACGCCCGCGGAAGTGAAGGAGATTCTGGAACTGGCGGCCTAAATTCTGCCCTTGCGCTTCGCCACCGACTCGGCGAGCAGGCAGAGGATTTCCCACATCATGGTAACACCGACCAAGGCGGTGTTGCCGCTCATGTCGAAGGGCGGCGAGACTTCGACGACGTCGCCGCCGACGAGATCGAGCCCCCGCAGGCCACGCAGCATCCGCTGCGCCTCGTGCGGGGTGTAGCCGCCGATTTCCGGTGTCCCGGTGCCGGGCGCATAGGCCGGGTCGAGGCCATCGACGTCGAAACTGACATAGGTCGGGCCCGTGCCCACGACACGACGCGCCTCGGCGATCACCTTTTCGACGCCGAGGTCGAAATACTCCTCGATGGTGATCACGCGCATGCCCTGGTCGACGGCCCATTGATTGTCGTCGCGCTTGTACATCGAGCCGCGGATGCCGATCTGCACCACCCGTTTGGGATCGAGCAGCCCCTCCTCCACGGCGCGGCGGAAGGGCGTGCCGTGCGTGTACTTGTAGCCGCCGAAATAGGTGTCCCAGGTGTCGCTGTGGGCGTCGAAATGCACCATGCCGAGCGCTGGCCCGCCCTTGGCGATGGCGCGCATGATCGGCAGCGTGATCAGGTGATCGCCGCCTGCAGACAAGGGCACCACGCCGGCCAAATGGATTCTGGCGTAGTGCTTTTCGATCCGTTCCAGCGAATCGTCGACGCTGGCGGGATTGACCGGCGCGTCGCCGAGATCGCCGCACTTCGCCAGCTCGTACGGCGCGACGCCGGTCACATGATGGATGCGCCGCATCATCGTCGAAAGGTCGCGCATCTGGCGCGGTCCATGGCGGGCGCCGGGACGGTTGGTCGTCCCGCCGTCCCACGGCACGCCCACCATGCCGATCTCGACCTCGGCAGGATCGCGAAACAGCGGCAAGCGCATGAAGGTGGCGACGTCGCCGAAGCGCGGCACCACCGTGCCGGCAACCGGCTGGGGGAAGTTGCTGGTGTCGTTCATGCCACCTATCCAGGTGCTCCTTAGGGCTGCAAAAGAGCCTTGCGCGCCGAAACAAACTCTTCGACCGCCGCCACGAAACGGTCGCCTTCGGCATCGCCGATCATGACGTTCAGGGCGACGAAGCCGCGGCGTGCAATCCAGATGCCGGCGGCACTCATGTCGAAGAAGAACAGCTCCTTGGCGTCCTGGTTGCCGGCCGCAATGTCGGCCGCCGACTTGATCGGCCGCGTCGTAGCATGGGCCGTCATCATGGAGCCGATGCCGGAGAACTGGAACGCCACCTTGTTCTTGACGCAGATGGCGTTCAGGCGCTCGCGAATGCGGTCACCGCGCTCGTTCAGCTCCTTGGCCGCCGCCGACGTATAGACTTCGCCGTAGCCCGCGACACCGGCCGCCATGGTGAGTGCATTGTTGTTGAACGTGCCCGCGTGCGGCAGCGAATCGGCCTTGGTCGGGTCGAACAGCTCCATGATCTCGCGCTTGCCGCCGAAGGCGCCGAACGACATGCCGCCGCCGATATACTTGCCGAGCGTCGTCATGTCGGGAATGACGCCGTAGAGGCCCTGCAGACCACCCGGCGAAAGACGCGAGGTCATGACCTCGTCGAAGATCATGGTGATGCCGCGGGAGGCCGTCTCCTCGCGCACCATCTTCAGGAAGGCGACATCGCCCGGCAGGCAGCCGTGGCTGCCCTGCATGGGTTCGAGCAGGACGGCGAACAGCTCCTCGCCATGCCTGGCGATCAGCGCCCTGGTGCCCTCGATATCGTTGTAGGGCGCCACGATGTACTCATAGGGCACGTTCACCGGGCTGCCGCCGCTCACGAAGTACAGCACGCCGCCGTGATAGCCGCCGTGGAACACCATGACCTTGGTGGCCTTGGCGCGGCCCTTGCGCTGGGCGAAGACCTTGGCGCCCGCCAGCGCCATCACATTGCCTTCGGTGCCCGAGTTGGTGAAGCGCACCAGGTCGATCGACGGCATGCGGTCGGCAATCAGCTTGGCGAGCTTTCCCTCATTGGCATTGCGGCCACCATAGTTCCAGCCGTGGTTCAGCGCGCGGTCAATGGCGGCACGGATCACTGGATGGGAGTGGCCGTAGATGCCGGCGGTGTACTCGCCCAGCACGTCGATATATTCGTGGCCATCGGCATCCCACAGGCGACAACCCTCGCCTCGCACGACGGTGAGCGGGAACGGCGCGTTGTGCAGCGTGGTACGGGTGTTGCCGCCCGGCATCGCCTCGCAGGCTTCCTGGTGGCGGGCGAAGCTCTTGGGATTGCGATCGATGTAGGCCTGCTTCGCTTCGGCGAGCGCGGACTGCAGATCTGAATTCACCAACGCTTGATCGGGCACGGCACTCTCTCCTCACTTGAGGCGGAGAGTATCACACTACGTTCAGCTCCCGGATAGGCCGGCCTGCGGATATGCGTTCATAACCGAAAGGACTGAGATCGAGCGTTCGATAGCTGCCATGCACAATCAGTTCGGCAACGGCACGGCCGACCGCGGGCGATTGCTGGATGCCGTGACCCGAGAAGCCGGTGGCGAAGATCAGGCTTTCGATTTCTGGATGACGGCCGACGACCCCGTTCTGATCGAAAGTGTTGTACTCATAATAGCCTGCCCAGGCGTTCACCACTTTGGCCGCTTCGAATGCGGGCACGCGCGCCGCAAGCGTCGGCCAGACGATCTCGTCCCATTCCTGATGCTGTACCTCAAGAGCCGCGCCGGCCGGATCGTTGCCCGCCACCGGCGTCGTGCCGCCGATATAGAAGCGGCCTTCCGGCCGGAACCAGGTACCCGAAGGGTCGATGGTGAGCGGCGTTATCCCGGGCGGCTCGCGCACGTCGAAGACGAAGACCGAACGCCGGCGTGGCTCGACGGGCAGCACGATACCGGCCCGCGCCGCCACCTCGCCCGACCAGGGGCCAGCCGCCAGCACGATGGTCCTGGCGTCGAGCCGGCCGCCGTTGCGCAACGTCACGTTGCCGTCCGAGACCCCGACGACCTCGTCGGCGACATAGTCCGCCCCAAGGTCGCGTGCCTTGCGGCGAAAGCCCTGCATCAGGGCCGGGCCGTCGAACCAGCCTTCGTTGGCCGTGCCGTGCGAGGCGAGCGTCACCCCGTCGGTCGAGATCCATGGGAAACGCCCCGCCAGGGCCGATGCCTCCAGCAGCTCGACCGCGCACGCCTCGCCCCGCTGGATCGCATGGTTTGCCCGCAGCACGGCCTCGCCGGCGGCGCTCGCCAGGAAGAGATAGCCCGGCTCCCGCAACCCCAGCTCGACGCCCAGCAGCTCGCCGGCCCGGCGCAGGAAGCCGATGCCGTATCGCGACAGGTGAATGTTGAGCGGCGTCGAAAACTGCTGACGGATCGAACTGGCCGACAGCGCCGAGGATGCCCGCGCGTAGGTCGGGTCGCGCTCGATCACGGTCACTTTTCCCGTGAACGCCGGATCGGACTTGAGATGATAGGCGACGGACGATCCCATCACCCCGCCGCCGACGACAATCACATCGTTGTTCATCGCACAATCAATTGCACGGCCGGCCGGGGAAATACCAGCGGTTCACTCGGCGGGCACCCGCACCCAGCCTTCCATCAGGCGGCGCGCGGACCGGCTCATCATCACCCTGGCGACTTTCCACTGACCGGCCTCCTCGCGCGCTTCGGCGCCGACGCTGAGCGTTCCGGAGGGATGACCGAAGCGGATGCGACCGTCGGCGCCCGCAGGTGCCACGCGCGAGACGATGGTACCGGGAATGGCCGCTGCAGCGGCAATAGCGACCGCGCCGGTGCCAGTCATGGCATGGTGCAGCACGCCCATCGAGAAGATACGCGCCAGAAGGTCGATCGCCCCCGCCTCGATGCGCTTGCCGTCCGACGCCACATAGGAAGCCGGCTTGGCAACGAAGGCGAGCTTCGGCGTATGCGGCCGCTTTGTCGTTGCCTCTTCCGGCGTGGCGACCAGGCCCATGGCGACGGCGCCCAATGCACGCACGGCCTCGACCCTCTGCAGCAACGCCTTGTCGCCGTTCACGTCGTCCTGTAGCTCCGTGCCCGTCAGGCCAAGCCGCGCGGCATCGACGAAGATCGTGGGATTGCCAGCGTTGATCAGCGTCGCCTCGAACTGGCCGACGCCCGGCACATCGAGGACGTCGATACGCCTGCCCGATGGAAACATGGCGCCACCGCCAGCGTCCCCGCCCTCCTCGTCGGCGGCCGGATCGAGGAACTCGATCTTCACTTCCGCCGCCGGAAAGGCCACACCGTCGAGCTCGAAATCGCCCAGTTCCTGCACCTCGCCGCCCTGCATCGGTACATGGTTGACGATCATCTTGCCGATGTTCGCCTGCCAGATGCGTACCGTCGCCATGCCGTCGCCCGGCCCCTCGACTAGCCCCGCCCCCAAGGCAAATGCACCGACGGCGGCACTAAGATTGCCGCAGTTGCCTGACCAGTCGATGACAGGCGCGTCGATCGCCACCTGCCCGAAACGATAGTCGACGTCGCAGCCCGCACGATCCGACTTCGACAGGATCACGACCTTGCTGGTGCTGGACGTGGCCCCACCCATGCCGTCGGTGTGCTTGCCGTAGCGATCCGGACTGCCGATGACCCGCAGCAGCAGCCGGTCGCGCGCCACGGGATCGGACGGCAGGTCGTCGGCCAGGAAAAATACGCCCTTGCTGGTGCCGCCGCGCATGTAAACGGCGGGAATACGAAGCTGCTTCATGATTGCCTCACTACCGGGCCTTGCTTCCGAAGCGATGGTAATGCTGACTGGAGATACATCTTATTATTGCCACACCGAATGAATATTCTCTCAAAAGTTGTACTTCATTCTAACCTTGCCATCGACGCCGAGGTAGCTATGCCCTCAAAAGCCAACAGCAAGTCTTTGGCCACAGCCCTGTGGAACTCGCTAGGCTCCAGACTCAATCAGGTCCACCAGATTACGATGGAAGCGATGGCGATAGCAGCGGCGAAGTTTGCCGCGAGCTTGTCGTATCGAGTGGCAATGCGGCGCCAGTCTTTGAGCCTGCAGAA
>WBZX01000189.1_pt1 | contig 20991 bp, 19 predicted proteins | sample 5204211 | NCBI WGS metagenome assembly WBZX01 (sample SAMN12344362, study PRJNA552823) | activated sludge metagenome | biome: Activated sludge suspended growth; feature: Nitrification reactor; material: Wastewater; isolation source: activated sludge from nitrification reactor of wastewater... | reverse complement strand
GACATCATCTGCCGTATTTGTGAAGAGGTTGTGTCTCGCAGAGGCAAAGAACTCCAGTCGATGCAACATTCTTTGTATGGAGTGGGTTCTGCGCTCATTGATGTTTCATTGCGACTGCAGAGGAGCGGACCACCATTCCGGGAAAGAGGTCTAGAGCTTTTCGAGAGGCTGCTCGACTTAGGTGTCAATGAGGCCATCAGTTTGGCAAGAAATAACGATCTGAGATTGGCACCTGGTGGGAGGATTTATCGTCACCGAAGAAGGAAATCCAAATCTGAAGATTAATCACCAGGAAACGAGGATGACCATCTACGTGAAATAGCTCAGACTGCTAGAGTTTCTTTAGCGTGCATGAAGTGTCATGACCGCAATCAAATCGATCATCTCATCCAGCTCACCTTTCCAGGCTGAATTCAGTTGGTAATCTAGATACAAGATTTGATGGCCATCATCTCTGACATAGATCAACTCCAGAGGATTACCGTACCTGTTCTTCTTCCTCCCCTGGTAAACAAATGCCATTTCGGCATGAGGGTGTTTGTCGTTCAAAGTCTTACTCAACCGACTATCAAGTTGAATATTACGGATGTTTCTAAACCAGAAACGTTCAAGATTCTCTGCTGTGATTTGATCGGTTGATTGATTTGGTCCTTTAGCCATGTCAGCCTCCTCTATGACAAACTGCTTAAGTTCTTTGCTGTCGAAGTTGTCATTGATGGCGGTGTTCACTGCCTTAGATCTCACGCTGGTTCCCTGTAAGGTGTTTTCGCATCATGTGGGTGGATGAGCAAAACGCGATTCTGTTTCTTCCAAATCTAAAAGTTCTTTTTCCAGTTCAAGATCTGACTTAGGAGGATACGTTATCAACCTACTAAATAGGGATGGACAAAAGATTCCAACCACAAAACCTAAGAATGCCAAAGGTATTGCAGTGATACATATCAACATTGTGAGTGTCCCATTGAAAAACCAAAGAACAAGAATGCCAATAACCAAACATGTGATAAAACCATACTTCGGGGCCTTCTGAGTAAGTTGCCGTCTGCTATGTTCATTGTCTTGCAACAACCTTGTGGCCGCCAATCTCATCCCGCACCTACGGCACTCAGTCTCACACCAAACGTTTGCCTCACGGCAGAAAGGGCACCTTGTAGATTGTGGGTGGTACTGTGACTTGTAAGCGTCTTCTATTAACTTGGGTGTCTGAGGTTCTCTGCAATTTGGGCAGAGTTCAGCCTTCAATGACACATCGCCTTTGCAGGTTTTGCATTTGATAAGATTTGGAAGGGATAGACTATCATAAAGAGCCCATCGTTGATCACACCCACAGCCATTGCAAATGATCCGGCCATTAGCAATCACTTTCTCGCAGGAACTCGCAATGCACTTTGACATTTGTACTCCTTCGCTTAGGAAATTACGCTCAAACTAACAGTCAGGATTATGAGTCTCCCTCTGGAGAATGAGTGTTAACAACTGATACCAGTTATCAGTGACTTGTCCGTCGCAGCAAGCAATCCGGTTCTGGAGCCAAACTGGCTCCAGTGCATTATGCGATTAAGCTCTGGACGTGGCTACCAAATCTCAACATTCTCGAACTTACCGCAAGCTGCCTGAATTCCTTAAGCGGATGCGGGAAGAAGCTGGATTGACTATTCGTGAATTAGGCGCGAAGTTGGGACAGCCTCATAGTTTTGTGTACAAGAGTGAATTTGGGCTGCGTCGTGTCGATGTAACTGAGTTTGCTGAATGGGCAATTGCCTGCGGTCTTGATCCAAAAGTGGCACTTGGTGCATTCTTGAAGAAGTAGCTTAAGTAATGTCTCTATGGTTGTTTGGGTAGGCTATGTGAAATGTTTCACCCGCAATGGCACACTTTGGCCGGTTTCTAACAGAGAATCGATTCAGGTTACCAAGGCTAAGGTTGGTTGTTTCAGTCCAAGGTTGATCTGTTTGCGTCGGTGCCTGGCTTGAGCCATCTTCACGCGACGCTCTTCTTTCAAGGCTTCCGGGTTGCCTCGGTAGTAGTCCACCGGTCGTAAGTACCCCAAGGCACTGTGCAGCCGTTCCTCGTTGTACCAGTTCTGAATCTTCTTCAAGAGCTTCACCGCTGATTCCACATCCTCCGGAGGAATCTCCTGCTCCCAGGCTTCTCGCACCGTCCGGTTACTCCGCTCCATCAAGCCGTTCTCCTCCGGGCAGCTTGGCTTGATCTTCACGTGACTCAGCCGATTCTCTTCCAGCACCTGGCGGAACTCTTTCGACAGGTAGCCGCTGCCATTGTCTGAACGAACCTCTGGCCTCACCTGCAACTCACCGCGCTCATCACGTGGCAATGTTTCGATGGCCCGCTGGGCCGCCTGACTCACACTCGCCCCATCCATGCTCCTCAAGAGTTCAAAGTGCACCAGGTATCGTGAGTATTCATCCAGGAATCCCACGTAGTAATAGAACCGGCCTCCCACCTCCAGGTACATCAGGTCCGTTCCCCAACGCTGATTCGGACGACTCGCCTTCTCGTGCTCCTCCCGTTTCCGCTTGCTCCGACGACTCCACGGACACACTAATTGAGCCTCTTTTAAGATGCGATACACCGTCGAAGCACTCAGGCACACCACGCCTTCATCCACCATCCGCCACGCCATCTCCCGATTACGCAGCTCCTGATGGCGCCGAGCATATGCAATCACCGCCGCCTTCTCCTCCGCCGTCGCCTCGTACACCTGCACAGGCTTCACCGGCTCGCTCTGCGTCTGCTGCCAACGCTTCTCCTGCAGCCAACGGTAGTAACTCCGCCGCGGAATCCCCAACGCCTGCAGCGTCTTATGCACCGGCCAACCGCTGCGGGACTTCGTCTTGAGCACCTCCTGATGCACTCGCTCCTGATGCTCCGCTGGCAACTGGCCGTAGTCCTCTAAACCCAGCGCCCTTTTTTATCTCCAGGTTCTCCGTCGTGATCTCCGCGATCACGTTCCGTAATCGCTGATTCTCCGCCGACAACTGCTCTTCCTTACTCGTCGTCTGCTTCGAGAAGATCTCCTGCGCCGACGACTGCAGCTGCTTCTTCCACTGGTAGTATTGATTGACGTTGATACCCTCCTGTCGGCACAGTTCCGATAGGTTCGTCCCTCGATCCAAGCCCGAAAGCACTATCCGAAGCTTCTCCGACGGAGACCATTGCCGACGTTCTTTACGCTCACTCATCTGAGTCTCTCCTGGTTCTCAAACGGCAACCAGTTACCGACTCCTCTAACTTACCACCTGTGCCACTTGGGGTGAAACATTACACTATGTAACACATTGGCCAAGTAAGCAAGACTTCCCTCATCATGGGAATGGATTCTCATTCTGGTTGGCCTCCACCAGAGCTTAAACAAGTTGAGTTTCGTGTCATCATAGTCTGAATGGGATAGCCATCCCAAATTTGCCCCCAGTGTTCTTTGCCACGGAACACTGGGGGTTTTTCGTTTTGATTGTGGCATAGGAGCTATGCATGAGAATATGCCAGACTAGATTGGACATGTTTATGCTGGAACAAAAGCGAGTGCTTCGGCAGTTGTTCCATGATGCCGACATGGCAAAGCTTAGAGCAGCGGAGCTTGAGGAGTGGATCTCAACCATTTCCAAGTCAGGTTTGCTTGATGGACAAGTATGTCTTGGGAGCAAGGTAATAAGCCTCTCTTACCAACCAGTTGAGGGAGGCAGTGATTCGGGCCCTTGCTTTCAAGCGGCTCTTTGCATCCCCGAAGGTATGGGTGCCATTCGCATGGACTCTCAAGACTGGCAAGCATTTCAAAGCAAGCCTCAAGGTCTTGAAGCCAATACGCGTGCTCACTTTGTTCCTTTGTTGGAATGTCGACCAGTGATTCAGCAGTGGCTACTTACTCAAATCGACGATCTTATCGAAAAGCTAGTCGCTCTACTTCCAGCTGAAATGCGTTCGCTTTCAACGGTGACTGCATGCCCGTCTGTTACGACGCATGTCTGTGTAACACGGCATCGAACGATGTAGCATCGAAGTCATGAGATTTGCCCCCCTGCTTCCTTCGAAGTAGGGGGGATTCAATCTTGCTCCAATTCTTTCCCCTAGATTCACCCATCAATCAAAATGGAAAATCATGCCAAGGCTTATGAGGGAGTCAGCCAGACACCCAGCACACCGTCGTATTGTTAAGCAAATGGCTGCAGTTGATAAAGAAGCCCGTGATAAATGGCGCAGGCGTCATGGAAAGGCAAACACGCGCCGTATCGAAATGCCACGCAAGTGGAGGTACTAAAATGAATCAAAAAGTTGCGAGAAAGGCATCTGGTAAAGATCAGCCTCTACACCTCGTGCCCAGCGAAATGCCAGCTAAACAGAGTGCTGGATTAACTGCCGATAAAAGTGATATGCTCAGCCGATTACTAGGCCGGCTGATAGCCCGAAGATGGTTGTCAAAGCAGCAAGCCAGGACCTCATCTAACAAAGGTCCTTGACGGCCCTTAAATAAGAGCGTAAATTAAAGTTGCCCAAAAAGGGCAACTTGTTTGGACCACCATCTGTGAAAAAGTACGGAAAAACTATTGAGTTCCTTGTCGAGAAGACTGGCCTGCCAAAACGGGTCATGCGCTACGTTGTTGACCACCACGTCGTGCCGATTGACAGGAGTAGTTCCTCTGGTCCCGGGGTGCCTCGCACCATGGAAGATCAGTATGCGTTCGTATTGGTGTTGGGGAGTGCACTTTTGCACTTTGGAGTGAAAACGAAGTTGGTGGCATCATTGTTTCAGGACGACCCAAGTTTCGAACAGATCGCAGGAATCTACGAGGAACTCGACTCTTGTAAAAGCGCGTTCCTGGTGGTGGCAGACGGCGCTTTCTATCAATTGCGCACTGATCGCCCAAAAATGAACTATCAAGTCTACGAGAACAGATGGCACCGCATCAGGGAAGAGGGTGTAAAAGCTGAACCTGTGCCTAAGCAGTTTCAGCCGCTCCTGGAAATTATTCTCGACATGAAGAGGTATTACTCAATCACAACCACGTGATAGTTCGCGTCCATAGTTGCCCATTTTGGGCAACTATGGACGCACATATAGGAGTTGTCATGGACGACACAACCTTATTGACAGTTGCTGAATATCGTTCCCGCTACAAGTGCTCAAAAGCGACTGTGCATCGTCGGCTCAATGCCGGCAAGGCTGTCAGGGTGCAACCTGGAGGGCCCCATACCAAACTGCTGATACTCCCGCATGAGCCACTACCCGTAGCGAAAGTGGAAGCCCCTACGACTTGTGTTGAACAAACGACAAAATCAAGGCCGCGAGGTCCTCAACCTCGTTGGCTCAAATAACACGCTGCACATTGCCTGAGGGCGCAGCGAAGGAGGAAAGAATGCCTCGAAAGCGAAAAAACGAACGATTACGCTACCGATATTTTGAATGGATCATCAGCACACTCAATGGTGTGTGGCGTGCTGACGGCCGTTCCAACGGATTCGATCTGGGTCGGCACTCGTTAGGCACGAGAAACTTAGAAGAAGCCAAACAACGACTTGAAATACTTGATCGCAAGATGGCGGTTAAGTACAGCCTGGCTGACCGCAGTGTGCTGAATGAGTCTGACGAGATCCCCATGCTCACCCTCGAAGAAGGATGGAAAGAGTACAGAAGACATATCTCCAGGCCATTGGAACTAGGAGGATTAGCCCCGTCATCGCAGCGGCGATACGAATCTGTGTTCACACCCCTGCTTGGATATGCGTCGCTATGCAAAGTACGATTCTGGAATCAGATTACAGCAAGATTCCTCCAAGATTTCATTGCTTGGAGGAAGCAAAATGGCTGTATGTTCAGCACGCTGTCGAATGATGCCACGCAGATCAAGACAATGATGAACTGGCTGATCGACGAAAACTATCTGCCGACCTCTTGCAAGATAAAGTTGAAGGTTGCAAAGCCTGGGAAATCCGATCGATACTGCTACACGAATGAGCAGGTAGAAGCAATGATCCAGCACTCCCAGAGTAACAAAAAGCTAGCTTGGCTACATCTCGTTGTCGTGGCGTTGTCTCACAGTGGAGTTCGAATTGAGGAACTTGTCGATCTTAAATGGTCTGACATTTCGATTACGGACGGCGAGTGGACGTTAGTTCTTACTGACGAGCGATCACATAAAGGCGAGGAGAGTGAAAGACGAAGAAAGAAAAATAAGAAAGGGCGATCTCTACCTGTTCATCCTCGTCTGCGGAGTATCTTCGAGTCCCTGCCTCGCTCGAAGGACGGTTATATTTGCCGTAACAGCAGAGGAGGTAGGTTGAGCCATAGGTCGGCCAGAAACGGCTTGATCAAACATGTAATCAAACCCTTAGCCCACCGATTTCCCGCTTCTCCGGGAGTTCCGGGTTTTGTCACCGGACGACTACATTCATTTAGACACTACTTTATCAGCGAGTGTGTCAACCAACAAATCCCTCAACTTATGATTCTGAACTGGGTGGTGCATAGTAGCAGTGCAATCCTGCAGCTTTATTACACCCAGCGTCCGCACCAGGCTGCGGAACATATGAACAGGTTGCGATTTGGGACTGATAAGTCAGCTTGAACCCTTAACCCTGGCGTGAAGGAGATCAATGAAGCATTGTGATTGGCACACGATTGTCACAGTTAGCTGCGGCAATCAGATGACCTTGCAAAACATGCTTGATTCTAGCACATTTTAGATATAGCCCTGATGCGTCTGTGATGACTACAATCATTCCTTCATTGCATAGAGCAGCACTTGCATGGCCAAGTCGAGGGCGCTTTCGTGTTGGTAGCCTACGCAATCGGCGGAAGCGTGGCGGTCGAGGGCGCAGCCGATGTCGTACTTGCTGTAGACGACAACCCAGGCGCTAGTGGGGTCTTTCGGATCAGAGCGGATGCCTTCAAGCACCGGTTCCATCTGGGCATAGGGCTTGCCTGACTCGGTGCGGCCCTGCACCTTGGTGATTTCCTTGCCGCTCACTCGCTTCGAGTAAAGAGGATCGCTCATCGGAATGGGTTCCAGCTCTCGGCCAAACATGGCCTTGATGCTCTCTCGAAAGCGTTTGTCAAAGACCTTATCGCCACAGCAGGCATCACACAGCAGCGTTCCGCCGTTTTCCAGGTGGCCTCGCAGACGTTTGCTCTGGCCTTCATCCCACGAGAATTCGCCACGGCCATGCATGTAGAGGAACTTGCTGTTGAAAAGATCGGCATCGTCGATGGTCACAGCTTTGGTTTGCAGGATGACATCGAGGCCCTGCTTCAAAGCCTGGCTTGTCACTACCCGCATGGCATTCGGAGCAGGTTGCCAGTTCTTGCCACCATAGTTCAGCTGTGCGATCTCGAGGAAGTTGCGTTTGATGGCTGACTCTTCATTCTGCACCACGGTCTTCTTGGTGAGCTTGTCTTCCGGAGGTTCAAGACCGGTGGCATAGGCAACAACGTTGGCACCGAGTTGGAACGCCAGCTTGGTCTTGGGAAACTCCTTGTGGAGGTTCGATTCCCAATGTGCGGAAATGCCCTTGGGTGCATAAGCCAAACAGGTCTTGCAACCAAGATCGATGCCCATCAGATCGAAGCTACCTACTGGCACCGGGAAGGCCGCGGTCCAGATGGGATGGCCTGCGGCGAGCGGTGTCAATTCACGATCAGGGAACAGTTCCTTACAGAGTTTGCGGAAGCCTTGATCAAAATCATCCCTGCCACTGCAGGCTTCTGCCATGATAAAGCCACCCTGTTCGACATACCGTTTGAGCAGTGCAATCTCACCTGGTGCAAACTTGGGAGCTTCCAGGCCATTGATGTAGATGATGGGTGACTGCAACATATCCTGCAGGAGCACGTTCTGATCGACATCCCCTCCCCTGGATTGCCGGGCAGCATCGTAAATCTGCCAGGTGAGCGGCACGGGACGGTTGTTCTTCTTGAATACCTGCTTGGAGCAGAAATCGGTCAGATGGCGAACATCATTGTGATGCACATTCCAGTTGCCTGTGTAGCCACGTGGGGTGGCACCGTGGGCAACCTTCTGAATGAGAACGGGTGTCTTTCCCTTGGAAAGGAAAAGCAGACAGAAGCTGGTAGCCAGGACGGGATCGCCATCAATGAGTGATGGGCTGGCCCATTTTCCTGCCTGGTTCTGGATCTTCAGTAGTGTCTCCACACCTTTGCGATACCAGTCGATCAACTGGTTGCCCCGGTTGAAGAAACGAAGCCCGGAAAGACGACCTGCTCGTTCGATGCCGTAGATGTTGTAGAAGGGGAACGTGGTGCCCTCGAAGAGATTGCGGCTGATATCGATAGTGAATTTGTTGCCAATCTGCCTTAAGCCCTTTTCGATGGCTTTTTCGTTCTCGATATCGCGCTGGCCACTGTTGGGGAATTCACCATCAGGCCCAGGCGGACCAGCGATGATGGAATTGCTCATATCGCAGATGAGCAGTCCACAAACGCCAGCAGTTGTCATGGTCAACCGTTCGCTACCGTCGCCTTCAATGGTGTAACCCCAGCCGCCACTGGCATTCTGACTCTTCATGTACATCTTCTTGACCTTGGCCCAGACTTCCGGCGAGACCCGAATACCTTGAGCGTGAGCTTCCCGTAAAGCGAGCACCGCATACTGGGTATTGGAATGGTCTGGCCGATTGACTCCTCCGAGAGGATATCCCCAGGCGATCATGGTGCCACCCTGAGAAGCATCAGCCACCGAAATGAGCCAGTCGATAATCTCCCGTACTTTAGGACCATAGCGGATGGGATCAGCCTGGGCGAGAGCGATGGCCTGCAGGCTCGCGACATAGGTCTTCTTGACGGGCAATTTCTCCAGGTAGGCCAGCGCCTTCTTCATGAAGGGTTCGTTCGGATCGACACCGGATTCCAATAGTGCCAGCGTAGCCAGGGCTGTAACGCCACCCGTGTAGTCACCTAATTGAATAGGGGCAGCATTGAACCGCTCCCAGTTGCCGTTCTGGTTATCCTGCGAACGTTTGAGGAATTCGATGCCCTTCTGGATAGCCTCACGTACTTGCTGGGGTGATGGCTCCCCCTGTTGTGCTTGAAGTATCAACGGAGATAAAAACAGGAGACAGCAACCAGCAATGAACTTAAGCATCGTACTCATCCAATCGTGGTGCATATTACCGTCAGAAGTGACACCTGCATTATAGTGTCAGGAGCCTGGATGAAGGGCACAAAAAAAGCCCGGGAGATACTCCCGGGCTTTCATTTCATTGGTTCAGCAGGTTTTAGGTGATGCTGAAGTTGTAGTTGGCAGTAGCACGGTTGAAGCCACCGATACTGAAGTAGTAGGTGTTGCCTGCTACAGCAGTGAAGGAAAGCTGCTCGCTGGTGGTTGCCCCACGGGTTGCACCGGTACCAGCGGAGAGTTCACGCAGGTTGGTGCTGCCCTTCTTCACTGGAGTGTAGACGCGGAGATCGAGGTCAGCTGAAGTAGCCATATCGATCTTCACGGTGAGCACGCCAGAGGCTGGTGCGACATACTTGAACCAATCGCGGTCAGCAGGTTTGGTAGCAGCACGCACAGCGATAGCGAGGTTGTTCTGAGTTGCAGTGATAGTGCGAGCTTTGTTGGAAGTTTCGTTAGCTTCAAAGCTGGCATCAGCGGAACCGTCGGAAGCAGGTGTACCAGTGCCACCGCCGCCACCACCACCACCGCCGCCGCCACCGCCGCCACCACCATTACCAGTTTGATAACCGAACACTTGCAAAGTCAGTTGGTCAAGCGTACCCTCGAAGCCACCCTTGATATCTTTTACGGAAACTGACCAATTGCCTGATGCTTTCTCACCCATGTACTGAGCTGTTTGATAATCCCACCTTGCGGGATGTGCAATATTCGACTCTTGTTGACTTGGGATATCCGAAGAGTTATCAGTCCAAGACCTTGCCATCTTGATGACTGTTCCACTTGGAGATGTCAAATCAATATCAATGTCTCCACCCGCAGGGTGAGTCAGATTGGTCTGAAGCACTACTCGTTCGATTACAAAGTCATCTGGCAGATTGCTCAGATTGAAAGTACCACCTACACCAGTTGTTGAATTATCGGGAATCCGAGTGCTATTGAAGAACAATGAGGTTCCCTGAATTTGCTGAGCAGGCAGGTTTGTCCACGTTTTTGCCAATGCTACAGCGGCATCAGCTTTGACCAAACCAAATCCATAATTTTCACTAATATTGTAACCAGCAGCATTTTTAGCCCATGATGCATCAAACTGATCCACCTTAAACGCAGACTTCGCAAGAATCATTTCAACATCACGTCTGTTGAGGTTCGGATTTGCTCCAATAATAGAAGCTACTACACCAGCAACAACCGGCCCCGATGCGGAGGTACCATTAAACGTGTTCGTGTAGAATCCTGCTTCACCAGCCGTGACATTATAGCCAATTGGTGCCGGTGGCGTCGCTGTATTGTATGTTCGATCTGTAGTAACCATATTCAAGGTGCCAGGCATAAAACCTTGGCCACCAGAAGGCCCGACAACGAATAATGATGCACCGGTTTGACTGTAAGGAATTAATTTACCCGTATTACTAACTGCACCCACATTGATTAGATACGGACTATTGTTAAGTGTTTCCACATTAGTTGGTGTGTTATGCCCTAACGGCTCACCATCATTCCCTGCTGATTTAATAGTTAGAGCACCCTTTCCATCTCGCCCATAAATAGCATTCAACCGAATTGCTGCATATTGTTGATCTAAGGTCGGATCAGAAAGGAATGGGATGGTATAGCCCCATGAATTATTAGTTAGATCGAAATTCTGATCAGCAAGGGCACTTGCTACTGCAACTGGATTCGCTGGATGTCCAACAAAACGGACAAATCCGAATCTTGCATCTGGTACAACTCCAGTAACTCCACGTCCATTGTTTCCTCTAGCAACGATGAGGCCTGACACCGCAGTTCCATGGAAATCAGTATCGTTTGCAGCTGCCCCAGGCCCTGTTGGTAAGTCTGTGCCTAGATTGTAACTATAGGCTGGGAGGAAGTTGGGCTGAAGATCTGGTTGATCGTTTGCATATCCATCATCCAATACACCAATGACTACGCCTGCACCACGTGCACCAACTGTATCCCATGCTTTGATTGCACCAACATCAATACCTTTCAAACCACCACCTTGCCCAGTGTTGTTCAGGTGCCACTGTGTATTAAATAGTGGATCATTAGGAACATAGTTGCGTTCAGTTCGATTCTGAATCGTGATGTTTTGAAAAGTTGCTAGCTGAGCGATGCTACCCAGTATTGCATTTCCTTGGGCAACTGACTTACCAGGGAAAGACCAAATTGAAGTATTTTCAATATAACCATCGCTAACATAAACAGCACCGACAGATGAAGCAAGATTTCTTGCATTTGCACCGGCACGTGTTTCAATCAACCATTGATCTGTTGGTGTACCATCACCAGGCCCGAAGTGGGTCGCAGCTGCCCATGTCCAATCAAAAATGCTCTGCTGGACACTTGCTGCCGCACTGACATTCCCACCATTCCCCAGTGTCGATGCGTAAGAGTAGAGGTCATCGCCATTATTAGAGCTGTTAGCCACGGTAGGCAGCGAACTGATACCATTGGCTGAACCACTGCTGGCCACATTTTGAGCAGCCAGGTTCATGGCTGACTGAGTGGATTCCTCACTCATGGCAGCAGGAGTACCGATGGTCGTGCTTTGCTTGCCGAACATCGGGATGGGAATATTGTTCGTGGTCTGCACACCGGAGAGATCAACCAGTGCATTGCTGCTGACCTTGATCTGACGAGAACCGGGATCGCCACTGAACACCGAGGAAATCTGGCTGGCAATCTTGGCAGTGGCAGCAGGGCTCTTGGTCACCTTGACAGCCGAGGAAGCAACCGGCTTGGCAGATGCCTTGATCGACCCAAGCAGTTCTGTCATGGACGACAAGCTGCCTGGAGCATTGCGATCTTCCAGCGTATCGAGCAGTAGGCGAAAGCCAGCTTGCGGGCGACGGGGGTCGTTGCCTCGAGAGTTGCTTGACATTAACAGTTCTCCTCGGTGCCATTACTGGCGTGACTGGGGGATATACGCAGGCTGCAGGCACAAGATTGGTACTCGTTAAACATAACCCCTATTTCACCCACGTACAACAAAAGAAAGAGATGCTCGTGGATTAATCAGGTCGGGTAAACGGTGCTATCGGTGTGCGTGCTATGCCAGTAACGACGTAATCCAGTGCGGGATAAAAATGTCGAAATACTGGCATTATGATTAAAGACGGAACCCGGCGCAGAGAAGTTCCACGCGGACATTATTTTAATGGGTAAGGGGGGAGACACAAGCTGAATTAGCTTGCAGAGCGCTTTTCTATCAGAAAGAAATGAGGAGACCTTAAAGCAAAACACCCCCGAAATGGGGGTGCAGTTGGGGTACCGCCTGCAGGCGGCAAGCAATAGCGAGAGCCAACCAGACCACCTGAAGGCGGGACTTCAACAAACTACCGATTACAACTGGTACAACTGCTGGTGATTCCGGAGGTATCGTTGCCATACATATCACTCATTCTACGCTCTTTTTTGCTGAGCGGTGGCGGTGGCGTGCGGCAGGGTTCAGTGAAGAACTCGCAAGCACTACCCCAGATGAAGGTCTTGGTACCACGATACCCAGGTACGCCTACTTCATTGTGAGACTTGCCGTAACCGCAGCAGACTACTTTATCGAAATGATTGTTCCATTTATCAACAGCTAGCTGAGCACCACGGCCTGCCCAAGTCACGTGTTCGTACCGGCCAACGGTGGCAAAAGACGAAGTTCCCATTTCTTGAGCCATTAACGAAGAAGTGAGGAGCATTGTGCAAATGGCAAGCGAACACTTCATAACTGGCTCCTTGAACTGAGACTTCGACCCATCTTGGTCATCGACAGAACTTGGAGCCGACGCTTTCCGTACAAGGTGGTACGACTGAAAATGAAGACGAGACTTGAACATAATTAAGGATGATGCCGTTCTTGCCTAGATTACGCCGCTTACCAGCGTAATGGAATATAACGATTGTGCCGGTGAAGGCTGTGCTTGGCGCAGTTTACCTCAACCCGTATAGTCGCTTTAATACGGCTTGGCATGCCTATGATGCTGCCAGTCATCCGGAGGAAGGGCCTGTGAGTGCGAACCCCGTCGATCCCGTTGAAGAGAAACGTCAACAGATCAATGCGCTGATCGATGAAATTGCTCGCCTGGCTGAATCTAACATGGGTCCGCCTGAATTTGGGCAGGAGTTCCTCCAGCGCGTCTTGCTTGCCCTCGCTACCAATGTCGGTGCCATCTGGCTCAAAACCCCACAAGGCAACCTGCAACAACAGTACCAGATTGGCTTTGCTGATCTCAACCTCGATCACATCGAAGGCGCCAAGAGCAGCCACGATCAACTGCTTCGAGCGATTTTGGAACAGGGCAAGCCTCTTTCCATGCCCCCCAAGAGCGGGCCCGGCATGATGGAAGGTTCCCCTGCCCCGGCGAACCTCTCCAATATGATCCTGCTGCTTGCCCCCATTACTATTGAGAGGCAAGTACAGGGCGTTCTCGAAGTTGCCCTCGACCCGAACCGCAACCCTGCTGCCCTTCGTGGTTTCCTTCAGTTCATGACCGATATGTGTTCCTATGCCGGGAACTATTATCGCAACCATCAATTCCGCACGGTTTTAGGTCAACAGCAGGTCTGGACCCAGCTCGAAGCCTTCAGCCGGCAGATTCACAGTACTCTGAGCCTGCGTGAAGCTACCTTTGTTTTGGTGAATGAAACCCGCCGCTTGCTGGCAGTGGATCGCGTGAGCGTGGCCAGCCGTCTGGGGGGCAATACGCAGATCGAAGCAGTGAGCGGGGCCGATGTTGTTGAAAAACGAAGCAGCCTGATTCAGACCATGAAGGCACTCTGCGACGCGGTGCTGGTCTGGAATGATAAGCTCGTCTACAGTGGCCAGCGCGATGAAACACTGCCACCGAAAGTTCTGGATGCTCTCGATAAATACCTGGCGGAAAGTAACAGCAAGCTGCTTATCATTTCGCCACTGCGAGACGATCGGGAAGACAAGGAACGACCTTGTCGATCCTGTCTTGTCGTTGAGTGCTTTGAACCCAACCTGACTGCCGAAGCCTTGCTTTCCCGCATGGATGTGCTGGTAAAGCATGCTTCGCCAGCCATGTATAACGTGCTGGAGCATCATCGGGTCCCGTTCCGCTGGGCACTGCTACCCATTGCCAATATTCGCGATTCCCTGCGAGGCAAACGGGGTACGTGGGCGATGGTCATCATCGCTGCTGCAGCTGCACTGGTTGCTGCACTAACACTGATCCAATGGCCCCTTCGACTTTATGCCAAGGGAAATCTCGTCCCCAAAGACCGTCAGGTGATTACTGCCCTCTTTGATGGAGTGGTGGAGCCTCGAGTACATCATGGCGACATGGTCAGCGTGGATCAAGAACTGGTTCGGATCGATTCCAAAGAGCTCCGTGAAAAGATCAACTCGCTTCGAGGCGAAATCGACACTTCCACCAGGTTGGCTGCTCAGTTCCGTAATGCCTTGACCGTGCCGAATCTCTCCACCGAGCAACAGGAATCGTACAAGGCTCAACTCACCGAGAACGAACAGAAGAGCCGAACAGCGGCATCAACTCTACAAGCCTACCTCAAGTTTGCAGGTGGAGAATTTATCTCTGTACGTTCACCCATCGAAGGTGTAGTCACCACGTTTGAGTTGAAGGAACTGGCAGGCAAGACCGTCAAAGCTGGGGAGAAGCTGCTCGAAATTGCCAAGATCGATGGCATCTGGGAAGTCGTGCTGAACGTCCCCGAAATGCATGTTGGCAAGATTCGGGAAGCACTCGACAAGAGCGAAAAGGGCCAACTCAATGTCAGGCTCTGGATCAGTACTGATCCCAATACCTACTACGATGGCACGCTCAAGCAGAACGGCATGGGCGGGATGGTGAATCACATCAACGAAAACGAAGCTGTCCTGAAGTGCCGTGTAGAAATCGGTGACGATCTTCGCAAGGAGATTGATCGCCTCAAAGGTGCAGGCATGCCCGTCGAGGTGATGGTGCAAGCCAAGGTGAACTGCGGACCACGATCCGTTGGATACGTCTGGTTCTATCAGCTCTGGGAATTCTTCTTCGAGCATGTTGTGTTTTAAGTTCTGGGTGCAGGTTCTTCACGTTCAATTGACTTCTGAGGTGTACCATGTGGCGTTTCTTTGGCTTTGTCGCACTCGTGATCGCAGGTCTGGCCGCTGTCTTCTACTACAAGGGCCAGGCAGAAGATAACAAAGTAGTGCAGCAAGCTGTCAAAAAGGAACAGCAGCGACTGATTGTCAGCAGTCCTCTGGCAGAAGCCAAGGCCCCACAGGTGAAGACTACCAGGCCACCCGAAGGCACCACCATTGGTAACTTTGGCACTTCCATCATCATTCAAGGTGAACTGAAGCCCAAGGAGGAACAGGAAGTTACTTTCGAAGTGGAGAACATGGCTGCTGCCATCGAGCAGTTAGTCAAAGACATCGGCTCCGAAGTCAAACCTGGCGATCTACTCGTCAAGGTGGAAGACAAGATGATGAAGAGCCGCCTGGAAGCTCAGAAGATTCAGGCAGGCGACCTGAGTGTGGCTAAGATCAAATCTGCAGAAAACGCAGTCATCCTGTATACCAAGGAATGTGCTCGAGGCGAAAAGCTGGTGAAAGACGGTGCCATGAGCCCGGCTGAGCACGAAGTATCAGGTGCTCGTCTCGAACAATCACGTCAGGACTTTATCAAGTCACAACTCGAAAAGACCTTTGAAGAAGCACGGCTCAACGAAGTGACCCAGCAAGCCGAACTCTTCTCCATCAAGGCACGCATCCCCGGTACAGTAGTTAAGGTCTACAAGAAAAAGGGGGCTAGCGTTCGGGGTGGCGAAGCCATCATGCACATTGTCAACGACAAGCAACTCCTCGTGGAAGGTGCATTCGAGTCAGGTTTTACCAACCGTATCGCTCAAGGCAAGACAGCCATCATCGAGCCTGAGAACGACCGTGAAGCCCAGTTCATCTTCAATGGCCACACAGGCATCATCACCGGGTTGGCACTTGCTCCGCAGAATCGGTTCTTTGCTTCCAGCAGCGAAGATGGCACGGTCATTCTTTGGGATTTGCAGAATCTGTCCCCCCTGCCCTGGACTCGCCTCGAAAGGCCTGATCAGCGACGAGTAGGTTGCAAGTGCGTAGCCATTTCGCCAGCAGTTGCGAACGATACCTATCAGTTGCTCGCAGGCTATGGCGATGGTTCCGTCTACCTGTGGACCATCAAGATTGATGCCAGCAACTCGGTCAAAGTGGAATCCAAAGCCCTGGAGAAGGTACACGACCAGGCAGTGAACGCTATCGCCTTCCGTGGTGACGGACTCTATGCCGCTTCCGGTAGCGATGATCGACGGGTAGCTCTGTGGAACATGAGCGATGCCAAGAAACTCTACTTCCTGCAGGCAGAAGCCAGCAGCATTGCTACCACCCACTTCGGCAGCGTGACCTCCGTGAGCTTCAGCAAGGATGGCCAATTCCTGCTGACCGCTGGTACTGATAACAGCCTGCGTCGATGGAAACTGGGTAGCGACAAGGCTGAACTAGTGAAGTCGGTCATGGGACGTTCCGGCGATGTGAAGCAGTTCTCCCATTCCAACGATGCCCGCTATGCCATCTCCGAACATGGCGACGAACTTCGCTTACTCGACGCACAGACTCTGGAAACCAAGAGTGTGATCAACAGCCGCAGACAGGGAAGGTTCGTGCAGTTCGCCAACCTCTCACCCAATGGTGAGTGGGCGGTGTCTTCCACGGACCAAGGGCGTAACCTGCTCATTCGTCTGCCCAAGCTCGCAGCCGAAACTGCACCCGTCAAAGGTGCTGATGGCAAGCTGGCGCCTCCACCATCAGCTGTTTCCACCACCCCAGCCACCGGGTTCACATCGAAAGACTTGTGGTTGAAGGACGGTTCGATCGGTGCCCACTTCACGCTGCCTGAAGCAGTGCGAGCAAGCTGCTCAATGTTCCTGACAGGGCCCAAGCAGTCGTACGTCTTCCTGGGCAGCAGCGACTTCAAGATTCGCCTCTGGCAACTGCCCACCACGGAGGAGTTAACCACACCCTATCTGGCAAAGATCATCTTCAAGAGCCCCCAGGTGGAGTCGGGCACCGGCCTCATCCGCGTGCAGGCCGAATACGACAACACTGGCACCCGCAAGCTCGAACCAGGCAAACGGGTAACGATGCTAGTGTATCCCGATGCTGTGGATAAGTAACTGACAGCCACACTTCGGTGATTCCAAAACCAACAACCAGCAACAAACAACCAAGCACTAGGGTCTGGCATGAATCCGACGCTGAATCTGGGAGAAATCTCGGAACTCGAACGCAGGAAGAAAGTGCGTGTTCGACTGCGTCAGGACTTGCAGGTCTCGCCCCACAAGTACGAAGGCAAAACGTTCTACGTCGTCAAAGACCCGGTTGCATTACGCTACTACCGCTTCAAGGAACACGAACGTTTCCTGCTCGACTACATGGATGGTGCCCGAACGCTGGATGATGCCCAGAAGGCCTTCGAGTTGCGGTTCAGGCCTGAACGGCTGACACTCGAAGATCTGGAAGCCTTCACCAGTCAGTTGCTGCAGGCGGGGCTGGCTCAGAACGAAAACGCCGGAGCGGGTAAACAGCTTTACACCCGCTACAAGAAACGACGCAATCGCAAGATCATGCAGTCGTTCATGAACGTACTCTACGTCAAGATTCCAGTCTTCGATCCTGATCGCATCCTTGAGAAGATGAAGCCTTTCTTCGGCTTCATCTTCACCAAGACGTTCCTGTTCATCTCGATCATGATCATGCTCTCAGCAGTAATGTTGGTAGCGACTCACTGGACGACCTTTATTTCGAAGATGCCTGCCTACCATGAGTTCTTCACGCTGAAGACCGTGGGATACCTCTGGCTGGCGCTCGGGCTGGTGAAGATCATCCACGAGTTCGGGCATGGGCTAGCGTGTAAAACCTTCGGCGGTGAAGTACACGAGATGGGGCTGCTGTTCCTCGTCTTCTCGCCGTGCATGTATTGCAATGTGTCCGATGCGTGGACGCTGCCAAGTAAATGGCAGCGGATTGTGATCAGTGCTGCGGGTATCTATGTGGAACTACTCATCGCATCGATTGCTACCTTTGTCTGGTGGTCCACCGATCATGGTACGTTCATCAACAACATGTGCATGAGCCTGATGGTGGTCTGCAGCGTCAGCACCTTTGTCTTCAATGCCAACCCACTGATGCGGTTTGATGGTTATTACGTGCTGGCTGACTGGCTCGAAATCCCCAACCTGCGGGAGAAGGCCAATAAGTACCTGGGCGAACTCGTTCAGGAGCAATGTCTGGGGATCGAGATTCCTCCTCAGCCATACATGACGATGAACCGCAAAATACTGTTCGTTTCGTTTGCGGTCATCAGCTGGCTCTATCGCTGGCTGATCACCTTCAGCGTACTGGCGTTCATGTACACGTTCCTCGAACCCTACAAACTCGGGTCCATCAGTTATCTGTTCGGCAGTATTTCGCTCGGGGCGATGATCGGAATGCCCCTTTATAAGCTAGGCAAATCCATTCACCGTCGCGGGAGATTACCAGACATGAAACCAGTACGAGTCATCATCTCGGCGATTGTGACGGTAGTTCTGCTCTCCACTATCATGCTCATTCCCCTGCCGATGCGGGTGAAGGCCACGACGTTGATCATGCCTGATCCACAGTACTCACGTGCAGTTGTCGTAGAGGATGAAGGAAACTTCCTGGCTGAACTGCTAGTGCAGGATGGTGAAAAGGTGACAGCGGGACAGCCTTTGGCTCGATTCGATAACGTCGAACTGAATATCAAATACCAGATCACCCTTGATGAAATCCCCCAGGTCAAAAAGCAGATCCAGTCGTTGATTCAGCAACAGCAATCCAGTGGTGGACGAGTCGGCCCCCTGGCCCAGCAATTGGTCAAGGCTCAGGGCGATTTGCATAAGCTGGAACACAATCAACAGATGTTACGCAAGCAACTGGAACGGCTGATCCTGCGAGCCCCGATTGACGGCACCGTCATGAAGCTTGTTCCCAAAGAGCAACTGGGCAATCAGATTCCCCGTGGTGCTGAGGTCTGCAATATTGGTGATCCAGACAAACTGCGAGCGATCTTCCTCGTTGAACCAAGCGACAAAGACCTGATCTCCGAGAATGATGAAGCCCTCATCCGTATTCATGGCAGAGGCTACAATTACTGGAAGGGCCACATCACCAGCATTGCCAACAAGGAGACCGCTGAGATACCCAATCAACTCTCCACCAAGTACGGCGGCGATGTCCCGACCGAAACCAAGCAAGTAGAAGGCGAGCAGCGACAGGTAGAACGACCCCAGAGCCAGCACTTTATGGTGACAGTCGAAATGGATCAGCACGACTCAGCCATCCACCCAGGTGTCATGGGGCGAGTCAAGGTACTTATCCCACCTCGTACGCTGGCCTGGCGGTTTTACCGGTACCTGAATAGCACGTGGAACTGGCGGCTTTAGGGCTTGCGAGAGCGTTGCTTGACCTGGCTTTGATTAGCCAGGTACTCCTTTCAAGACGAAGTCAAATACCCACATATAAAGCAGAGTCCCGATCAATACCAGAAGACTGATTGCAGCAGCAAGAAAGGTTAACAAGCTACATCGAGCCCCAAGCTCGTTTCGACCCAATACAATTAACACTGCGACATAGGCTAAAAGAAGGCCACTGAGAACTGCACCGAAGGTTGAATCGATAAATGGAATGAAAATCGCGATGATGGACACAACTAATGTAAAGGACCTGTATCTGGCAATGACTTGGGTGAATTGAGCACGATAAACCTGTAATTGCTTGGAATGTAGTCTCAAAAGATGCCCAATTCCATCAGTTCACGTCGCAGTTCAACTCGAATAGGAACGTTGATCGCTAGCACTTCAATCGTAGTCCTGCCGATGGCAGTCTTCCCGGTTAGCAGCGGCCCCTGCCACTTAAAATGAGATGTCCATTGTTGTTCTCGAGGATGGAATAACCACGTTCGCTTTTTGGTAACTGGATCAATCCCAGCAAGATTGGGACCTTTGTGATGATTACATGCAAAGCAAGCATATGCAAGATTGTCTAGAACAGTCGGTCCACCATGCTGCTCAGCAACAATATGATCAATCTCAAATAAGAGAATTGTAACGGACTTGGGCAAATGACAGTACTCGCAACGATGTTTGGCTCGCTTCGCTATAAAATCAGCTAGCTTGCGAGACACAGCTAGGAAGCCTTGTTTGATAAGGTTGATTTAGCTCGAGCATGAAGCATATCGATCACACAAGCCATGTGCTCATATGCATTCATTTGTTCGTGCTCTTCTGTCGTCAGTGTTCCCAGCTTACCTTTCTTCAACAATTGCCTCATATGTTCTTCAACTTCGGAACTCATTTCCAGCTTCAATAATGCACGTGCAGCAGTAGGTGACAGCTTCCCTTTGAACTGGGTAGCCTTCTGTAAGTTCAAAGCACCTATTTTGGGTTTGAGCATGTTCATTGGAAGTATTCTACCTTGCGAGCGAATCGCGACCAAATCAATATCTGCAATTCCATTACTAAGCACTTAAAAGGTGCCCAGTTCTTGTCAAGCATGAATTACCGATATATGATTAATGGAGTCTCTACTCTCCATTAACTCACTCGGATATAGGACGCCTACCATGCAAGAACCTTGGTACAAACAGATCAAATTCAACGCTGACGAGAAAGCCGCGACGGAAGCTGTTGCAGAATCCACCCATCAACTCTTCTACTGCCCCGCAGACGTACGGATTTTGATCATCGACGATGAAGCAGCGATCTGCCAAGTCATCGAAAGAGCTTTATCTCAACCCCACTTTGCCATCGATTCGGTCAGTCAGCACGA
>WBZX01000852.1_pt1 | contig 21001 bp, 23 predicted proteins | sample 5204211 | NCBI WGS metagenome assembly WBZX01 (sample SAMN12344362, study PRJNA552823) | activated sludge metagenome | biome: Activated sludge suspended growth; feature: Nitrification reactor; material: Wastewater; isolation source: activated sludge from nitrification reactor of wastewater... | reverse complement strand
ACGATTTCTTCGGACACGTGCCGCTGCTGACCGATCCGGTGTTCGCCGACTACATGCAGGAGTATGGCCGTCGCGGCATCGAGGCCGGACCGAACATCCATCTTCTGGCGCGCCTCTACTGGTTCACCGTCGAGTTCGGTTTGATCCGGACACCACAGGGTCTGAAAGCCTACGGTGCAGGCATTCTCTCATCCGCCGCCGAGGTCAGGCACGCGATCGAAGGCGAGAGCGTGGAGCGTTTGCCGTTCGATGCCTCGACGGTCATGCATCGGCCTTACGAGATCGACCGGCTGCAGAGCACCTATTTCGTGCTCGACGATTTCCGCCAGCTCTTCGAGGCGGCGCAGACGCGCGTCGCGTAACCTTTCAGCGCAGCACGACCAGCCCGTCAACGGCGACGACGCCATCGCCCTCGCGTTTCACCAGCAGCGGGTTGATCTCGGCTTCGGACACGTTGTCGAAAGCCTTGTGTGCCAGGTTGGAGAAGGCAGCCATGGTGCGCGCCAAGGCGGCAACATCGCCTTTCGGCAGGTTGCGATAACCGCGCACCGTCGCCAGTCCCTTCACCTCGTCGATCATCTGGCGCGCCTCGGCTTCGTCCACAGGGGCGAGCCGCGTCGCGGCATCCCTGTAAATCTCGGCCAGCACGCCGCCGAGACCGACCGTGATCGTCGGCCCGACAAGAGGATCGCGGCGAAAACCCAGGATGACCTCGGCGAGGCCGCGCTCCATCTTCTGCACCAGGAAGCCTTCGAGCCGGGCCTCGGGCGCATGAGCCTTGACCCGCTTCTCCATCTCGCGGGCCGCGACAGCGGCTGTCTGACCATCCTGCAGGCCGAGCGCCACCCCTCCGGCCTCGGTCTTGTGCGCGATATCGGCCGACAGGATCTTGAGCACCACCGGCGCGCCCACGTCCGCTACCGCCGCCACAATGCGCTTGGCGTCGGGCACGGCCACCGACTTCGCCATGGACACGCCCAAGGCAGCAAAGAGATCGGCGGCCCGCCGTTCGTCGAAACCCGAAACACGACCCGCCTCCAGGGCTCCCAGCGCAGCAACCGATGGCTCCTGCAACGCAGGCACTTGCTGCGGAGGCTTGCGCAGCAGACAGAGCGCCATGGCCTCGGCGCAGGATTCGGGATGGCGGAAGGCGGGCACGCCTGCGGCCGTCAGCAGAGCCAGCGACTTGTCGGCCGCCGGCGTCAGCGCAACCGCGAAAGGCTTGGCGGATTTGGCGAAGCGCAACAGGGGTTCGACCGCTAGCTCGGGATTGAACTGTGCCGAGGAGCCCACGACGAAGATCACGGCGTCGTTGGCGTCGTCGGCCAGCAGACGCTCGATCGTACCCGCCACGATCTCCGGCTTGGCGCCGGCAAGCGTGAGATCGACCAGCTTGCCGTCCCCGGCCGCAATTCCCAGCGGCTTCAGCCAGTCGACCAGTGCGCGCGGCGGGCCGGCGATGTCGAGACCGGCCACCGCCATATTGTCGACGACCATGGCAGCGCCACCGCCCGTTGTCGTGGCCACGGCCACCCGCGCGCCGCGCGACGGCGGCCGGTCCACGAGCAGCGGCGGCACGTCGATCAAGGACTCGAACATCGAGACGCGTGCGATGCCGTGTCGACGACAGAAGGCATCGAACGTGGCGTCGGAGCCTGCGATCGCCCCGGTGTGCGACTTGGCAAGCTCCTGGCCGATTGACGAACGGCCGAGCTTGTAGGCGATCACCGGCTTGCCGGCCGCATGAGCGCGACGCGCCGCGCGCGCCAGCCGCTCGCCGTCGCGCAGGGTCTCCATGAAGAGCAGGATGGCATCGGTCCGGGGATCGTCGACCAGCAGATCCGATATCTCGCCCACGGCAAGATCGACCTCGTTGCCGACCGAGATCAGCCGCGAGAAGCCGATGCCGCGCGCGTCGGCCCGCGAGAGCAGCGCGCCGATCAGACTGCCGCTCTGACTGACCACGGCCCAGCGCCCGCTGCGCAGCTTATCGACGGCGAAGGCGGCGTTCGCCGTCAGCGCCACGGCGGGATCGGTGCTCACCGTACCGATGCTGTTGGGACCCACGAGACGTATGCCCGTCTCGCGCACGATGCGCGTCAGTTCGTCCTGCAGCGACGCGCCGGCTGCACCCGCATCGGCGAAGCCGCCGGCCAGGATCGACGCCACTTTCACGCCGCGCCGACCGCACTCGGCCAGGGCCGCTACGGCGGCGGCGCCATTCAGCAGGATGTAGGCGTGATCTATCTCACCGGGAATCGCATCGAGATCCTTGTAGGCCTTCTCGCCGAGAATTTCGCCGCGCGAAGGATTCACGGGCAGGATTTCTCCGGTAAAGCCATGCTTGCGCAGAAAACGCTGCGGCCGCGACGTCGTCTTGCCTGGATCGGCCGACGCACCGATCAGGGCAATGCGGCGCGGCTCGAACAGAGCTGTGAACAGGTTCTTGGGATCGGTCATGCGCCGAGTATACTCCGCGCATGTTTTCTCGCCGCACTTTCGTCGCTTCATCACTTTCCGCCATCGCCCTGCCGGCCTACGGCCAGACCGGGCCATGGCCCAACAAGCCGATCCGGCTCGTCGTGCCCTATGCTCCCGGGGGGACGACCGATGTCGTCGCCCGCGTCGTCGCCGAGTATCTCGGCAAGCGTCTGGGGCAGAACATCATCGTCGACAACAAACCCGGCAAGGGTGCGATGGTCGGTACGGCGCTGGTCGCGAAAGCACCGCCGGATGGCTACACGCTCCTGATGTCGGTGATCTCCGGCCTCACCATTTCGCCCACGCTCTACGGCGGCGGCGATTTCGACCCGATGGCCGACTTCATCCATGTGTCGATCGCCTCGACCAACCCCAGCGTGCTGGTCGTCAATCCAGCGTTCGAGGTCAAGACGTTCAAGGACTACGTCGGCTATGCCAAGGCCAATCCCGGCAAGCTCGCCTATGCCACCTCGGGCGCCGGTTCGAGCAACCATCTGCTGGGCGTGCGCCTCTCGCAGGTAATCAGCGCCGAGATGGTCCATGTGCCCTACCGCGGCGCAGGCCCTGCCATGGTCGACACGATCGCCGGCAATGTGCCGTCGATGTTCGACTCGCTGCCCTCGGCTGCACCGCACATCAAGGCGGGCAAGGTCCGCGCCCTGGCGGTCAGCGGCGAGCAGCGCAGCCCCGCCTTCCCCGACGTGCCGACGATGAAGGAAGCGGGCTACCCTGACCTCATCTCCTATTCCTGGTTCGGCATCTCCGTGCCCGCCAAGACCCCGGCGCCGATCGTCGATCGCATCGCGACCGAAATGCAGGCCGTGCTGAAGGAGCCGGCCGTCGTCAAGCGCTGGGAGGAGATCGGTGCCGAGCCCAGCACGATGACGCCCGCCGAGGTCACGCGCTTCGTACAGGAGGAAATCGACAAATGGACGCCGGTCGTGAAGTCGTCCGGCGCCAAGCCCGAGTAAGGAGGAACCCAGCATGACCATCCGTCGCGTGATCTCGCCTGCCGTCGCCGCACCGCCGCCCGAGCGTTGGTCGAACTGCCTCGTGGTCGATGGCGTCGCCTACGTCTCCGGCATGACAGCACGCAGCGGCACGACCGTTTCCGGCAATGACGAATACGAGCAGGCGAAGGTGATCTTCGGCAAGATCAAGTCCCTGCTCGAAGCTGCCGGCGGCGCCATGTCCGACGTGGTCAAGATCACGGTGTTCGTCACCGAGATCGCCAACAACATCAAGGTCTGGGCCGCGCGGCGCGAGTTCTTCACCGGCGACTTCCCGGCCTCGACCCTGGTCGAAGTGAGCGCGCTCGCCGCCCCCGAGATCCTGGTCGAGATCGAGGCGGTAGCCCACCTCGGCAAGGGCAAGCGCTGAGGCCAGCCCTCAAGCAAGATCGATGTCGTAGCGGATGAAGCCGCGGTTGACGGCGACCTTGTCGTAGAGCAACCGCGCCGTCGCGTTGCTGTCCTGGGTCTGCCAGTAGACGCGCGGGCATTTGCGTTCGCGCGCCCAATCGGCGACGGCTTCGATGAGTGCTCGCGCAACACCCTTGCCCCGCACATCCGATGCCGTGAACAGGTCCTGCAGATAGCAGACGTCCGCCGACGAGGTGTTGGCGTGGATCAGGAAATGCGTGATGCCGACCAGGCGACCATCGAGCTTCGCGCCCAGGGCATGCATACGCGTATCCGCCTGAAACTCGTTCCAGGCGCGGTCGTACATCTCCTGCGGAAGCGTCCGCTTGTAGAAGTCGATATAGGCACGGAACAGGACTTCCCATTCCGCACGATCGCTCTCGACGAGCTTGCCGATCGTCAGCATCACGCGTGACTGAACATGGGTTTGCCGGCCACCGGCATCGTAGCCTTCAGGATCGTGCCGCTCGCGACCTTGGCGCTCTGGCGCGAGACGACGACATAGAGATCGCGGCCGGAGAAAGCGACATTGGTGCAGTAGATGTCGTCACCGCAATCGACATGGTGCGTCGGCCGGCCGAGAGGATCGAAGCGCCAGGCAGTCGTGCTGGGATGGGCGATCACCAGACCGCCCTCCTCGTCCAGTGCCATGCCGTCCGGCCCGGCATGGCCGCCGCTCATCTGGATGAACAGGCCGACCTTGCTCGCCGAGCCGTCGGCCATCAATGGCAGGCGCCACACGGCATTGCCGCGCGTCACCCCGACATAGAGCACGTTCTCCGCCTTGTTCATCACGAGGCCGTTCGGGCTGGGCACCGTGCCGACCAGCATCGTGAGCTTACCGGCCGCGTCGTAGCGATAGACGCGGCCCGTCGGGTCGTGCAGGCCGGTCTGGCCCTGGTCGGTAAAATAGAGATCGCCATTGGCGGCAAAGAACAGATCGTTGACACCCTTGAAGCTCTCGGAGCCACGCGTCTCGATCAGCGGCGTCACCTTGCCGGTCGCCGGATCGAGCAGGACGATGCCGCGCTTGTAGTCGGTGATGAAGATTCGGCCGTCCTTGTGGATCTTGAGGCCGTTCGGCCAGCCGTCGTACTCCGTCACCAGCGTCCAGTCGCCCTGGGGGTCGATGCGGAAGACACGGCCGAAGGGAATGTCGGTGACGTAGAGATTGCCGGCACGGTCGAAACTCGGTCCTTCGAGAAAGGAATCGAGCACCTGGCCGACGGCATTGGCATCGCCCCATGAGGTGCGCCCGGGTTTGCGGAACCTCTCCGGCAGCCGCGTGAACTCGGTCGCGGCGACCGGCTTGGTGAGTCCATACATCTAGGCCGCCTTCACTTCGCGCTCGGCCTTGAGCGCACGCACCGTCTGGCGCAGCGCATGCACGGTCTTCTCGATCTCGGCCGCGCCATGGGTCGCCGACACGAAGCCGCCGGGGGCACCCATGACGTCCACGCCATGGGTCATCAGGCCCATGCGGATCTTGCCGCTGAGAGGTCCGGAGCGGCCGCCCTTCAACTTGGCGAAGCCCTGCTTAAGCGGATCGAAGGTCGCCGGATCGATGTCGTCGCCGGTCGGGTTGGGATAGATCAGGAATGTCGAGGACTGGCCGTATATGCCCCAGGGAATCCCCTCGTCGACCAGCACCTGCGTCAGCGCCTTGCGCAACACGGCCGCCGTCCGGTTGGCCTTCTCGGCAAGGTCCTCGTCGCGCAGCAGCGACAGCGCCGCCACCGCGGCAGCCGCCGACAGCGGGTTGGCGTTGTAGGTGCCCGGATGGCCGATGCGCTCCTGCTTCTTCGCGGCGGTCGAGGCATGGTCGATCAGATCGAGGATTTCGCGCTTGCCCGCCACCGCACCGCCCGGCAGGCCGCCGGCCACGATCTTGGCCAGGATGCAGAGGTCCGGCGTCACGCCGAAGGCTTTCTGCGCGCCGCCGGACGACCAGCGGAACCCCGTGATCACCTCGTCCATCAGCATCACGACGCCACGCCTGGTCGTCACGTCGCGCACCGTCTGGATGAAGCCCGGCGGCAGCGGCACCTGCCCCCACGACGCGCCCGACGGCTCGAACATCACGGCAGCGATATCGTCGCGGCTTTCGAGCAGCTTCACGACGGCGCCGACATCGTCGGAGGGCATCAGGATGGTGAGATCGGCGACGCTCTGCGGGACGCCCGGCGTCGTCGTGCCGTCGTAGTGCGAGGTGGCGCCGGCCGCGACGGTGTCGTGCCAGCCGTGGAAATGGCCGATGAAGCGTACGATCTTGTCTTTGCCCGTGTAGGCGCGCGCCAGACGGATCGCCATGTGCGAGGCCTCGGTGCCCGAGGCCGTGAAGCGCACTTTCTCGGCCGACGGAATCAGCTCGCACACCAGTTCTGCCCAGCGCACCTCCAGCTCGTGGCTGGAGCCATAGTGCGTGCCCAGTTCGATCTGCCGCTTCACCGCCTCGATGACGGCGGGATGCGAATGGCCCAGCAGCATTGCGCCGTGGCCGCCGAAATAGTCGACATACTCGTTGCCGTCGACATCCCACTTGCGTGGGCCGGCAGCGCGCGAGACGTGGATCGAATAGGGGTCGAGGTAGCGGGCGTCGTGCGTGATGCCGCTCGGCAGCACCTTGGCCGCGCGTTCGTACAACGCTGCGGAGCCGCCGGTACGCGCACGATAGTCAGCCACGATGGCCGAATTCGTCTGTGATGAATCGTTCTTTTGCGTGGTCATACTTGCCCTCAACCCAGCTAATGGCAGAGCATCGCTTGTCTCGCTTGTCTCGCCAAGGGGCACGCGCCAGAGTTCCGCCTTCCAGAGCGGAGGAACGCAGTGAACGCCAAGCCTCGTGGCCGCCAATTCTTCAATAACCCAGGCCCGACCAACATTCCCGACCGCATCCTGCGGGCGATGGACCGGCCCGTAATCGATTTCATGTCCGACGAGTTCATCGCCATCCAACACGCCTGCCACAACGGCGTGAAGCGCGTCCTGAAGACCGATCAGAATCTGTTCTTCTATTCGGCGACCGGCCACGGCGCCTGGGAAGCCGCACTCGCCAACCTCTTCTCCCCTGGCGAAACCGTCCTGATGGTCGAGACCGGCTACTTCTCCGACAGCTGGACCGAGATGGCCAATCACCTCGACATCAAGGTCGAGACGATCCACGCCGACATCCGCAAGGGCGCCGACGTCTCGAAGATCGCGGAGCGCCTCGCCAAGGACAAGCAGCACGAGATCAAGGCGGTACTCACCGTCCACAACGAGACGGCAACCGGCATGGTGCTGCCGCTTGCGGAAGTGCGCCGCGCCATCGACGAAGCCAAGCACCCCGCCCTGCTGCTCAGCGACACGATCTCCTCGCTCGCCAGCATGGAATACAAGATGGATGCCTGGGGAATCGACCTGACCGTGGGCGGCAGCCAGAAGGGCCTGATGCTGCCGACCGGCATGTCGTTGACCGGCGTCAGCAACAAGGCGCTGGAAGTGTCGCGCAAGTCCAAGACGCCGCGTCACTACTGGAGCTGGGACATGATGACCGGCCGCGCGCCGCAGAAGTTCGTCGGCACGGCGCCCGTACATATGTTCTTCGGACTTCAGGAGTCGCTGAAGATGCTGGAGGAGGAAGGTCTCGACGCCGTGTTCGCACGGCACGCCCGCCTCGCCGAAGCGACCCGCGCCGCCGTGCGCGTCTGGGGCTCGGACGGAAAGGGCCCGCAGCTTTTCTGCCAGACGCCCGACCGCCTCTCCAACTCGGTCACTGCGGTCGTCATGCCCGAGGGGGTGAGCTCCGATCCGTTGCGCAAGACGGCCATCGACCGTTTCAACCTGTCGTTGGGCGGCGGCCTCGGCAAGATGATGGGCAAGATGTTCCGCATCGGCCACATGGGCGATCTCAACGAGCCGATGCTGCTGGGCTGCCTTGCCACGACCGAGCTGGCCATGCAGTCGTCGGGTGTGCCGTTCGTGCCGGGCGGCGTGGACGCCGCGATCAAGTCGCTGGCGGCGTAGCTCTTCGTCTCCTCTCCGACCACACGAGAGAGGATGGGAGAGCCGGCGAGGCCGTCAGAAGTCCGGCATCTTGCCGGTCAGGGCGGCGACGAAGCGCTCCGGCTTCAGTGCCGAGAGGCGGGTGTCGCGACTGACGGCGGGCTCAAGCTGGAGGACATGCACCGGCTCGAAGGTCGCCGTGTCGGGACGAAAGGCGTAGAGCTGGCCTTCCGTCAGGTTGAACCACCATGCATGCAGCACGAGCTTGCCGGCGGCGACGCGCTCGGCGAGCCAGGGGAAGCCCATCAGGTTCTTCACGCTGTTGACGACGGCCGCCTGCTCGACGGCGCGCACGATCTCGGCGCGCGGGCGTCCGGCCATCTCGCGCACCACGACGTCGCGCGTCTCGCGCGCGACACTGGTCCAGGTCGAGAGATAGTCGAAGCTGGCAAAGACGCTATCCCGGCCGTCAACGAGCGCGGCAATGCCGCCGCACAGCGCATGGCCCAGGATGACGACGTGCTCGACCTCGAGTCCACGCACGGCAAACTCGATGGCGGCCGACGTGCCGTGCTGCCGTTCGTCGGGTGGAATCTGCGCCGGCGGCACCATGGCCGCCACGTTGCGGATCGTGAAGATGTCGCCCGGCTTGGTCTGGGTCAGGATGCCCGGATCGACCCGGGCATCGGAGCACGCCACGATCAATATCTTGGGCGACTGGCCCTCGGTCGCCAGCTTCTCGAACAGGTCGAGGTGCTCGCGATAATAGCCAAGGCGGAAATCCGCGAAGCCCTTGAGAAGCCGTTCCAGCGCCATAGGTCACTTGTGTCCGTTTGCGGGGTGCGGCGACATAGACGATGATGCTTTCTTTGGCAAATTCCACAAATTTGTACGGTATGACTGAAGAACTTCTCTACGAAAGACGCGACGACATCGGCTGGGTGACATTCAACCGGCCCAAGGCCCGCAATGCGCTGACTTTCGCCATGTACGAAGGGCTGGCGGAGATCTGCGGCCGGGTCGGGCGGACCAAGGAGGTCCGCGCCCTGGTGATCACCGGCGCCGGCGAAAAGGCCTTTGCCGCCGGCACCGACATCGCCCAGTTCAAGAGCTTCGAGAGCGGCGACGACGGCATCGCCTACGAGCGCAAGATCGACCGCATCGTCGGGACCATCGAGGCCTGCCCCGTGCCGACGATTGCGGCCGTGTCGGGCTTTTGCACAGGCGGCGGCGCGGCCATCGCCGCCGTCTGCGACTTCAGGATCGCAGCAACGAACGCCCAGTTCGGCTTTCCCATCGCCCGCACGCTGGGCAATTGCCTGTCGATGGCCAACTATGCGCGGCTGGTCGCCCTGGTCGGGCCCCAGCGGGTCAAGGAAATGCTGATGCTGGCCAAGCTCATCGATGCCCAGGCCGCCCTGGCCTGCGGGCTTGTCAGCGAATTGTTGCCGGATCCGGCGGCGCTCTACGCGCGGGCCGAGGAACTGGCCCGGACGCTCGCCGGCCACGCGCCGATCACCATGCAGGTCACCAAGGAGGCGCTGCGGCGGCTGCAGGCCCGTCTGGGCGACGAGAATATCGACGATCTCGTCAGACTGGCTTACGGTAGCGCCGACTTCCGCGAGGGCATGGCGGCCTTCCTGGAGAAGCGGGCGCCCAAATGGTCTGGCGCCTGACAAAGGAACGACCACCGAGGGGGACGTAATGATACGGATTGCCAAGATCGCCACGGTTCTGGGCCTGTGCGTAGCCGCCGCCGCCTGCCAGAATCCGAAGCAGGTAATTGCGAACAAAGAAGACATGATGATCGCAGCCGGCTTCAAGTTCGTGCCGGCGAACACGCCGCAGCGTCAGGCGGCGTTCCGCTCGCTGCCGCCGCACAAGTTCTCGCGCGAGATCAAGAACGGCCAAGTCTTCTACGTCTATCCGGACCCGACCGTCTGCGTGTGCATCTATGTCGGCAACTCGGCAGCCTATGGCACGTACCGCAACAACGTCTTCCAGAAGAACCTGGCGGACGAGCAGCAGATGACGGCCGACGAGAACGCCATGAACGATTGGGATTGGGGCCCCTGGGGCGGCTATCCCTATCCCGGCTGGTACTACTAGCCTCACTGCTACGGCTGCCAGAACCGCTTCCCGATCTCCGCGCTTTGCTGCACGGGACTTAGGCCGAGATCGGCCAGCGCACGAGCATCGAGCATCGTGAGCTGGCGGCGTGTACGGCTACGAAATCGCCAGAGTGCGAGTTTGGCTCGCAGCATGTGCAGGAATCCGGCAACGCGAGGCGGTGCCGGACTGGCGATAATCTGAAGAATGGACTGCATGGCCGGACAATGCCGGCCAAGCGCTGTCCGGCGTTACGGCCGCAGTCGAAGCGTCAGAACTGCGCCTCGACGGAGCCCAATCCCACGAAGGTGCCGCGGGCGTGCGTTCCCGGCGGAAAATAGCGCAGGCCGGTCCACGAGCCGGTCGTGATCGCCTGGCCGGCGCGGAGGCCGCCACGCCGGCGCACCGCATGGTCGATCATCCAGGCAAGCGGCCGCACCGGATCGACGGCACTGAGCCCGCCCTTCTGGTCGACGACCGTCTTGCCGTCGATTTCGAGCCTCACCTGGAGATTTGCCCAGTCCAGGGCCTTCCAGTTCCGGATCGCTTCGCCTGTCACCAGCGCGTGATTCATCTGGTTGTCGGCAAGCAGCCATTCGGGATCGAGTTGCTGGAAATCGGCGAGCCTCGTATCGACGACCTCCATGCCGACGAAGGCATCGCCAACCGCGGAGAGAGCTTCGTCGTAACCGACCGGCGCGTCGCGCGCTTCGATATCGCGGGCGATATGGAAAGAGATTTCGATCTCGACCCCGATCATGTGCATCGCTTTGCCGTCAAAGCGCGCCGGCGAAGGAACGAGCGCGCCGGCCAGAAGCGGCGCAGGATTGGGCTCCGCCGTCGGCGTCCGTGCGCCGACTTTCCAGCCGGCGACAGGTCCGGTCGCTGCGGCAACACCATCCTGGATGGCATAGACCGCAGAGCGGTCCGGCAACGCGAACGGCGGTGCCATCTGCGTGCCGGAACGCCGGGCATCCAGCAGGGCGTGCACGGCGTGGGAAATATCGATGGCCATGTTAAGCTCGCGCAAAGCAACGAAAAACCGGAGGAACAATGCCCTACGCGAGCGGGCGCGTCATTCACGACGCCGACGCCCACATCATGGAAGTGCCGGGCTTCCTCGAAAACTATCTCGAAGCCGGACATCGGGCGACAGTAACCGACAAGGTGCTGTTCCCCCGGCACGAAGGATTTCATAGTCACCTCAAGGACGATCATCGGCAGGGCATCGCCGATGGCAGCGGTTTCGACGAAGCGCAGATCATGCTCGCCAAGAACTGGGACGCGCTCGGCGCCTACCGCAAGCAGGACCGCACGCGGTCGGTCGAGCTGCTGGGCTTCGCCAGCCAGCTCATGTTCACGACGGCTCTGCTGAACTATTCCTCGGTGCTGGAAGGCGGTCGCGATCCCGACCTCGCCTATGCCGTGGCCCGCGCGCATACGCGCCACATGGTCGACTTCTGCTCGGTCGACCGCCGGTTGCTGCCGACAGGCTATGTGCCGCTGATCGACTTCGAGCGCACCGCTAAGGCTGCGCGCGAGGCCATCGACCTCGGTGCCAAGGCGCTGATGATCCCGTCGCGCTGCCCCGACACTCATTCACCGAGCCATATCGGCTTCGATCCCTTGTGGGCCGTCGCCCAGGAAGCCGGCCTGCCGATCGTGTTCCATGTCGGCGGCGGCGGGAAACTTCTCGAAGAGGCCTACTTCAACAATGGCCTGCCGCCGGTGCCCGACTTCCACGGCGGCGACGACAACTTCAAGTCCATCGACTACATGGCCATCGCCTATCCGCCGATGAAGGCGCTGACCGCGTTGATCGTCGATCGCGTGCTGGATCGCTTCCCGCGGCTGAAGTTCGGCGTCATCGAACAGGGCGCCTCGTGGGTGCCGGGCTGGATGCGCAACATGGATAGCGCCCACAACGCCTTCTACAAGAATGAGGAGCGGCTGCAGAAGATGTCGCTGAAGCCCTCGGAGTTCGTGGCGCGTCAGGTCCGCGTGACGCCCTACCCGCACGAAGATGCCGGCTGGATCATTGCCAACACGGCCGACGAGGTCTGCCTCTTCTCGTCGGACTATCCGCATGTCGAAGGGGGACGCCATCCCATCAAGCGCTTCGAGGCCTCGATGGAGAAGGCCGGTACCAGCGAACGGCAGAAGCAGAAATTCTATTGCGACAATTTCATCGACCTGATGGGCAACGGCCTCGCCGCCGATCTGCGCCATCCGACACAGGCAGCGGCATGAAGACCTATTCGACGCTCCTTCAGAGCCAGGCCGGTGCGGTCCGCACCATCACCACCAACCGGCCGGACGTGCTGAACGCCCAGAGCCGCGTCCTGCTCGAAGAACTGGACGACGCCTTCCTGCGCGCCGCCGACGATCCCGACGTGCGGGTCATTATCCTGGCCGGTGCGGGCAAGCATTTCTCCGCCGGTCACGATCTCGGCAGTCCGCAGGAGATGGAGGACCAGAAGAAGACCGCGCTGGAGCCCGGATTCAAGGGCGAATACCGGCGCCTGTGGGAACGCTTCTTCGAGAACACGATGCGCTGGCGCGACCTGCCCAAGCCCACCATCGCCCAGGTCCAGGGCTACTGCATCATGGGCGGCATGATGATCGCATCGGCCTGCGACATCATCATTGCGAGCGAAGATGCGCAGTTCGCGGACCGCGCCGTCAAATGGGGCGGCTCGCACGTCCAGTATTTCTCGATGCCGTGGGACTTCGGCCCGCGCAAGACCAAGGAATATCTGTTCACCGGCGAATTCATCTCGGCGGCCGAAGCCGAGAAGGCCGGCCTGGTGAACCGCGTGGTGCCGCGGGAAAAACTCGAAAGCGAAACCATGGCGCTGGCCCAGAAGATCGCCGAACGCGATCCCTATGCGCTGAAGCTCGCCAAGGCATCGGTCAATGAGACCCAGGATGCGCAGGGTTGGCGGCAGGCCATGGAGGGCGCCTTCAAGAATTACATGCTGACCATCCCGCATCGCATGGAGATGGGCACCTATGGACCTGCCGCCCGCGAGAAGGCGCCGAAGGACCGATTCGCCGTCCTCAACAAGAAGGCCGGTTAGCGCTTCGGCGTGACGATCGGCGGCCGCGGCGGCCCATCGAGGCCGGCCGGCACCTTGAAGGTGAGCGTCGTCACGAACCGCATCGAATCGTAGGGCTGCGTACCGTGCGTGCCGGGAGTGGAATCCATTGCCGTCACCTCAATCATGTAGGTGCCCTTCCACGGCAGATCGACATCGAACGTGCCATTGTCGTCGGTCTTGAATTCGCGCTGCCAGCCGAACTCGGTGGCAACCTCGACCTTTGCCTTAGGCAGCGGCCTACCGTCATAGAAGACCTTGAAGGCGCCCGGCTCGCCCCTCGGCACGATGTCGAGCGCGATCAACGGCTTGCGTTCGGAGAAGTCGTCGACATAACGCGCCGACAGGCGTCCCAGCGTTCGCGTGACCTTGTCGCCCTGCTTGCGCTCCGTGACGCGCACCTGCTCGGCGACGACACTGCCCGTGCCGGCCGAAGCCCCGCCGAGCTGGAATGCCGTGGCCCCCTTCTCCACCCTCAACGCCGCATCGCCGAAAGGACCGAATGCCTTGGCGGCCGGCAGCGGTTCCAAGCGATCGAGCAGGCCGGGCGAACCCTCGCGCAGATTCTCGTCGAACTCGCCGAAACAGAGCTCGAAGCCCTCGCCCTCCGGTTCGATCCAGAGCGCATGCGCCGACGCCGCGGCAGTGAGCGACTGCCAAAGAAGAGCGGCAATGACAAGACGCATGACGATACCCTCCGGGGGAGAGAAATACCCGTAAGAGCAACCGATTGCTAGACGCAATCTAAAACACAACCAGGCATGCAGCCCGGAGGCCGCCTGTCCGCTTACACGGATCGTGCCCCAGCGATCCGGGCGGCCAGTGGCCTCCGCACGGGTTCGATGCCGATGGCGTCCGCTACCGCAATCACTATGTCGCGACCGAACGCTATCGCGACGGGACAGCGCCCCCGCGCATCGGTTGCAGCCGCAAATGGCCGAACGCCGACTGGCCAAAGCGGGCGGCATTTTCCGGCTTGGCAGCCTATTCCCGAGGGATCTTCGCCGCCTCGACGACAGTCCCCCATTTTTCGATTTCCGCATCGACAAACTTCCGGAACGCCTCGCCCGACAATTTGCCCGCGGCAACACCCTGACTGGCGAACTTCTCCGCCAGGGCCGGATCTTCCAGTATCTTGACGACTGCCGTCACCAGCCGATCGTAGACTGCAGGGTCGGTCGCCTTCGGCATGTAGAGGCCGAACCACGCGGTCGCCTCAAATCCTTTCACGCCAGATTCGTCCAGGGTCGGCACGTCCGGTAGCGAGGGTGCCCGTTCCGTCGAGGTCACGGCCAGCACGCGCAGCTTGCCCGACATGGCGTTGGGGATGACGGTCGGCAGCGTGTCGAACATGATCGGGATGTGCCCGGCCACCAGGTCGTTCATCGCCGGTGCAGCGCCCTTGTAAGGGACATGGACGATGTCGACTCCGGCCATCTGCTTGAAGAGTTCTCCCGACAGATGGTTGGCTCCTCCGGTGCCCGCGGAACCGAACGAGAGCTTGCCCGGCTCCTTCTTTGCAAGTGCGATCAGCTCGGCCACATCCTTGACTGGGAAGTCCTTGTTGACCACCAGCGCGTTGGGCGCCGTCGCGATCAGGGCGACCGGCGAGAACTCCGTCTTGGTGTCATAGGGAAGCTTGCGGAAGAGGCCCGGGTTGATGACGTGGTGCGTCGCCGTCAACAGCAGCACCGCGCCATCGGCCGGTGATCGCGCGACCACTTCCGAGCCCACGGTGCCCGAGGCGCCGGCGCGGTTATCGACGATCGCGGAGATCCCGTACTTCGCATTCAGTTCCTGAGCGATGTAGCGCGCCAGAATGTCGGTCGTGCCACCGGCCGGGAACGGCACGATGATCCGCATCGACTTCGGCAGTTCCTGCGCCACGGCACCGCCGGCAACGAGACCGAAGGCCAGGCCGAGTGCAGCCCTTCTCGGAAGCTTCATGCCGCGGCTCCCTTCGGCAGAGGAAACTCGACCATGGCTTCGCCGACCGCGACCTGCTCGCCCTTCTGGTTGCGCACCTGAACGTCGAGCAGCACCCAGCGCGACTTGTGCGTAACCTGCCGGGCCTTGATGGAGGCGGTCGGCTGGATGGTGTCGCCCGGTCGCACCGGCTTGACCCATCGCGTCTCGAGCCGGCGGTGGATACCCTCGGGCGGCAGCCAATCGGTAATCATGCGCGAGATCAGGCCGAAGTTATTCATGCCGTGCATGATGATCCCGCCGAAGTTCGTCCGGCCGAAGTCGCCCTTCATATAGTCGTCGTCGAGATGCAGCGGGTTGTAGTCGAGCGAGGCGTCGCAGAAGAGACGGATCGATGCGCGCGACACGGCGAAGGATGGCCCGTCGATCGTGTCGCCGTCATGGAGCTTGTCGAAGTCAGTAGTCATGTTCGTATTCCTCACATAGGCCGAATGGTCTGGCCGCGGCCGGAGCAGATGACCTGGTCGTGCTGGTTGAAGAAGACATTGTCGTGCACGACGAACAGACGCTGGCGCTTGATGAACTTGTCCAGCGCACGCGCTTCGAGGCGGATCGTGTCGCCGGGGCGGGCGTGGATGTTGTAGCTCCACGACTGACCGGCATTGATCGTGCCCGGGCTGCGCATCCAGTCGTCGGCCGGCGTGCAGGAGAACATCAGCAGGATGTGGATCGAGGGCGGTGCGACCAGCCCGCCATGCGGCCCGGCCTTCGCGGCCTTCTCGTCGAGATAGAGCGGATTGGTTTCGCCGACCGCCTTGCAGTAGAGCGCGATCGCTTCCTGCGTCAGCAGATAGGGCTGCGTCTTGCGCGGCTCGCCGGGCACGATCTCGTCCCAGCTCTTGCGCAGGTTGGCGTCCTTCCAGAAGTCGGTTTCGAAGTTTTGCGCTTGCGCCATTGCGTTTCTTCTCCTAATGTTCGCCAGGCGTACATTATTTATGTCTGGCGAACATCCATGGCATCAACCGAGCCCCCTGGCAAGCCAGTGGCGGCAAAGGAAAGCGACGGCTTCGTGCGGGCGATCGCCCGCGGTTTCGGCGTGGTCGAGGCGCTCGGCCGCCCTCCCGGCCGACACACGCTTTCCGAAACGGCGCGGCTCGCGAACGTCACACGCGCAACGGCGCGCCGTATCCTGGCGACCCTCGTGGCGATGAGATATTGCGCCAGCGATGGGCGTTACTTTCAGCTTCGGCCGCGGGCGCTGGGGCTCGGTCTTTCCTATCTGAGTTCTTTGCCGTTCTGGGCGAACTCCCATCGCACTGTCGAAAGCCTGCGCGACGAGACGTCTGAATCCTGCGCGCTGGCCGTCCTCGACGAGACGGAGATCGTCTATGTGCAGCGTCTGCCCTCGCGCCGCATCCTTACGGCCAATCTCGGCGTCGGCAGCCGCCTCCCCGCGCACGTCGTATCGTTGGGCAGGGTCCTTCTCGCTGCCACTCCTGCGCCGGATCTCGACCGGCTTGTCGGGCAGATCGAGTTCAAGAAGCTGACGCCGCGCACCACCGTCGATTCGCAGGTCCTGCTGAAGGAACTCACGAAGGTCGCGGAGCAGGGCTATGCCTGGGTCGATGGCGAACTCGACCTCGCGATCTGCGGCATGGCCGTTCCGGTCCGCAAGCCCTCGGGCGAAGTGATCGCCGCGCTCAGCATCAACACCATCTCGGGCACCCTGACTGAAACCGGTGCCAAGCGCCGTTTCCTACGTCCCCTGCAACAGGCCGCCCGCGACATCCAGATGCAGATGCCGCAGTAATAGCCTCGACGTCCGGCGGTGCTAGACTTCCCATCCGGTGGTGATCGGATCGCCGAGCTGAACGGGGATGGAAGACATGGATTTCACGGGGAAGGTCGCTCTGGTTACCGGCGGCGGCAACGGAATCGGACGGGCGGCCTCTTTGGGCTTTGCCAAGCATGGCGCGAAAGTCGTGGTGGTGGATCGCGACGGTTCGGCCGCCGATGCCACGGCCGGCATCATCCGTCAGAACGGCGGCGAAGCCGTCGCCATGACAGCGGACGTCACGAAGTCGACCGACGTGAAGGCTTACGTGAAGACTGCGATTGAGACGTACGGACGAATCGACTGCTTCTTCAACAATGCCGGGATCGAAGGCAAGGTGACGCCGACGGCCGAGTACGACGAGGCGATCTTCGATGCCGTGATTGGCGTCAACGTGAAGGGCGTGTTTCTCGGACTGCGCCACGTCCTGCCGGAAATGATCCGCCAGGGTGGCGGCTCGGTCGTGAACACGGCCTCGGTCGCCGGCCTGGTCGGAACGCCCGGCATGCCGGCCTACGTCGCCTCGAAGCATGCGGTGATCGGACTGACCAAGACCGCCGCCGGCGAGGTTGCCCGGCAGGGCGTGAGGGTGAACGCCGTATGTCCCGGCCCCGTCGACACGCGGATGATCCATGCGCTGGAAGAGCAGATCGCGCCCGGCGATGCCGCGGCGATGAGCCAGCGCTACCAGGCCGCGCAACCGACGGGGCGCTACACGACGGCCGAGGAGATCGCCAACATGGTCCTCTTCCTCTGCTCGGACCTCGCGGCCAACACCACGGGGGGCCAGTTCGTCGTCGATGGCGGTCGAACCGCGACCGGCGGTGCCGTCACCAACCTCGCGGCTAGCCCGGTGCAGCGTTAGCCGGACCTGCTCGCCCGCCTTCGAAGGGCCTTCTGCAATCGCACGATGGCCCGCTCGATCTCGACTTCCGGCGTTCCCGCATAACCCAGGATTAGCCCCTGTTCCTTGTGCGCACCGGCGTAGCAGGCCGAGAGCGCCGCGACGCTGACCGAAGCGGCAGCCGCAGCGTCGACGACCGCAACGTCGTCGAACGTCGAGGCGATGTCGGCATGAGGCCTGGCAACCACATGCATGCCTGCGGGATCCGGCACGATTTCGAGCAGGCCGGAAAGGTGGCGTTGGGCGGAGGCAATCAGCGCCTGCTGACGGCTGGCGTAAAGGAGGCGCGTGCGCCGCAGATGAGCCGCGAAATGCCCCTCCGAGATGAAACGGGCCAGGGCCCCCTGCCCCAGCAGCGAGGCGCGCGGGGAAACGCCCACCATGATCTTCTCCGCCACCTCGACGAGCGAGGTCGGCAGGGCCAGGAAGCTCAAGCGCAACGTCGGGAAAAGGAGCTTCGAGAAGCTGCCGAGATAGGCCACGCGGCCGCTGCGGTCCAAGGCGCGAAGCGGCGCGAGGGGGCGGCCGGAATAGCGATACTCGCCATCGAAATCGTCCTCGACGATCCAACTGCGCGTGCGCTCGGCCCAGCTCAACAGCTCAAGCCGCCGCTGCAACCCCAGCACGGTGCCGAGGGGAAACTGATGCGAGGGCGCAACGATGGCCAGGCGCGCCTCAGGCGCCCGTTCCAGCGCGGCCTCCAGCGAAAAGCCCGAAGCGTCGACCGGCACCGGCACCGCCTGCACATCGGCGGCCGCCAGCCCCTCGCGCGTGCCCCGGAAACCGGGATCCTCGATCCAGGCCTTGTCGCCGGCGTCCAGGACCATGCGCGCCAGCGTCGCAATGCTCTGACGAAGCCCCGATGTCACGACGATCGCGCGCGCGTCGCAGGCGAAACCGCGCGCCACGCCGAGGTAAGTCGCTATCGCCTCGCGCAGGCCGGGATGGCCGAAGGGATGCGGCGCACCGGCCGTCTGCCAGTCCGGCTTGCGCCATTCCTGCTCCAGCAGCTTGGCCCAGAGCCGGTAGGGAAAGGCATCGCGGTCCGGCTGCCCGAGCGGAAAGGCGATCGCCGGATCGCCGAACGGCGCCTGCGGCGACAGGCCGGTCGCCAGCAGATCGACCGTGCGCCGCGACAGGATCGGCGCTTCGGCCGCCGCACCCGCCGGCAGCCCATCGACACTGGGCGACACCAGCATCTCGTCCGGCAGATTGGCCGCGACGGAGATCCCCGAGCCGGCCTGGGTGACGAGATACCCTTCGGCAATGAGCTGATCGATCGCCAGCAGCACCGTCCCCCGGGCGCAGTCCAGTTCCGTCGCCATCAGCCGCGACGATGGCAGCTTCGTCCCCGGGGCCAGCCGCCGTTCGAGGATGCCGCGCCGAAGCTGCTCGCCGATCTGCCGATGCAGGGGTTCGGGCCCGGTCGGGTCGAGCGCAATGCCGAGCGGGGGTGCCTTACGGACTCGCGGCCTCATAACTGGTACAGCCTACTTTCGTCGAACTGGATCTTTCTTATAGACCATACCGGCAGCATGGTCCGCTCCACAACGATCCAGGCAGGAGAGCGGGCGATGACGAGCGCGACGACGGCGGAAGCAACGGTGCCGGCAGAGGCGGATAGCGCCGCGTCGAGCTTTCCGGTCTCGCAGGTCAACAAGGTCAAGCGCCTGCACGAGCGCGGGCGCTACGACAAGAAGGAGATCTACGAGATCCTGGATGCGGCGCTGGTCTGCCACATCGCCTATGTGATCGACGGCCGCCCCTACTGCACGCCCACCAGCTTCTGGCGCGAAGGCGACCACCTCTACTGGCATGGTTCGTCGGCCAGCCGGATGATCCGCACCCAGAAGGAAGGCGTCGATGTCTGCCTTACCGTCACGCATCTCGATGCGCTGGTGATGGCGCGCTCGGGCTTTCATCACTCGGTGAACTATCGCGCCGTCATGGCCTTCGGCAAGGCGCACATCATCGACGACGTCGACCACAAGCTGAAGCTGATGGATCGATTCATCGACCGTATCTATCCCGGTCGCTCGGAACTCATTCGTCAGCCCAACAAGCAGGAGCTGAAGGCCACGACGATGATGGGTATGGAGATCGAGACCGCCTCGGGCAAGATCCGCGACAAGCACGTCGCAGACGACGAGGAGGATTACGAAGCCGTGCCCGCCTGGTCGGCGCTCTATCCGATCACGCAGGTTCTCGGCGCGCCGTCCGACTGCCCACGCCAGCTCCCCGGCCTGACACGTCCCGACGGGATGGCCGACTTCACGCCGGGCGACCGGCTCGACGAGATCATGACCAAGACCTATCGCCGGACGTTCGGAGACTGATAGGCAAGCCGGAGGGCATAGGCGCGAATGTCCTCCGGCCAGCTCGATATCTGCTGCTCGAACCGGGCGCGATCGTTTGCGAACAAGGCACGTATCGCCTCTTCGAAGCCCGGCAGATTGCCCGCCATCGCCGACATGAAGCGATAGGCGGCCTCCCGAGCGGTGCGCTGCGCCTCGGCTGGGCCGCCGGCCTTCCGCGCCTCGTCCACCAGCTTGCGCAGTGCCACCGAAGCGCCGCCGGGTTGTGCGGCGAGCCACTCCCAATGACGCGGTAGCAACGTGACCTCGCGGCCGACGACTCCCAGCCTCGGCCGCCCTCGTCCACGACGCGCGAGGCTCGGTTCTTCGGACAGGGTTGCAGAAGCCCCACGCCCGGGCTTGACCGAGGGCAGCGACAGACGCGCAACGATATCGGCCTTCGTCCCGCGAAGGTCGAAGTCACGCGCGCGGCCCGTGGCGTCGTCAAAGACGAGGATCGGCTCCGATGCGCCGCGCTCTGCCGAAGCCTTCACGGCCAGAACGACGTCGATCAACGGACCGGACAGCAATACCCGGCTGCCTTCGAAGGCTGTCGCCGGTGAGGAAAGAGGGTCATCCATCTTGAGATATTTATACCAAGGTAAAATATCTTGTATCAATATTGCCCGTATAATATTAAACCCGAATGAAGACCCTCGACAAGAAGCTGGCGATCGCGGCCTACAAGGAACGCAAGGCCGTAGCCGGGATCTACATGGTTCGCTGCGTGACCTCGGGCGAAACCTGGATCGGGCAAAGTCCGACCCTGGATACGGTCCAGAACCGCATCTGGTTCGCACTCCGTCTCGGCAGCAGCCCTCATGCCGGCCTTCAAAAGGCGTGGCACAAGCATGGCGCCGAAAATTTTTCTTTCGAGGTCGTCGAGCAGA
>WBZX01001124.1_pt1 | contig 21021 bp, 22 predicted proteins | sample 5204211 | NCBI WGS metagenome assembly WBZX01 (sample SAMN12344362, study PRJNA552823) | activated sludge metagenome | biome: Activated sludge suspended growth; feature: Nitrification reactor; material: Wastewater; isolation source: activated sludge from nitrification reactor of wastewater... | reverse complement strand
GAGATTACTGCCGGTCTTAGATTTCATGGTATTAATAGCTTTCATATAAAAGATTCCTTTTAAGATAAGTTTCATACTTTTGATTTTTTGCTAGGAGCAATCAATGAGAATGAGCTATCTTCTTGAAGCGTATAGTTCATAACTACATAAAAGACGCTACTGATTGATTCGGCAGGATGAAGTTGAGATTCTTTATTACTTATCTTTCAGACAAGTGGAATGTGGAAAAAACTCCTAGCAATACTCCGCCGTATCGTTAGTATTAATTACTTCAAAAATTTTAAAGCGACGAAAACAATGGTAAAACTGTACTTTTTAGATACGGGTTTTAGGAGATTAAGTACTGGTTTACGGGGACTCTGCGTGAGGTTAGGTGCAAAGCGATTATCATTGCCGTAAGGAATGTTGAGGAACTGGATTTATAGGACTTCAGTGAGATAGACAAGAAACAGAAATCGCTGACGATGTGGAAATGGCTCGGATCAGACACGAGTTGGCCGAAGTAAAGATGGAGCGTAACTTGCAAAAAAATGTGGCGAGTCTACTTCACAAAGGAATCGCAGTGAAAAAAATATGGTTGCATGGAAGAATGACGATCGTAGTGTTTGGCAACGAAAACAGGCATGGATTGTTGGCGTGAAGGTGTGTCATAGAAATGTACATCGACTCCATGAGTCCATTTAATTTGTAATTCCCCGTGGTCTTGCCACGGGGAGAGGTGCAGGGCGCGTAGAATAAATTTATTAGTTTCTATTACATACAGGATGGGTAAATAGTTGGACAGGCTGATTTCAATCCGCCTGAAGGTGTAATTTTTTGAGCATTTCCGCTCAGCATTTCTAGCACCTTAGGATAGTATTCGGGAGTGCGCACCCAAAAAATGTAATTGACTTGCAACTTGTCTCGGGCAAATTGGAGCAACTCATTAATAGTAGGTCGATAACCTGTCTTGTCCCATCGGGTATTCTCATAGTTTGCTTTTTCTACTTGAATTGCCAAGGGTAATGTTCCAGAAAGTTTTGGATAATATGTGTAAGCACCTGGAGGAGAATATTTATTTCCTGGGTATAAGAGTCCTGGTTCATCAAGAAAAACATCCGGACCTGCCAACGCTGTTGATGTATTTTTGAACGTATCTACATAGGATTGAACAATTTTGCGGGGGAAATTAGCGTACTGGAATGTCATGGTATTAGGGAAATGTACGCGCATCTGTTTATTTATATTAAGCAGGTTTTTGTAATAGTTATCTGTTTGACTGCTTGATAGCGTTATTAAAGGGTCTCCCATGGAAGTTTCCGTGAAGCCGATACCTTCAAAATAGGGATTGGAATTAAAGCTTTTCCCCAATGCACGAACTAAGCTAACCATACGATCATGTATTGCGAGATTCCACAATTTAATGCCGTATCCCCCGATATGGCCAAGATTATCATTTGTAAAAGGGAATGAGCCACCTTCATAGGCTGCTGTTTTTAGATAGCCTGGTACAATAACTTTACTTGCATCCGGGTTAGAGTCTTTTATTTCCAATAGAATAACAAGTCGTTTCTTTCGTGTAGCAAGTTCGGTGAGCAGCTTTTTGATATTTGAGAAATCATACACGTCCTTCGCTTTCTCCAATTCGCCCCAGGCATAACGAACCATTACTCCACGAATTGCCGGTGTTTGTTGGAGCTCGCTGTATACTTGCGTCATATAGTCGGGATTATATTTTCCATCACCTACCATCGAAATATAATGACCGGGATGCCATTTGACTGCATTGCTTGGTGGAACCTGAGCTGTAGCTGTTCCCCATGGAACTAGGATCATGCTGATAGTAAATAGTGATGCGATCAATATGCGCTGCATTTGTTTAAACCTAATGAAGAGATTACTGCCGGTCTTAGATTTCATGGTATTAATAGCTTTCATATAAAAGATTCCTTTTAAGATAAGTTTCATACTTTTGATTTTTTGCTAGGAGCAATCAATGAGAATGAGCTATCTTCTTGAAACGTATAGTTCACAACTACAAAAAAGATGCTACTGATTGATTCGGCACGATGAAGTTAAGATTCTTTATTACTTATCTTTCAGATAAGTGAAATGTGGAAAAACTCCTAGCAATGCTTCGCCCTGCTATTAGGATTAATTACTCCCAAGATTTTAAAACGACGAAAACAATGGTAAAACTGTACTTTTAGATGCGAGTCTTAGGAAATTAAGTACTGATTGGATTGCGGTAACCGCCTCATATGGCGATATTGTTAACGATAGACCACAACCATAGTTTTCGAATCGAGAATAAAGGCAAACTTTTTGTTTGCTTTTTTATACTGGTTTTTTGAATTACACCAGATCAGACGCATACTTTGTCATTGTTTGAATCGGCATCAACTGCCAATATTTTACTTGAGAATTCTCTTTGAGAATTTGCTTGAAACATAAGCATAACAACCTCCTTTTGCTTGATGCCATCACGACTACATTGCATATTTCGATAGCTCGGATCAACATATCCGCATCGCAACTACAATATCTTCCATTGGATGACTGTCAATCGTCATTGAAATCATATTTCTCGTGTAATTATTTCCCTCGGAGATGCGACTATATGTGGGAAAAAGTCCCATGTCAATGATTTGTACAAAATTTCTCTTGACTCGACTAAAAATAGAGTAAGGTATTAGGAAGTTGAGTATTTATTAAATTATTGTAGGTATATGATATTAGTAATATAAATGGATATTATTGCCGTTCTGGGTTGAGAAGAGAGTGCAGGTAGCTATATGCGGTTTTGCGGTTTGATTGCATTCTTTGTGGCCAAGTGTGATATTTACTATCTTGCAATAAGCCCGATGATTAATGCAAAAAATAGGATACATAATATACCCATCTCTGGCATCGTCTTTTTCCTACGTATATCAAGTAAAATAACGGGGCGCGATTGTTGTAGGAATTATTTTCTTATTAATTTATTGTTGCAAAGCCTGCTCAATGGCTGTCACAACGTTTGGGTCAAAGGGTTTTGTGTGTGGACTGAATTGTGTGATCAGTTTGCCATCGCGACCGATCAGATATTTGTGGAAATTCCACGTTGGATAAGTGCCGGACAGCTGAGCAAGATGTACATAGAAAGGATGCGCATGTTCTTTTTTTACTATTGTTTTTTCAAACATGGGAAATTTAACATCATAAGTCAGGCGGCAGAAATCCTGAATTTCCACTTCAGTTCCTGGTTCCTGACCCATAAAATCATTGGACGGAAAACCCAGAACGACGAGCCCTTGTTGTTCATATCTTGCATGCAATTGTTCCAGTCCCTTGTACTGCGGGGTATAGCCGCATTTGCTCGCGGTATTAACGACAAGTAGTACTTTGCCCGAATATGCTTCACATAGATTAACAGTTTCCGATGCTGCGAGGCGACGGAAATTATGATCTAACAATTTGTTATTGCAGCCAAAGGCAGGATTAATTAGAAAAAATATGAATAAAGCGAGAAGAATACGCATGTGTCAGCTCCTTGATTGAGTATTGATGAATTTCAAATAAGCATATATCGAAGGAGGATTGCTATACAAGCTGTAGGCGAGATTTTAAAAGTAAAGTACGCAGTATTTTCCTTTCAGTATCAAGCTAATCAGGGTGCGCCTGATACCGGAACTTGTAGATCTGGATAAAACTCATATTTGATTCGATCAACATAGTTGATCAGATTATTTTTGGATAAGCCATATTCTTTCAACGGTGATTCAATGGGGCAGCCGATAATATTAATCAACAAACCAAAAGCGAACGCATCCAGCGTGGTAGGTTGATTTCCTAGAAAATATCTCTTGTTATCGAGACTTGCGGATAATGCATCGATATCCTGTTTGCCTAGTGCGAAGATTTCTTCCGCTTGGTGTCGACCGGCACCGTGTCCAAAAATCTGTTGCCTGATTTTGTGACGCCAACGATTGGCAACAATATCCCGGATGATCGGTGGTAATCCTCCAAAAATTGCTTGCTTGTTGGTTTGCCAATTTTCATCCGTGTATTGCCAACGGGAATAAAGTGCAGCCCAAAACAAGTGCTCTTCGAGCAAACGTTGCATGGCTACGGATATTGCCAGTTCTGCATCCGTCAATCCTTTATCCAGGTCTTTGTGAGCCGATTTGAGATAGGTGACAATAAAGTGTGAATCGCTTAGTGCTTTACCATTATCTTTAATATAAGGAAGTTTTCCCTTGGGTGCGCTCAGGGGAAGTGTCGGCTCAATTTCATATTCGATGTCAGCCATGCGTAAATATGTTTCGATTTTGCAGCAAAAAGGACTTAAATTTGGAATGCCCCAGGTGCGTTCAAATTGGTAAAGTTTTAGCATATGTGATGCCTCTCATGGTTATGATTCAATTCTGATAGTCACTTGTATAGTGCAAGTAAATCTACATCATAGGCTTGTTAATTGCAAGTTATTCTATTACATTACACCATAATACTTTACCGACTGTATGAGGCATACTAAGCGATGATGGATGATTCGGATAAAACTGTTTTTGAGCGTTCTTGCTGCCCGATTGCTTGCGCGCTTGATCGTTTGGGAGATAAGTGGACGTTGTTGATTATTCGGGACCTGCTATTAGGTAAAAAACGTTACCAGGAGTTGATTACGTCGCCGGAATGTATTGCTACAAATATTCTGGCAGATCGACTGAAGAAACTGGAGAATGCTGGCATTGTTATTCAACAACCTTATCAACAAAAACCGGTGCGTTATGAATATGTGCTGACGAAAAAGGGAGAAGATCTAAAGCCGGTATTGGAGGCGTTGGTTCAATGGGGAAAAGCATATTATCCAGGCACTATGGTTTTTAAATCTTATGAACAGTAAGTATTCAGTATTGAGGGATTAGAAAATGGAATCTGTTTAGGTTTGATCGGATTGCAATAACGTCATGTCGGCGAGGAAGGCAGGCTGTTGCTTGTTGATTTCCATACACGATTTTTTGTCAGAGTCAGATTGCAACGTCTATTGCAGGTTGTGTTTGTGCACATAACTCCATAATTCTAACTTGCTATTAACATCAAGTTTTTCGTAGATCGAAGTAAGATGATTGCGTAGCGTACTTTCGCTGATATAGAGCTTTGCTGCTATAACCTTGGCGGGTAATCCGGCATTTTCTATCATAGTGAAAAATATTTTCTTTTCCTTGGGAGTGAGTTTATCGATCCCATTTTTTTCTTGTATATTATTTTTTCCAGAATTTTGCTGAGATAATTCAGTAAGTAGTCTTTTAATAGAGGTTTGATCCAACCATACTTGGCCTTCGTGTACCTTCTCGATCGCTTTTAGAATCGTTTCTAAAGTTGAATCTTTTTCAATGATGCCTTTAGCGCCAGAAAGTATGGCCTTATCATACACTTTAGAATCTTGTGACCATTTAAAAATAAGTATCTTTGCTTTAGATGTGGTGATTAGTTGTAAAATGGCTTCCAGTTCTTTTTCAGAATTAAGGTTCGGATCCAGAAGAATGACGTCGGGCAATAAGCCCTCAAGGTTTGAGATCGCATTAGAGCAACTCGTAGAACTTCCAACTACTTCCATTCTGGGTTTCTGGTTGTTAATCAGCATTTCTAAACCATAATGCACAATATTATTGTGTCCTATGAGTAGTATTTGGATAGGCTTTTTGAATGAATCACTCATGATTTTTTTAGGAAGTATACGTAAAAAGGATATTACGGTACTGATCGTATAAGGATATGATTAAACAAAAGCATTTTTTATATCTTTTTTTGAAATGATGAGTAAATTCAATAGTGAATTTAATACCGCCCGATCAAAGCAAAGATCGAATAGTGCTTTATCTACAATCCAATTTTCCCTCTTTATTTAAAGAAACGATGAATGAGTAGAGAGGAATTCTTGTCTTTAGTTCTCAGAATGGTTTGTTAAGTGCGATAAGGTGAATTTGATTTGTCGACAATACCTGTCTTCTATGATCCGAGTTTGAAATGTGTATAGAGAAGGGCAGGGTGCATGACGCTAAATTTGTTATCTGGGTAATTCAAATACTTCTGAGTGTACTTGGTGGAGTATTTTTTTTTGCGCGTGTTCTTCTGGCATCTTTGGGATCAATAACGAGCGGTCGATAGATTTCGATTCTGTCATAGGGTTGTAAAAAAGTGTTTGATTGTATAATCTTACCAAATATACCCAATTTGTTTTTTGTCAGATCGATTTCAGGAAACTGATTCAGAACGCCTGAAAGTATTAAAGCTTGTTTTACCGTACAGCCAGCAGATATATTGAGTTTTCTTAGAATCTGAGTATGCGGTAGTGCATAGGCGACTTCAACTTGAAAGTAGTTGTCATGACTTACCATAAATTACTTCCGCTCGCTCAATAAAAGACTCCACAAAACTATTTGCAATCATGTGAAATACCGGTCCTACCAATTTCTCAAGAATTTTGTGTGAGAATGTATAATGAAGCCGGAATTTTATCTTGCACGCATTTTCCGCGAGTGGGATGAATTGCCAATAGCCATCCAGATGTTCAAATGGACCATCCAGCAGACTCATTTCTATTAAATCCGGCGGAAAACGTTTGTTTTTCGTGGTGAAGCTGTGCTGGATATGGTGGTAATCAATTCTGACCGTTGCATGCGTCGTTACTTCGTCTTGAGGATCTACCGAGGTACCGCCGCACCAGGGGAGAAATGTTGGATAGTCTTCAACATTATCAACCAACGCAAACATTTGACTGGCTGAGTATTCGACTAAAACTGATTTTTCTATTTCTGCCATAAAAGTAAATCACCCCACATCAATGAGGTAATATTGAAAAACTGATAAAATACACGAAATTTTAGTGATTTCCACTTATTTCATTCCTGTATGAGTATAGTACAAAACAAAAAAGCCTTTCACGATTATTTTATTGAGGAGAAGTACGAAACAGGCATGGTATTGGAAGGGTGGGAAGTCAAAGCCATTCGTGATGGTCGAGTTCAGTTAAAAGAAGCTTATGTTATTATCCGCGATGGCGCGTTATATCTCATCGGTTGCCACATCAGTCCGCTCAAGACGGCTTCAACGCATATTAATCCTGATCCAATAAGAACGCGCAAACTATTATTGCATGCCGAGCAAATCAAACGGCTTATCGGTAAGGTTGAACGCGCCGGATATACGTTGGTTCCGCTAGATATGCACTATAAAACAGGTAGAATTAAGCTCGAAATAGGCTTGGCTAAAGGTAAGAAGCAGCATGACAAGCGCGAATCCGAGAAACAAAAAGAATGGGAACGTGACAAGCAACGCTTGATGCGTGCTAAATAAAACTATCGATAACAATGAGTACTCGAATTAAATTTCAGAAATAACTTTTATTCTTTATGACTATGCAAAAACCTATTGCGATCTGGTTATTAATTTGTTGTGCCATGGTATTTGCCATGGTGGTGGTTGGCGGTGTTACACGATTGACTAATTCAGGACTTTCCATTGTCGAGTGGCAGCCGATTGTGGGTACAATGCCTCCGATTACCCAAGGAGACTGGGATGTGCTACTTGAAAAATACCGGGCGACGCCACAGTATCAGAAAGTTAATAAAGGAATGAGTGTCGATGAGTTTAAGAGTATTTTTTGGTGGGAATACTTCCATCGGTTGTTAGGCCGACTAATCGGTTTAGTATTTTTTGTTCCTTTTGTCTATTTTTTGGTAAGAAAGAGAATTGATCGGCCGCTTGGAATCAAGCTGACCGGAATATTTATACTGGGTGGATTACAGGGGTTTATGGGCTGGTATATGGTCATGAGCGGACTGGTTAACGATCCCCATGTCAGTCAGTATCGCCTTACCGCCCATCTAGGGTTAGCATTTGTCATTTTTGCCGCTCTATTCTGGGTTGCGTTGGGATTGCTGTCACCGGAAAGCGGGCGTTCCAAATCTGATGAGGTGATGCAAAACTTGCGGCGATTTTCCTTTGGTCTTACCACATTAATTTTTATTATGGTGTTGTCAGGTGGTTTTGTCGCAGGTATTCGCGCAGGCTTGGCCTACAATACTTTTCCGCTCATGAACGGGCATTTTATTCCGCCGGAAATCTTTATGTTGGAACCGTGGTATCGTAATTTCTTTGATAATATGGCGACCGTGCAATTCGATCATCGGCTGATTGCCTGGGTATTGGCTTTTTTAGTGCCGCTCTTCTGGTTTAAATCACGTAAGATCGCATTGTCAGGTACTACGCGCCTTGCCTGTAATCTTTTATTGCTGATGTTGGCGGTACAAATTAGTTTGGGTATAGCAACCTTATTACATGTGGTGCCTATTCCATTGGCGGCCTCACATCAGGGCGGTGCAATGTTGTTGTTTGCAGCCGCTCTGTGGGTAAGTCATCGATTGCGTTGATGTTTTAATCTACGTTCGTTCGTTTAGTCCCAGTCTTTCCATTCGGTAACGTAGTGACCTGACAGTTATGCCCAATGTTTTAGCTGCTTTTGTACGATTATACCGGCTTTGACTCAAGGCTTTTATAATCGAATCCTTTTCAAGTTTATCAAGAAAATCTTGCAGCGGTAGCCCTGGATCTGCACTAATTGGAGGTAAGCTACCGGTATCGTGTAAAGTTATTTTTATCTTATCGGGTAGTTGCAGTTCATTTTCACCAATCTGCTCTTCCGAGCAAAGCGCCAATGTGCGTTCAAGTATGTTTTCAAGTTCACGTACATTACCCGGATAATCATAGTTCATCAGCATCGCTAATGCGTTTTTCTTGAGATGGCACACGGGTCGTGCAGCCTCTCGGCATAACTTTTCCAGAATTGTTTCTGTAATCAGTGGAATATCTTCGCGCATTTCGCGTAGTGCTGGCATGCTCAATTCAATGACATTCAGACGATAATATAAATCCTGCCGAAATTGTCCGGTTTCAACACAGTGGCTGAGTTTTTTATGCGTAGCACTGATGATACGTACATCGATGTTTTTTTCTTTCGACTCGCCAATTCTTCGTACTTGTTTTTCTTGGATGACTCTGAGCAGTTTAACTTGCATGGCTAATGGCAAATCGGCAACTTCATCGAGAAATAAGGTGCCGCCGTTAGCTGTCAGGAAAAAGCCGTCATGATCTTTGTCTGCACCGGTAAAGGCTCCTTTTTTATACCCGAAAAATTCACTTTCCATCAAATTTTCAGGAATGGCACCACAGTTAACAGCGATAAACGCTTGTTTGTGGCGAGCACTTCTTTCATGGATCATTCTTGCTGCTAGCTCCTTACCACTGCCCGATTCACCATTGATATAAATGGAAGCTTGACTTCGGGAGAGCTTGTCAATGGTTGTGCGGAGTTGACGCATAGGTTGTGATTCACCCAGCAATACTCGTTGATTCGATGAAGTTGGTACTGTAGATTCTGTTTGGATGGGGGGTAGATTTAAGGCTGATTTAACCAAGTCACGCAACTGTTTTAACGAAACTGGCTTGGATAAATAATCAAAAGCCCCGGCTTTAAGCGCAGCGACGGCATTTTCTGTGGTGCCATAGGCAGTGATAACGGCAATAGGCAGATCTGCGCGATGATGAACGATATATTTAACCAGGTCTAATCCTTCTCCATCGGGCAAACGCATATCTGTAAGGCATAGCTGAAATTGTCGCGATTGCAATAGTGTTTTGGCATTGCTGATACACTTTGCACTGGAAACTTCCATGCCCATACGAGCTAATGTTAATTGGAGCAATTCGAGAATATCGGGCTCATCATCCACAATGAGTATATGTGGAGAAGTCATTTCTTTGGGTGAATAGACAATTTGCCCGTTATCTATCGACATAGTAGCTGGCTATTTTTTGCGGTTATTCTAAAATGCCCATTTGTTGAATCTTCAACATACTCCAGCGATGCATGATTGGTTTCGCACATTTCGCGTGCAATGTATAAGCCTAAGCCAGTGCCATTTGTTGCGGTGGTAAAGAAAGGCTCAAAGATTTGCTTGAGCTGTTGTGAATCGATACCCGGACCATCATCGATGATGTCTAGCTGAATATTATTTTCATTGGATCCTGTAAGTAATGCAATGTGAATACTGCCCGCTTGTTTATGGCAATGCCGCCATGCATTCCGGCATAAGTTCCATAGCACTTGGTTCAAATGATCGCGATCAAAATTGATCCAATAATTCTTTGAGGAATCTAGTGTGAATACGTTCATGTCGATATTTTCAGTATGGCAAAATTCTTCGAGAAATCTCTCAATAAATTCTTTTGTATCAATTGCTTCAGGTTTGTAAATGTTACGCCGATTCTGTTGCAGTACATCTTGCACAATCTTATCTAAACGCTGAATATTGTCACGAATAATGCGTAGCAGCCGGGCGTTTGTAGTGTTTTTGGCTTGTTCTTCTTCTAAAAGTTCAGCAGCATGATTGATTGCGGAGAGAGGATTGCGAATTTCATGCGCGATGTTCGCAGTGAGATGACCTAATGCAGCGAGTTTTGATTGCTGTAATTGCGCCTGTATATGCTCCATATCCTCTAGAAAAATAACAACGCCATTGCGAAAATCCGATTGTATGGGAAGAAATCGGGTGCGAACTAATGCATTACTGTGATTTAATCGCAGTAGATCAAAACTGATATTGCTATCACCTTGCCAGCTTGTCAGTCTATTGGCTATTTCAGGTACATAATCGGATAACTTCAGTAACTCGGTTTGGTGCGTGGATGAATCCAAGTTCAGCAGTTTCTCAGCCAATGTATTGTGTTGCAGGATATTGCCGTATTTATCAACGACAAGTATGCTTTCTTGTGAATATTGAATGATTAACTGGTTGACTTGAATTATGTTTGACAAATCAATGCTGTGTTCTTTTGCAAGCTGTTCGCTGACCAGGATGTGTTTGGCCAGTTGACGTGCCAAACAAGCAACAGCAAAGTAAGTCATACTCAATAAAGCTGCTTGTGCGTACTGGACAGGGTAGGAATCAATCGTGAGTAAGGAATAGGTTTCTTGCAATAGTACGCTAATGGTTGCAATGGATGCAAAAAACAGCGCTAGGTGACCACGATTGATTAATCCTGCTCCAGCGAGTGATACCAATAGTAAGTCTCCTAAACCACTTCGTATACCACCACTGGCATAGAGCATGACAGAGAAAAAAATAATATCGCCAATAATCTGAATGGTTAGCTGCCAATTAATATTGGGGTAACGCAATTTAATAAACAGCATGGCTATGCTGCTGAAAAAAATATAACCAAGGCTTGTATAAAGAAATAGCAAGTAGTGGTATGAACCAAAATTAGCCAACTGGAATTTCCACGTAATAATGACCAGAATACTGCCAATAATGAATCGATATAGATTGAAATAATAAAGAGAGTGCCAGTATTGATTGGCATAATCATGCTCTGTGATTCCAGAGTTAAATCGCCAGTGTGTTGATTGTTTTGTTTGTGATGAGGAAATAGGCACAACAGCCAGTTTAAGATAAAGAACTTATATGCAAATCTCGATGCTCGTTACAACAAAAATATTGGTTATGATGACTGCTGATGGCTTCGCTTTTAGGTAGATGAACACCACAATGCGTGCAGCTCACCATATCTTCAATCGGTTCTGAACGTGTTTCTGTTTTTTCTGCTTTGGGTTGGCGGTTTTTTATTATCCAGTAAATCAGTACCGCTACCATGATGTAAAAAATTAATTTGCCCATATCGGATAATTTTCTTGTATGACATTAATCTGAATTCAACTTGTCATTGCTATCATTGCAGCATAGCAATTTTTTACTTTAGCAAATTGTAAATTAACCGTGGTTTAGGTACCTTTAAGTAAAAGATAAAATAATGAACTCACTACATCGTAGCAATTTCAAATAAATACTGCGGAGAGCGTAGGTTTGAGGTTTGTAAAAGTTTATATTTTTACGAGTGAGACCAAAATGTTTGGGAAGGTTTACTATACTTGATAAGAAAAAGAGCTATTCAATCCAAATTAGGTTGGTTTACGGATTGTCTAATAGCTTGGAAGATTTTTCATCATTTAATGATTGCGTGTAACAGCGAATGTTGCCAATTGCAGCAGGCATGTTTTGTTTTCTGAGTCTGGCAAGGAAGCTATTGCAGCAATGGCTGTTGAGATTTCAGCTTCAGCACATTGTTTGGCGTAGTCTAAGGCGGTTGTTTGCTGAATAACATTGAGAACAGGTTGAAAGCCATCTTTTCCACCATCTTCGATCGCTTTGCGGATAATACTGGCTTGTTCGGATGTGCCCACCCTCATGGCATAGATCAAGGGCAATGTGGGTTTTCCTTCGGCTAGATCGTCGCCGAGATTCTTACCGGTATCCTGATTATTGCCGGAATAGTCGAGCATATCGTCAATCAGTTGAAATGCAGTTCCCAGATGCATGCCATAAATTGCCATTGCGTCTTCTTCTGCTGAGGTAGCATTGCCAAGAATTGCGCCCAATCGACTGGCAGCTTCAAATAGCTTAGCGGTTTTATAACGAATGACTTGCAGATAATTTTCTTCCGTCACATGCGGGTCGCGGCAATTTAGCAGCTGTAAAACTTCTCCTTCAGCAATCGTATTTGTTGCATCGGCTAATACCTGCATGATGCGCATATTGTCAACTTCCACCATCATTTGGAAAGCTCTGGAATAGAGAAAATCTCCTACCAAAACGCTGGCAGCATTACCAAATAACGCATTGGCTGTTTCTTTATTACGGCGCAATTCGGATTCGTCCACCACGTCATCATGGAGTAAGGTTGCGGTATGAATAAACTCAATGACTGCTGCAAGGTTGTGCTGAAATTTTCCAGAATAACCAAAAGCACCGGCAGATAGAATTACTAACGCAGGGCGTAAGCGTTTTCCTCCACTATTGATAATATATTCACTGACTTGACGGATCAGTAGTACATGAGAATGTAATTTTTCTCGGATGACATCATCGACGATGTCCATGTCTTGTGCGATAAAGCTTCTAATATGTTCGATTGACACAATGTTACCTTATAGAAAACGCTATGTTAGGAATGACAACACCTAAGTGTCAAGCATAAAGATAAATTGATTGAAATGATCTAAATTTTCTACCACAATTAAGGGTTATTTATGTATAATTCGCGGTTCTGTAAAAGGGAAGTATGGAGTTAACTATGTATGCGGTCATAAAAACCGGTGGTAAGCAGTATCGAATTCAAGTGGGTGAGAAGCTGAAAGTGGAACAGCTTAAAGTTGAGAGCGGCAGTGAGCTTATTATTGATCAAGTACTGATGGTTTCGGATGGCGATAAAGTATCGATGGGAACGCCGCTGGTAAGTGGCGCTAAAGTGAGCGCAACGGTGCTGGGTCAAGGTCGCCACGATAAGATTCGTATCTTTAAGATGCGTCGTCGTAAGCACTACCAAAAACATCAGGGGCATCGGCAGAATTACACTGAGATACAGATCACCGGTATTTCGGCTTAAGGAGTATTAAATGGCACATAAAAAAGCAGGTGGAAGCTCCAGAAATGGACGTGATTCGCATTCCAAACGGCTTGGGGTGAAGCGTTATGGCAGTGAATTAATTTCAGCCGGATCGATTATTGTCAGACAGCGTGGCACACAGGTTCATCCTGGAGAGAATGTTGGTATGGGTAAGGATCATACTTTATTTGCCAAGGTGACAGGTGTAGTGAGTTTTAGTATTAAGGGCGCACTAAAACGTAAAGTGGCAAGTGTAATACCGGTATAAAATACAAAGTAAAGGATACGAATTTTTTAAAAGCCCTATCTGAAGCGATGGGGCTTTTTTGTTTTTGGGATTGCACAAAAAATAGTGGGCGTATAGCCAGGATTTATGAAATTTATTGATGAAGCGGTTATTCAGGTGTTAGCAGGCAAAGGTGGCGATGGTGTCGCAAGCTTCCGACGCGAGAAATATATTCCCAGAGGCGGACCTGATGGTGGGGATGGCGGGCGTGGCGGTAGCGTATTTGCACTAGCTGATCGCAATATCAATACATTGATTGACTATCGTTTTGCACGTATTCATCGCGCCAAGAATGGTCAGAATGGTCAGGGTTCCGACCGATATGGGAAAAGTGCTGAAGATATTATATTGCGCATGCCGGTAGGCACACTGATCAAGGATATCAGTACGGGTGAAACAGTTGCTGATCTGGTTCACGATCAGCAAAAGGTTCTTCTGGCCAAGGGTGGAGAAAGGGGAATCGGTAATCTGCATTTTAAATCGAGTACTAACCGCGCACCACGTCAATTCACATTTGGCGAACCAGGGCAAGAGTTTGAGCTCAAGCTGGAACTTAAGGTTTTGGCGGATGTGGGGTTGCTGGGTATGCCGAATGCCGGGAAATCCACACTTATACGCGCTGTATCTGCCGCACGTCCCAAAGTGGCCGATTATCCGTTTACAACGTTACAACCCAATCTCGGTATGGTACGGGTTGACCAGAATCGTAGTTTTGTCATGGCGGACATCCCAGGCTTGATTGAAGGGGCCGCCGAAGGCATCGGATTAGGACATCGCTTCTTAAAACATTTAACACGCACAAGACTGTTGCTCCATGTGATCGACATGATGCCACTGAATGAAGATACCGATCTTGTTCATGAAGCGCATGCATTGGTAAAAGAGCTACAGAAATATGATGAATCTCTCTATCAGAAACCGCGTTGGTTGGTACTGAATAAGACCGACATGATGCCGGAGGAGGATCGTGACGAGTTATGCCGCCAATTTGTTGACAAACTGGAATGGAAGGACAAGTACTTCATTATTTCCGCACTGACCGGCGAAGGTTGTCAACAATTAACCTATGCCATCATGGATTATCTGGAACAAAATTTACCGCTACAACCTGATGAATCATTCAATTCTGATCAACAATCGGTTTAATTCATGCTAAAGCAAGCGCGACGTATTGTAATCAAGGTGGGGAGTAGTCTGGTGACTAACCAAGGCAAGGGGCTCGACCACTCAGCATTGGCTTGCTGGGCGGTACAAATTGCTACGCTCAAGCAAATGGACAAGGAAATCATCCTGGTTTCTTCAGGAGCGATTGCTGAAGGAATGCAGCGTTTAAACTGGGAGAATCGACCCACTGCACTGTATGAATTGCAAGCCGCGGCTGCGGTTGGACAGATGGGGCTGGCGCAAGCCTACGCCTCCAGCTTTTCTCAGTATGACTTGCAAACTGCCCAAGTGTTGTTGACCCATGAAGATCTATCCAACCGGAAACGTTATCTTAATGCACGTTCCACTCTGACGACTTTGTTGAAACTCAATATCATTCCGATCATCAATGAGAATGATACGGTTGCGATTGATGAGATTCGTTTTGGCGATAATGATACTTTGGCGGCATTGGTAACCAATCTGGTTGAAGCCGATGTGTTGGTTATTCTGACTGATCAGGCCGGCTTATTTACCAGTGATCCACGTAAGAGTGCGGATGCAAGATTATTAAGCGAAGTGCATGCGGGTGATCCCGCACTTGAGAAAATGGCCGGTGGCGTCGGTAGCGGTATCAGCCGCGGCGGGATGCAGACTAAAGTCATCGCTGCCAAACGTGCGGCGCGCAGTGGTGCGGACACCATCGTTGCTTCCGGTCATGAAGATAATGTGTTAGTCCGTTTGAGCCAGGATGAAGCAATCGGTACGCGTTTTCTGGCCAAAATACCGGTATTGGCGGCGCGTAAGCAATGGCTGGCCGATTACTTGCAAGTGCGCGGTTACGTGACGTTGGATCAAGGTGCCGTGAAGGCGCTTTCCGCAGATGGGAAAAGCTTGTTGCCCATTGGCGTTATCAGCGTCGATGGTGAATTCGAGCGTGGAGAAGCCGTATCTTGTTTGGATGAACAAGGCCGGGAAATTGCGCGCGGCTTGATAAATTATAGCGCTGTGGAGACACAAAAGATTCTGAAGCAAGCCAGCAGTGAAATTGAAGCGATATTGGGTTATGTGGATGAACCGGAGTTAATTCATAGAAATAATCTGGTCTTGCTTTAAAATTGCAGTTTTCAAGATGTTCACTGAGTATTGAGCTTATCCAGAACTAATGACCATTCAATGCGATAAAAGCACGCAACGTATCGCGGCCATCGACTGGCTACGTGGATTGGTTATGATCCTGATGGCGCTTGACCACACTTCGTGGTTTTTCAACACAAATAGGATTTTCACCGATTCGGTTTTGCTCTATGAACCTGGCGTTCAATTTGCTACCGATCAATTTCTTACACGCTGGATCACGCATATCTGCGCCCCCACTTTTGTTTTTCTCGCCGGTACATCCGTTGCCATCAGCAATTTTCAGCGTCAGCAGCAAGGTATCAGTCAATCTGTGATTGATCGTGAATTACTGATTCGTGGCGCTTTCATTGCTTTGCTCGATTTATGTGTATTTTCACTGATTTCTGGCAAGGTCGTGTTGCAAGTGCTGTATGCCATCGGAATCAGCATGATGCTCATGGTTCTTCTGCAACGTTTGAGCGCACGTCTGGTTTTCTGCTTGGCGATAACTATTATGGCGGGTGGCGAGTTATTGCTCATGGCATGGTGGGAACCTAGCGGCGAAGTACCGCTCTGGCTGGCGATTACCTTTGCGCCAGTATTCGGCGAAACCTATTCCGTCTTATATCCCGCATTACCCTGGTTGGCGGTCATGATGCTGGGCTGGGTGTTCGGTGAGCGGTTAATGTCAGAACGATCCGGATTATGGCCGGTGGAGCGTTTGTTGATGCTCAGTGGTTTGTCAGCATTGGCTTTGTTTGTGGTTATTCGTAGTATTGATGGCTATGGCAATCTATTCATGACCCTTGAAGGCAGTACGTTGGTTCAATGGTTGCATATCAGCAAATATCCGCCCAGCTTAGCCTATACCGCACTGGAGTTGGGTTTGATGGCGATTGTTTTTGCTTTGCTGATACGCTTGGAGTCGGTCAAAAGAGTGATCAATAGTAGCGGACCAGTTCTCGTTTTCGGGCAGACCGCATTGTTTTTTTACTTGGTACACTTCGGTGTTTTGGCGGTGTTGCGTCTTGTGCTGGAACGTGGCAGCCTCGAGCAGACGTATTGGATTACCCTGTTGGTACTGATCATCCTGTATCCCATCTGTCGTATTTACCGTGCAGTGAAATGGCGTCATCCACAGAGTTTATTGCGTTTTTTGTAGAAAAAAAGCATAGCGGCAAATCTGTATAGAGTCATTGCTCCATTCAGTTTTCATTCATGTTGACCTGTGTAAATTAACTCCATCAGGAATCAACCTGGATCGAATAACTGAAAGGAGATACCAAATGAAAACCGAAAAAACAATGCTGACCAGCCTCTTTGTCATGGTGTTATTAGCATTTACTTTAGCAACACCGACTTTAGCGCAAGCGGGCAGGGGCCATCATCGTGGCCATGGCCATCATGGTCACCATCATCACCATAAACACTCACATCATCAACATCATTTGGGTGGATATAATATGATCTATAGTCAACCTCGTGTTTATTACAACCGGCCCTATTATGCGCAACCACGGAATTACTATCCGGCACCGGTGTATGGTTATCCTCCCAATGGCACGATGGGCATTGGCACCGGAAATATAGACTTTATGATACGCTTCTGAAATGAGAAACTGGTAATCGGCGCTTAGAATTGTACCGGTTACCAGTTTGATCTCTGTTTCCGGGACACAGGATTGTAGTGATATGAATGAATTGCGGAGTATTTTGATAATCATTATGATGGTAATGATGAGTCCGATCACTCAAGCGATGGCTGATTGGCAGAATAATGCATTCAATTATTATCGTACCAACAGCAATTCATCACCAGGCATCACTGAACAGAAAGCCATTGCCATCGCGCAACAGCATTTCAAAGGCCGTGTACTGGCCATCAATCATTCTGACGATGTGTATCGTATAAAAATACTGAGCAATCAAGGTACTATTCACATTATTCTGGTTAATGCGGTAGATGGAACGATTATTTCTACTCACTGATTCAGGTTTTCTTTTTCTTGAATTTCAAAAAATAATGTCATGCGTATCCTAGTCATCGAAGATGAAATTAAGTTGCAGAATCAGATTCGCCAGCAACTGGAAGCGGCTGGTTATATGGTCGATACCTGCGGTGATGGTGAGGAAGGACTGTTCTTTGCCACGGAATACCCGCTGGATGCCGCCATTATTGATATTGGTTTGCCTGGCAAATCCGGATTGGAGATTATCAAGGCGTTGCGTGAACGTGGAAGCCTGCTGCCCATTTTGATCCTAACCGCCAGAAGCAGTTGGCAAGACAAAGTTCAGGGTCTGGAAATGGGCGCGGACGATTACCTCACCAAACCGTTTCAGATGGAAGAATTGCAAGCCAGAGTTAAAGCTTTACTGCGCCGTGCGACAGGCATCCCGCAAACACTATTAAAATGCGGCCCCATCACGATGGATGTCTCATCCCAATCCGTCACTGTCAATGGAGAAGTCATCGAGCTGACATCGTTCGAGTATCGCCTGCTGGAGGAATTAATACGCCATCATGGAGAAATTCTTTCCAAGCACACACTGGCCGATTACCTTTATCCGCACGACGAAGATCGTGACAGCAATGTACTCGAAGTCATGGTGGGCCGTTTGCGCCGCAAATTGGATCCCGGCGGCACCCTGAATCCGATCGAAACCATGCGTGGCCGGGGTTATCGTTTTACCCTGGCGTGCGATAAATCTTCATGATGTCGTTAAATCAACGCATCTTATTCAGCGCAACGCTGGTTTTATTGATCTTTATTGTAGGCATCGCATTAACGCTGGATCGTGCATTTTATGACAGTGCACGGTTAGGGGTGAAGGATCGCTTGTTCGCGAAGCTGCTCATGCTCATGGGAGACACGGAAGTAGAAGAATCCGGCGCGCTGGATGTGTCGACCAACCTGCTCGATGCAGAACTGGGTCATATCAACTCAGATACCTATGCATTCGTCATTGATCATACCAATACCATTGCCTGGCGCTCCACTTCATCGCTCAATGAACAAATCCCGGTAGTGGCGCTGCTTGAAAAAGGCAAAAAACAGTTTTCGCAAATCATAATTGACGATAAACCGCATTTCATTTACAGCTATGGAGTTGCTTGGGAAACGCCATCGGGTGACTATCCGTTGACTTACTCTGTCGTCATTAATAATGAGCTGTTTGAAGCGCAAATAGAACGTTATCGTGAAGATCTTTGGGGTTGGCTCAGCGTCATGGTTATTTTGCTGCTGGCTACGCAAATGGGAGTGCTGCGCTGGGGGCTACAACCGCTACGCAAAGTTTCTGCTGAATTGGTAGCGATAGAATCCGGTCAGCAGGAAAATCTGAAAGGGGATTATCCCAGTGAATTGAAACTGTTAACCGACAGCATCAATTCTTTGATCAGTCATGAGCACAAGCAACAAAAACGCTACCGCAACGGCCTGGCAGACCTGGCGCACAGCCTCAAAACGCCACTCGCCGTACTTCAAGGCGCAGTGAATAGCGAGGACGATGAGCAATCGCGGCGCAAAGCCATTCATGAACAGATTGACCGCATTGATAACATTATCCAATATCAGCTACGCCGTGCCGCCACCGCCGGCAGTTCGCCCGGTATGGGGCTGATCACGTTACGCCCGATGGTGGATCGAATCGTGACTACCGTTGCAAAAGCGTATCGCAACAAACATCCGCAAGTAGCCGTCGACATCGACGATGCTATCGGTTTGCGCATTGACGAAGGCGATTTGATGGAGTTGTTAGGTAACTTGGTCGACAACGCTTTTAAATGGTGCCGCCAGAGTATCCATTTGTTTGCGGACTATCAGGAAAACTGGATAATCATCCAAGTCAAAGACGACGGCCCCGGAATCCCGCCGCATGAAATCGCCAGAATCCTGGAACGCGGCGTGCGCGCAGATCAATCCACACCGGGTCACGGCATTGGCTTGGCGATTGTGCGCGACATCACCCAAGTATATGGTGGAGAATTGTCGATTGAGAATAATTCAAGCGGCGGTGCCTGCGTTACCTTGCGTTTGAAAAAGAGCAAATAACCCGAATATCCTGATTTCACCGACTTTTATCGGTATTTGTTAACTGAGAAAGAATAAAAGCTAATTGACCCTGCCTTTTCTGTAGGCTGACATAAAACCTAACAAACCAAGACCCAAAAGAAACATGGCATAGGTATCGGGTTCCGGAACGGGGGATAAGAAACGAATATCGTCAATCGCAAAGTCATTACCGAAGATTTCAGTGTTTGTATCAGTGATGCGTAAAGTAATATCCGTACTTGTTCCTGAGAGCCAGTTTGTTGAAAACGAATCCCAAATACCTGCATTCAGGTTTGTGTCCATATTACCTAAAGTAGTTATTTCTGAACCAATGACAATGTCGAAACGTAAACTGGCTGGGTTAGTACTAGCAGGATCTGGAAAAGCATCACTGGGCTTACAGCATACATTCATTGCCCATACCTCAAAAGTGTAAGTTGTATTGGCTAACACATGTATGTTTTGCGATTCCCATACGGTTTTTCCAGCTATTGCATGACCATTGACGCTGAACATATTTCCGGCTCCCGTTGTGTGATCGGCCGCAGAGTTGAAATTTCCATTAAAAATGCTAGGGTCTGTAGTGATCACATACCCACCATCGTAAATAGATGGAATGTAATCCGAAGTGAAACCAACATCTCCAAGTTCGAATGATCCGTTCTTAACAATATTGGTGGGGGCTCCGGTCACTGGCAATGCATACAAGGTCAGCAGCGAGAATGCGGCAATTGTTTGATAAGTATTCATAATATTCATATTTGCTCTCCTCATTTTATTAAGTCTGAATTATATGCAGATAAATTCTCGGCAGCGTGTTAGAAAGCCTAATAAGTCCACCCTGAACAATTCTATTTTCAGGCATAAGCGCCAGCAAGACGATGATTGGTTCTGTCATCATTGGTTGGTAGCCAATCCAAGCGCAGGAAAATCAAGACAAGAAGAAGTCGCAGCTTCCTC
>WBZX01001123.1_pt1 | contig 21044 bp, 22 predicted proteins | sample 5204211 | NCBI WGS metagenome assembly WBZX01 (sample SAMN12344362, study PRJNA552823) | activated sludge metagenome | biome: Activated sludge suspended growth; feature: Nitrification reactor; material: Wastewater; isolation source: activated sludge from nitrification reactor of wastewater... | reverse complement strand
GGAGGAGTATCCGGTTCCGACCGAAGCGGTGGCGGCACCGAAGATGATGATCATGCCGACCCAACCCACTAGGACGCGGCGATGACGGCGATAGCACCAACGTCCCAGACGAAACAGGCTGGAACGGTCGGTGGCGGTCTCCTGGTGCATGGCTCCTACCGGGTTTGTGGCATCCGATGACAGATGTGGCCGCAACGGTCTACCGTCCCTGGTGCAGATACCCAACTTCGAGCCTTCGACGTCCGGGATCCGACACATAACAGGGGACAGAACTCGTGACCAGCCACCTCTCCCGGACCCGATCGCCACGGCATCGGGGGGCCGCAGCCGTGACCGCCGCCGCGCTCCTCCTGCTGGGTGGGGTCGCTGGCTGCTCCGACAACGGTGACGACAAGCCGGCGTCGACGACCCGACCCGTCGACGGCGGCGAGCTGATCGGTTCGGGTGACCGCTACGAGGCCACCATCAGGCGGGCCAGCGGCGGAGTACCCCACATCAGCGGGGACTCGATCGCGGACGTGGCCTTCGGTCAGGGCTATGCCAACGGCGAGGATCACACCTGTGACCTCGCCGACCAAGTGGTGAAAATCAAGGGCGAGCGCTCCAAGTGGTTCGGGGCGGGCGAAGAGAACGTGCACCTCGACTCCGACATCGCGTGGCGGACCATCGGCATCCACCAGAAGGCCACCGAGGAGTGGGCCGACGTCGACCCCGACGACCAGGCCCTGTTCGAGGCGTTCACTGCGGGCTGGAACCTGCACCTGAACGAAACCGGAGTCGACAAGATCGAAGGCTGGTGCAAGGGCCAACCGTGGGTGCAGGAGATCAAGGCATCCGATGCCTACGCCTATGCCCGCTCGGTGATCCTGTTGGCCAGCAGCGGCCAGCTCGCCCGCTACATCGCAGATGCCGTGCCGCCCGGCTCGCCCGCCGGGGACGCCACCACTACGTCCGCACCTGCCACCGCTCCCGCCCCGACCTCTTCGACCACAACCACCGCTCCGACGCCGTCCACGACAGCACCGGGAACCCGCGACCTCACCGCCGCCTCCGACCAGGTCGACCTGAGCCGGTTCGCCGAGTCGGTGTCGATAGCGGCACCGGCCGAGATCGGGTCCAACGGCTGGGCCATCGGTGCGGACCGCTCCACCTCCGGTGGCGGGATGCTGGTGGCCAACCCCCACTTCCCGTGGGAGGGCGAGCTTCGCTTCTGGGAGTCACATCTCACCGTCAACGATGGGCCCGACGTCTACGGCGTTCAGTTGGCTGGGCTGCCTGGCATCGGCATCGGCTTCACCGACCAGTTCGCCTGGACCCACACCGTGTCCGCCGGTAGCCGCTTCACCGCCTACCGCCTCGAGCTCCAACCCGGATCGCCCACCACCTACCGCTACGGCGATGAGTGGCGGGAGATGACCCCCACCACCTTCGACATCGAGGTGAAGGGTGAGGACGGAAAGGTGCAGACCCAAGAACACACGACCTGGGCCAGCCACTACGGACCGATCATCAACTTCCCCGGATTCGGTTGGTCCGACACCGCCACCATCACCTACCGCGACGCCAACATCGACAACGACGAGTTCGTCACCCAGTACTTCGGGATGCTCGAAGCCAAGTCCTTCGACGATTTCGTCGATGTGATGACCACCGCCAACGGGGTCCCGCTGTTCAACACCGTCGCCACTTCGGCCGACGGACGGGCCTGGTACGCCGACACGTCGGCCACCCCCAACCTGTCCGAGGAGGCATTGGACGCCTACGAGGCGTCCCTGGCCACCGATCCCATCGTGAAGGTGGCGGCCGATAGCCGAGCCATCCTCCTCGACGGGTCAGACCCGATGTTCGAGTGGGTTGACGAACCCGGTGCCCGAGACCCCGGTCTGGTTCCCGCCTCACGTCAGCCTCGAGTCGAGCGCTCCGACTACGTGTTCAACGCCAACGACTCGTTCTGGATGCCCCACGCCTCGGCCTTGCTGTCGGGTGACTACTCACCGCTGCACGGTCGTCAGGAAACGGTGCGGTCGGTTCGTACCCGTGAGAACGCCACGGTGCTCGACGACACCACATCTTTCGGGGCCTCGGGCGAGGACGGCACCTTCGACCTCGACGAACTGGCCGCCGCCGCCATAGACAACGTCGGCTTCACTGCTCGGGCCCTGCTCGAACCGGTGGTGACCCGATGCCAGGCCGCCGCCGGCCCGGTCGCAATCCCTGCCATGGAAGGCACCGAGACCGCGGAGGGGCTCCCCGCGGCAACCATCGACATCACCGAGGCCTGCGACGTGCTGGCTGGCTGGAACGGGGTCTACGACTTGGACAGCGCCGGCGCCCCGCTATGGCGTGAGTTCATCCTCAAGTTCCCGGCCAAGGACCAGTACGACACCGGAAGCGGCACGCTGTGGGCCCAGCCCTTCGATCCCACCCGCCCGCTGGAAACGCCATCGGGCCTAGCCCCTGCCCCGCCAGGAGCTCCGGACCCGGTGCTGGTGAACCTGGCCCGCGCCGTTCAAGCGCTGGAGGTGGCCGGCTTCGAGCCGAGCGCCAAGCTCGGTGATGTCCAGTTCACGATGCGCAACGGGCAGCGGATCCCGGTCCACGGCGGCACCGGCGTGGATGGCACCACCAACGTGGTGTCCACCAGCGGACGCCCCGGCACGATCCTCGACCCGGCCATGACCAACCGAAAGCTGGAGCCGTTGGTGGCCAACTCGGCGCTGTACCGGATGGACGGCGAGGTGGGAACTCCCATCACGTTCGGAAGCTCGTTCTTCATGACCCTCGCCTACGGAAAGGATGGCCCCGAGGCCCAGGCCTTCCTCGTCTACAGCGACACCGAGAATCCAGCCGACCCGGTGTTCACCGAAGCCACCGAGGCATTCCGGGACAAGAAGTGGCGTCCCATCGAGTTCCGCGAGGCCGACATAGCCAAGGGCACCCGCTCCACCCTCACGGTCAGAGGCTGATCCAAACCCCCCAGGGCCATGCACAAGGGCCCGAGCGGATAGGTCCAGTCGTCGTCGCGACCAGGTTGATCAGACCGAGGCTCCGCCACGGTTTAACCATGCCGTGCCTAGGTCGGCTCGCCTCCTAGGCGCAGCTGGACAGCACGCGGCGTTCGAACTCGGCTGCGGGTTCGGGACGGGCCAACAGGAACCCTTGGGCCCGGGTACAACCCAGTTCCACCAAGGCTGTTACCTGATCTGGTCGCTCCACCCCTTCGGCGGTGACCGACGCATCGAGTGCCTCCGCCAACTGAACTGCGGTACGGACCACGGCCCGATCGATTGACGTAGCCGGGAGACCGGTGACGAACGAGCGGTCGATCTTCAGCGCGGTCAGCGGCAACTGCTTGAGCTGGAGCATCGACGAGTAGCCGGTACCGAAGTCGTCGATGGCCAACCCGATCCCGTTGCCGCGTAGCTGGTTGAAGAGCTCAGCAGAGCCCTTGGGGTCAGACAGCAGTGTGCTCTCGGTCAGTTCCAGGCACAACAGTTCGGGCGGATACCCGACGTCATGGAGGGTCTCGACCACCCGATCGGCGAAATCGCGGTTGCGGAGCTGATCTGCGGCCACGTTCACCCGCAGCACGAAACCGTCGGAGGCGACGGTCGATGTCCACGCTGCCGCCGTCCGGCATGCTTCGCGCAGCACCATCCAGCTCAATTCGGTGATGAGGCCGCGCTCCTCGGCCAACGGCACGAACTGCCCGGCCGACAACAACCCGAGGGTGGGGTGGGGCCAGCGCACCAACGCCTCGGCCCCGACCAGCCTCCCAGTCTCGAGGTCCCATTCACCCTGGAAGTGAACCTCCAATGCCCGGCGGCTCAACGCGTCGCGCAACTCGGCCTCTCGTCTGAGGGTGGCGCCGTCGTCGCCCTGCTCATAGGGGTTGTCCATCTCGACGGCGTTGCCACCGCGGGCCTTGGCTCGATACATGGCCACATCGGCTCGGCGTAGCAGCTCTCCTGGTCCCGCGGCCGCGGCCTCGGCCACGTGAACCACGCCGACGCTGGCTGTCACCCCCATGGCGTGACCGTCAACGTCGAACGGGGTGGCCAAGCTCTGGAGAAGCCGGTTCACCCGTTCGCGGGTGCTGTGCACCGTCGGGGATCGGTCGATCAACACCAAGAGCTCATCCCCGCCCAAGCGGCCCAGGACGGTGTGATCGTCAGCGGCGCCGGTCAGCCGGTCGGCGATCTTCTTGAGCAGGCGATCACCGGCGGCGTGGCCCAAGGCGTCGTTGACCAGCTTGAACCGGTCCAGGTCCACCAGAGCCAGGCCGAAACCCGCGCTGCGGTCACCGTTGAGACTGGTCAAGGCTTGGTGGAGGGCATCATCGAACGCCCACCGGTTTCCCAGCCCCGTCACCCTGTCGGTGTGGGCGTGCTCGGCCAGCAGGCGTTCGGCCTGGTTTCGCTGGAGGGCACCGGCCAGGAAGGTGGCCGGTGCTCGGGCGGTGGCGGTGGTTATCGAGTCGTGGGCCACGTCTCCCGTGATCGACTCCAGCAGAAGGATGCCGAGGAACGTGTCCTCGGCCAGCAGCGGTACCACCAGCATCGACTGGAGCCCGAAGTTGTTGAACGCCTTGCGCTCCTGGTCGGAGAGCGGAGCGGCCGAGACGTTGGCGGCGTCGAGGTGCAGCTCCACTCCATCCAACACTCGTCTCAGCGCCGGGAAGCTGTCGAGGTGGAACGATCTGGACAGCCCGAAGCTTGGAGCCGAAGTGGGAGCGGCCGACTCGGCCCGCTTGACCAAGCGATCTCGCTCGTGGGGATCCACCGTCCACACCGACACCCGCCCGACCCAGTCCAAGGTCCCGACCTCTCGAGCGGCCTCGTCCAGTGCATCCTCGAAGCGGGACGTGGGCGCGTGCAGCACGATGGACGCCAGCCGGGACAGACGGTCCTCGACGAGTAGGCGATAGCGGAGCCTTCGAACCTCCTCGCTCCGGTCGGCCGGGTCGTAGAGGGTGATGACAATGGACCCCAGCGTCCCCATGTCCACCCCGATCTGGGCGTCGTAGCAGACCTCGCGCCACGTGCCGTCGGCGGTCCGAGCCCGGATGCGGTGTCCCAACGGCGTGCCGCGACGTCCATCCCATCGGGCCAGCCCGGCCGCCACCACCGGCAGGTCGTCGGGGTGGACGAAGCTGAACAGGTCCTTGCCCAGGAGGCTGTCGGGGTCATAGCCCAACAAGCCCCGCACTCCTCCGCTGACAAAGCTGGCCAGGCCATCGCCGTCCATGCATATGACGGTCTCAGAGAGATAGTCGAACAGAGACCGGAACGCCGCGGGACTCAGGGTGACCTCGGTGACCGGATCAGTGGGTTCTCCGGGTCCGGTCCAAGGCGTCGTGAAGACCGCGGCGTCGCCAACGCTGCCGCCATTGGGCTGCATCGGATGATCCATGGGGTTCCCCTTCCCCGAAGGTGACCGCAGGCTAGACCTCCGGCCGGTCTCGTGCGCCGGAAACGTCAGCAGCCATCCGAGGCAGAGGTGGATCATCGAGGTCCATCGACGTTCCGAGGTCGAGGACGAGGTACGTCCGGCTTCATCGTCACTGCCACCTGAGAAGATGGTTGCCGCCTCCCCGGTCGTGTCGTCGGGCTCTGCCCGCACCCCAAGGACCACCATGACCACACCCAACCCCCCCTCCCCCACCACCAACGGCCAAGCCTGGCTGGGCCGGGTTCAGGCCCTGCTGGCCAAGGCCGAACGTACCGAGTTCCCACAAGAGGCCGAAGCGTTGCTGGCCAAGGCCCAGGACCTCATGTCCCGCCACGCCATCTCAGAAGCGATGGTCGAGGCTGGCCGAGGTTCCGCCACTGCCTCCGAATCGGTCACCACCCTCAAGATCACGATCGACGCGCCCTACGCCAGCGCCAAGCGCACCCTGCTGGGCGCGGTGTCGGCGGCCAACAGTTGCCGCACCGTTTACCTAGGTGGTGCGGCTGGCACCCAGATATGTCACGTGTTCGGCCATCGGGGTGAACTGGCCAACGTCGAGACCCTCTTCGCCAGCCTCTCGGTCCAAGCGGTTCGGGCCATGGTGGCCGCTCCGGTACCGCCGGGAGACACACCCAGGCGTTTTCGTCACGCCTTCCTGCTGTCCTATGCCACCAGGGTCGGTCAGCGCCTCAGAGAGGCCGGCGAGAAGGCCCGTGCCGAAGCCGCCGCGGTGGGCGGGTCCGGGGTGGCCTTGATGCTGGCCGACCGAGACGCCGCGGTAGATGAGGCTTTACGAGAGGCCTACCCTCGCACCCGTACGGCGAGACTCTCGGCATCCTCGGGCGCAGGCTGGCGCAGCGGGCGGTCGGCTGCTGATCGGGCCGGGCTGGGTCAGCGCGGCCTCGGGTCGTCGAGTCGAGCCCTCGGGGCGGGCTGAGCGAAACTCAGCTCCGGGGAACGTCCTTCCACGGGAGTTCCTTGTCGGTGCGCGGCTCTCCCGGAAGTCCCAGGACCCGTTCACCGAGGATGTTGCGCTGGATCTCACTGGTGCCCCCCTCGATCGAGTTCGCTCGGGCACGAAGGAACATCTTGCGGGACGAGCCGGGAGGACCCACCAAGCCGAGGTTCTCAGACCGGCGCATCTCGTAGTCGGCACCGACGGTGGCGGCCGGGCCCAGCAGATCCACGCACAGCTCGTAGATGTCCTTGTTCACCTCGGCGAACATGAGCTTGGCGATCGAGCCCTCGGGCCCGGGGTTCCCCGCCTTGCGGTTCTGTGAGGCCCGGATGTTGGTCAGGCGCAACACCTCCGCCCTGATCCACAGATCCATGAGACGGTCCCGCGCCACCGGGGACCGCTCGACGTGGGGTTCGTCCCGCCAGATCCTCACCGCCTCGGCGATAGCGCCCGAACCACGAGCGGGTACTCCGCCGCCACCACCGATGGTGGTGCGCTCGTTGGACAGGGTGGTCATCGAGACTCGCCAGCCTTCGCCCACGTCGCCGATGCGGTCGGAGTCCGGAACCCTCACCTCGGTCAGGTAGACCTCGTTGAACTCGGCCTCTCCGGTGATCTGACGCAACGGACGCACTTCCACCCCTGGGGCGTGCATGTCCAAGGCGAAGTACGTCATGCCCTTGTGCTTGGGGGCATCGGGGTCGGTGCGGGCCACCAGCATCCCCCGATTGGCCAGGTGAGCCAGGGTGTTCCACACCTTCTGGCCGGTGATCACCCATTCGTCCCCGTCGCGAACGGCCTTGCAGGCCAGACCGGCCAGGTCCGAGCCAGCACCGGGCTCACTGAAGAGTTGGCACCAGGCGTCCTCCCCGGTGAACATCGGTCGTAGCAGCCGGGCCCGCATTGCGTCATCGCCGTGGGTTACCACCGTCGGCCCGGCCATGGTCAACCCGAAGAAGTGACGGGCCTCGGGTGAACGGGCCCCGGCCGCCCGCAACGCAGCGTCGATCGTCTTTTGATGAGAGGGAGGAAGCCCCAGCCCGCCCCACCCTTCGGGGAAATGGACCCAAGCCAGGCCCAGGTCGTACTGGCGACCCCGAAACTCGACGGGGTCGCCGGATCGGGCATCGCCGACTCCCAGAAGCTGGTCGATTCGATCCTGGACCAGAGCCTCGGCGCTGATGGACGGGTCGGTGACGGTCATGGCGCTACACCCCCTGTGTGCACGTTTGCCCAACGGACCGTATCGCCCAACTTGACCGCCGGGTCAAGCCAGGGCGCCGCCACCCGGCGGTCGTCGAGCTCAGTCTTCGGCCGGAGCCAACATGGAGAAGTCGACGAATGCCCGTTGGCTGGTGATGCGGGCTTCGCCATCGAAGGTCATCACGTCTATGGCCGGAAGGCTGAAGGTGACCCCACCCAGAGTCGGACGAGCGTGGAACCGGAACGAGGCTTCATGACCGAGCACTATCACCGGACCGTCGGCCCGTAGCTCGACGCTGTCGGCCGAGGCCTGGCTCTGGTCGTAGAACTCGGCGATCTCGTCGATGCCGTGTCGAACCGGCGAACCGACCGGGTCCTCCAAGGTGGCGTCGGCGGACCACAGGGCCAACCAGCCAGCACGATCATCCTTGAAGGTAGCCACGTATCGGGCGACGGTCTCTCGGATCTGATCTGGTTCGGCCATGGCCGGCAACGTACCCGACCTGGGGCTGAGGTTCTCCCCGAATGCAGCCCTACCCTGCCGAGATGTCCGCAACCATCGGAGCCTCCGAGTTCGACACCGCCACCACCAGCACCCGCCGACCAGGCCTCCCGGTGTACGACCTGAACGTCGACGCTGGCTGGACTGTCGGCCCCAAACCCAACGGTGGGTACCTTCTGGCCGCCCTAGTCCGCGCTGCCGCCGACGAGGTGGTCACCGACGGTTCCGACCACCCCCATCCCCTGGCCGCCACCGCCCACTTCATGAGGGCCCCCGACCCCGGCCCGGCCGAGATCGCAGTACAGATCCTCCGGTTGGGCCACGGCGCCAGCCAAGCCCGGGCCACGCTCTCCCAGGCCGGCCGAGCCTGCGTCGATGTGGTGGTAACCCTCGGCCGCCTGGAGCAACCCGATCGATCCTCACCCCCGTGGTGGACCGGACCCGACCCCTTCGAAGTCGCTCCGCCCGAGTCCTGTCACCGCATGCCCAGCGCACCACCGGGAAGCGGGTTCACGATCCCGGTGATGGATCGGGCCGACACCCGTCTCGACCCGGCGTGTCTGGGCTTCGCCTTCGGTCAACCGACGGGGCGAGGTGAGCTGAAGGGCTGGATTTCGCTGGCTGACGGTCGTCCCGCGGACCCCTACTCCCTGCTGTTCTTCCTCGATGCATTGCCGCCCGCCACCTTCGACCTGGCCCCCACCGGTTGGGTGCCGACACTGTCGCTCACCGCCTACGTCCGGTCCTGGCCTGCTCCGGGCCCGTTGCGCGTCCGCCAGTATGTGCAGTCGGTACACCACGACCGCATCGACGAGGTCTGCGAGCTGTGGGACAGCGCGGGCCACCTGGTAGGCCAGGCCACCCAACTCGCCGCCATCCGCTTCCCCGAGGGCGCCGAACCACCCCCGAAGGCTGCCCCGAGTCCCCGACGGGCCTGACTTCTGGCGAGCCGGTACCCATCTCGATCCGCCAGAAGGCTCGGTCTTTCGGCGGACACTCGAGGTCAGGGTTGGTGGCGCCAGGTGGTGGCGGTGGTGACCGTGGTCTCGGGAGCGGTGATCCCGTGACTGGACCGATAGGCATCGATGGCAGCCCGGACGGCGGGGTCGGTGGCCTTCTCGATGAGGATCACTGCACCGGGGGCCAGGCGGGGGTGGAGCCGCTCCAACACCGTGGCCACGTCTGCACCGGTCCACGCCCCGAGGTACAACACGGCCACTCGGTCGACGGGAGGTTCGACCAGGGTGGCCTCGGGGTTACCGTGAACCAGGTTCACCCGACCGTCGAACAGGCCGCAATGCTCGAGGTTGCGCCGGACCTGGGCGATCTCGGTGTGTTCGAAGCGGTCGATGGCGTACACCTCACGACCGTGCTGCTTGTAGGCGTCTAGGTGGGCCCGGACCAGTCCGATGGAGCTGCCGGGACCGACGCCGGCCACGGCCACGTGCCCCCGGAGGTGATCGGAGCGCATGGTTTCCAGCGCGGCGTGAAGGGCATCCAGGGCCGGCTTACGAGGGTCGCCAAGCTCGGCCACCAGCTCGCGCTTGAGGGCATCCAAGTAGCGTCGGGCGACGTGTTCCAGTTCGGCCTCGTTCTGGAAGTAGATCCGATGCTGGAACAACATGGCCTGGATCCGCATGGTCTCGGCCAACTCCAGCAGCATCGACTTGCCCTCGATGCCTTCAAGCCAGTCGAGGAAGGTGGCCAGACGGGGTAGCTGGGCCAGACGATCCTCCTCCACCACCACGGCCAGCCCGAAGTAGATGGGGATCTCCAACACCCGCAACGGCTTGGGATACTCGGCCACGAAGTCGTCCACACCCGCCATGACGCCGTTGCGCGGTCCGCCTTCGATCACGGCGTTGGCCATGGTCGGGTTGAGCCCGTGCTCGGGTACGAGCTCGCTGACCCCGGGCAACATCCCCTTCTTCGCCCATTCCTGGCGGTAGGTGGTCGGGATGTCATCGGGGTTGTAGTAGAGGTCACGGCGACCGTAGGGCCAAGCCACGTCGTGGAAGATCATCACCGGCAAGGGAGCCCCCGCCTCGGTGCACACCTCGGCCAGCAGGCGGCACTCGTTGTAGACCGTGTACCAGTTGTGGTCACCGTCGATCAGAGCCGCGTCCATCACCGGCAGCCCGCCCAGAACGTTCACGCTCAGGTCTCGGTGGAAGATGTACTGGCCACCGAACTCCTGGGCGTGCTCGTCAGGGTCGAAGTCGGGTACCGGGTCGATCACGTGAAGCTCGGCCTCGGGGCCAACTGTGTCGAGGATCTGACGGGTGTTCTCACCCCGAAGGGCACCGATCTCCACCAGTCGCTTCACGTCAGCGGCCTCAAGGATCGGTGCCACCACCTTGTCCCAGAACGGAAACATGCTCACCCTTCGTGCGGCCGAGCCGCGTACCGGTTCCCCCCGGACCGGCCACGGTAGCTGGCCCGCACCATCGCGGGCATGTGCCTCGAGGCCCTCCACTTCCACCGAGAAGAGGGCGCCATTACCGTTGTCCCACGTCACCGTCGCCGGTCGACCCGCCTAGTCGAGTCATTGCGACCCCTTCCCGATCGGAGCATCCCGTGAGCGCCACCGACACCGAGACCACCGACACCGCGCCGTCGTCCTCCGCATCGGAGCGAGGCGACCGATCGGGTGCGAGAGGCGGCCAGCTTCGTCCCGGGCCCATGGAGACCGACCGTCTGGCCCGCCGAATCTCCGTGGCCGAAGGCCGCGAGCTCAAGTCGATCACCTCTCCCCTCAACGGTGAGGTGATCGGACAGGTTCCCTTCGGTACCCGCGACGACGTGGAAACGGCGGTGGCCGAGTGCCGACGGGTACAGCGACGCTGGGCTCAGACCCCCGTTCGTGAGCGGGCCGCAGTCCTGCTCCGCTACCACGATCTGGTCCTCGAACACCAAGACGAGCTCCTCGACCTGATCCAAGCCGAGAACGGCAAGGCTCGGGTCTGGGCCTTCGAAGAGATCATGGATCAGGCCATCACCGCCCGTTACTACGCCCGCCTCGCCCCCCGGGCGTTGCGGCCAACGCCGCGGCTGACCGCCATGCCTGGCCTGGTGACGGCCCGGGAGCACCACATCCCCAAGGGCGTCGTAGGTGTCATCTCGCCGTGGAACTACCCACTGACCCTGGCCACCTCCGACGCCCTCGCCGCGCTGGTCGCCGGCAACGGAGTGGTCATCAAACCCGATTCCCAGACCCCCTTCACCGCGCTCCGCGCCTTCGAACTCCTCCAAGAGGCGGGTCTACCCGAAGGCCTGGTCCAGGTGGTCACCGGCCCTGGCACCGAGGTCGGGACCGCCATCATCGACACCACCGACTACGTGATGTTCACCGGCTCCACCCAGACCGGTCGGTCCATCGCTCAGCAGGCCGCCGCCCGACTCGTCGGCTTCTCAGCCGAGTTGGGGGGCAAGAACCCGATGATCGTGATGGCCGACGTCGACCTCGACCGGGCCGTGGAGACGGCCACCCGCGGCTGTTTCGCCAACACCGGACAGCTCTGCATTTCGATCGAACGCATCTACGTGGAGCAGGCCATCTCCTCGGCCTTCACCAACCGCCTGGCCGCCCGCGTCAACGCCTTGACCCTCGGAGCCGATCAGGAATACGGGCCCGAGGTGGGAGCACTGGCCTCCAAAGCGCAGTTGGACAAGGTGCGCGAGCACATCGACGACGCGGTGTCCAAGGGGGCCCGCGTGGTGGCCGGTGGCAACCCCCGCCCCGACATCGGACCCTTCTTCCACGAGCCGACCGTATTGGCCGACGTCACCCCCGAGATGGCCGTCTTCGAGGAAGAGACGTTCGGACCGCTGGTGTCGGTCTACACGGTCCAGTCCGTGGACGAGGCCATCGACCTGGCCAACGACACCGAGTACGGGCTCAACTCCAGCGTGTTGTGCGGCGACGTGCGCAAGGGTAAGGCCGTCGCCGCCCGGCTCATGTCGGGCACCGTAAACGTGAACGACGGTTACTCATCGGGCTGGGCTGCCATCGACTCCCCAATGGGTGGAATGAAGACCTCGGGAGTCGGCCGCCGTCACGCCCGCGAGGGACTGCTCAAGTACACCGAGTCCCAGACCATCGCCGTACGGGCCCCCATCGTCGACAAGCTGATGGACCCTGGCGACGATGCCCCCGCCTACGCAAAGCGTTTCACCGCCTTGCTCAAAGCGGCCAAGCACCTGCCCCGCTGACGATCGATCATCTGTGGAACCGACCAGCCGAGGTGTCCAGGCCCGTGCCGCCCCTCCCACGCGAGTCCGGCGGGATCAGGACGCGGCCAACCGTCGAACCATCATCCTGAGTGCCATCGTCCTCATGGTGGCCATCCTCGGCGGCGTGACCGCAGTAGCGCTGCTCTCCGATGGTGACACCGGCCGGGATACGGCCATCGAGACCTCAGCCGAAGGTCAGCCCGATGCCAAGCCGCGCAGCATCCCCAAACCCAACGAGGGTCGAGCCCCTGAAGATGCCGGTGATCGAGGTGGTTGGGCTCAGCTCAGCCTCCTGGTCCTGATCGTTGCGTCCATCTCCGGCATCGGAGTGAAGGTGGTGCGCGGATCCAAGACATCGCGCCAGCGTCGTGCGGCCTGGTTGGCGGCCGCCGACGCCGACCACGACGGCGCGCTCGACCCTCAGCGCTGATCCAGCCGGCCTCGGAGCGATCCTCTGGTCTGGCACACCGTTCGGACAGACTGGTCCGATGTCGCCTGGCACCCCCAACCCCGAAGCTCTGGCCGTCATCGACCAGCTCGGGCTCAATCCCCACCCCGAAGGTGGCTGGTACCGGGAGAACTGGCGGGATCATCCCGCCGATGGTGGGCGCGGTGCGGGAACCGCCATCTACTTCCTGCTGTCGCAAGGCGAGCGATCCCACTGGCACCGGGTCGATGCCGCCGAGATATGGCACTACTACGCCGGCGCCCCCCTGGAGCTGGCCGTAGCCCACGGCAACGATCACGACGTGACGCTGCTCGGGCCAGATGTGCTCTCCGGACAGTCGCCCCAGGCCCTCGTCGAAGCCCGGGCCTGGCAGGCCGCGCGCACCACCGGAGGTTGGACCCTGGTGGGAGCCACCGTGGCCCCCGCCTTCGACTTCGAGGGCTTCGAGCTCGCTCCACCGGGCTGGACACCCGAGGGTTGGAACATCCCGGGCTGGTGAACTCCGGCCCGGGATGCGGGCACTCAAGCCAACAGTGACAGCAGAGCCCAGATCGTGGCTACCAGACCCACCCCGGCCATGACCAGAGAACGGGTCACCGGCGCCTGCTCCAGGTCACCTTCACGCCGGTTGGCCTGAGCAGGAGGGCGCAGCACGGCGGCCAGGTTGCCGGCCAGCAGCGCCCCGCCCATGGCCAGCACCAGCCAGACGATCAGGTCATCGCCCAGGAACGGGGTGAATGACTCCTGGCCTGCCACGGACACGGCGTTGGTGATGGTTGCCACAGTCCCTCACGCTACCGAACCCTCAAGACGGTCCCCCGGGTGCCGATGAGTAGGTACGTGGTCAGTGGCGTTCGCCCCCGCTGGCCACCTAGGGGTAGGAGCGGAGGTCACACTCCTCCCTCCACACCACATCGCCGTCGCATCGGTCCAGGATGCGACGACCTGTGACGTGGCCTTCGCTCCCCCCGACCGGCGGCATCGTTTTCGAGCCGTGCGCGCTCTGGACGACGGCGCGTGGGACGAATGGTCGACGCTGCCTACCATTGGCCGTTCACACCTGACCCAACCGGGGCCCCGTGACCGAGACCATCACAACCGAAGCCGATGACCAGGCCAGCTCCGGCTCCTCGGCACCTGAAGATGCCCAGGTCACCCGCCGTCCCCTGCTTCACACCGTCACCCTGGTGGTCGCAATGGTCGGGGTTGTGGTCGCCGGGGCCGGGCTGGTGTGGGGAACACGGCCACTAGCGACACCTACCCAGGACTGCGGTACTTCGTTCTCCTTCCTGCTCGACGGGCGCCTCAACGAATACGTGGACCCCGACAACCCCCCTTCGGGAACGACCGCATCTGAGGCCAAGGCCAACAACAACGATCCGTGCCAGGAACGAGCGGCTAACCAAGCCCGGCCCGCCGCGTGGCTGGTCATGGGGGGAACCCTCGTGGCCCTGGTCGCCGCCCTGATCGAGGGTGGAGTTCGGGTCTACCAATGGATGGGTTTGGCCCGGCCCCGACCTCCCCGGACCCGTCGAGGCTCCTCGTTCCGCCTGCGGTCGTGACCGAACGTTGACCCCCAGACCCATCCGGTAGGACCCTAACGAGGCGAGCCCGCTCAGTCGGGGTGGTGGCTCTCCCGCCAGCGGACCTCTCGGCGTCCGAGTTCGGTGGACGCCGGTCCGTTCACCCACGGCCACAGCTCATCGCCGATGCGTCGCCAGTTCCCGACGGCGCCCAACTCACCCAGCAAGGCATAGATCCCCAGGTTGATCCGCTGGATGATCACGAACGGGGCCGGCACGTTGGCTGCCTTCATGATCTCGCCGTGGGCACCGCTGGTGTCGAAGAACAACCCGACGGTCTCCGACGCGTACTCCTCGGTGATCGCCACCGGCTCGTCTTCCATGACGAAGGCGTAGAAGTGACCGAAGTACTCGCCGATCTGTTCATCGGTGAAGTCGGGGTTGTGGGTCAACAGCCCCGCCTCCTCCACGATGCGGCGATAGGCCGGCAGGTCTCGATCCATCACCATGGCCCGGATCATCTGCTCGAACAGGTCCATGTCCTCGGTGGTGAACCGTTTTACCAGGCCGTAGTCGAGGAAGGTGACCCGACCGTCCGGACCGAACAGGTAGTTGCCGGGGTGCGGGTCGCCGTTGAAGGCTCCCAGCCGATACAGGCTCCCGAAGACGAAGCGGTAGATCGTCTCGGCGGCCAGGTTCCGTTGCTCTGGCGACCAGGTCTTGACCTCCGAGAACCGGGCGCCGGTGGCCAGCTCGGTGGTCAGGACCCGGGTGGTGGACAGGTCGTCGAGTACGGCGGGTACGTGGATGAAGGGATGATCGCGGTAGTAGTCGGCGAAGAGGCGCTGGTTGTCGGCCTCGATGCGGTAGTCGAGCTCCTCGCTGATCCGTTCTCGTAGTTCGGCCACCAAAGGCTTGGGGTCCAGCCCCGGGAACATGGCCTTCATCGCTCCGAACAGCAGCCCGGCGTTGTCCAGGTCCCCTCGGATGGCCTCGTCGACTCCGGGGTACTGGACCTTCACCGCCACCGCCCGACCGTCCTGGGTCATAGCTCGATGGACCTGACCGATCGAGGCCGAGGCGATGGGAACCGGATCCCACTGCGCGAACACCTTCTCTGGGGGTTGGCCCAACTCGGCCTCGATCACCTGGGCCGCCAGTTCGGGGGCCATGGGTGGGGCGTCCTGTTGGAGCTGAGCCAGGGCGTCACGAACCGGTTCGGGCATCCCCTGGTGCAAGAAGCTGGCCATCTGACCCAGCTTCATCATGGCGCCCTTCAGGTTGCCGAGGGTCTCGGCCACCTCGGTGGCCGTCTTGATCTGATGGGCGAGGTCGAGCTCATCTCGTCGTTCGGCATCAGCGAAGGTCCGCCGGGCCCGGTGCAGCGCCCACGCTCCACCAGCCCTGGACGCGGCACGTGCCGTGATCAACGACCGGCGGGCACGGCCGGTGGCACCGATCGGTCCCAGAGCCGGTACCGGACCGGTGGCAATGGAGGCGGCATCGAGGCGGTCGGATCGACGGTTCCGCACGACCGCCACACCGGCTACACCAACCGCCGAGGCCACGGCGACACCGCGGGTGAGTCGCGAGCGAGGCTTGGGCGAGGACGTCTCGGACATGGCCCGAGACGCTAGTGCCGGGATCGGGGTCCTCTGCCTGGGAGATGACGCGGTCGGAGATCCATCTCCTCGGACGCCTCGGAGTTGGCCAGGTGGGTACTCGGCCTCCGTCTGGCCGAACGCCCCTTCCAGCGGGAGGCTCAGGCGGGTTCCTCGGCCGGATCAGCCAGGACCAGCTTCCAGATCAGTGCCCCCAGAACGGCGCCGGCGATGGGGGCAACCCAGAACAACCAGAGCTGCACCAGGTGGTCACCCCCGGCGAACAGCGCCGGACCGGTCGATCGTGCCGGGTTGACGCTGGTGTTGGTGACCGGGATCGAGATCAAATGGATGAGCGTCAAGGCCAGCCCGATGGCGATGGGGGCGAACCCCGAAGCCGCCTGCTTGGCCGTGGAACCCAGGATCACCAACAAGAAGAAGGCCGTGAGAACCACCTCGGCCACCAGGCAGGCCAACATCGAGTAGCCGCCCGGGCTGAACTCCCCGAACCCGTTGGAGGCGAAACCGTCAGAGGCACTGAACCCGTCGACACCCGAAGCCACCACCAGCAACACTGCGGCAGCCACCACAGCCCCGACCACCTGGGCCCCCGATGTAGGCCGGGGCATCTTTCTGGTCGAACCTCTTGGCCACCACCAGTCCGATGGTGACGGCCGGGTTGAAGTGACCACCTGAGATCGGGCCAACGGCATAGGCCATGGTCAGAATCGTCAATCCGAAGGCCAGGGCCACCCCGGCGAAACCGATGCCCACATCAGGCACTCCCGCTGCCAGCACCGCCGAGCCGCAGCCCCCGAACACCAACCAGAAGGTGCCGAACGCTTCGGCACCGAGTCTGCGCTTCATGTCCATGGTCAGCTCTCCGCTCCGTCGACTTCCATCAGGATCACACACCAGATCGCCACGGTCGATGATCCCCCGGCCGGGGTGATTCTCGCCGCCCGCCTTCGTGGGGATTCCCGGTGAGGTCGCGTGGACAGGTGACCCGATCCCACACCGGGGCAGTTCTCGGTTGTCAGAGCCCGTCGGCCGGCAGCGCTACGGCCCGACCGGCGGCCCAGTCGACCACCCTTTGGCGGTCACGACCAGCCATCGTCTCGGGGGCTTCCACCAACGTGAACCATCCCCATTCGCTCACCTCGGCCGGGTTGGCCACCGGCTCTTCAGCCGACCGGCCCAGATAGCAGGTGATCTCCAAGCACTCGCCATAGGCGCTCTGCTCCAGGTAGGTACCGAGCAGAGCCGTGAGCTCGACGTCGATCCCCAGTTCCTCCCGGAGCTCGCGCACCGCGGCGTCCACCGGGTGTTCACCCCTGTCGACGAAGCCGCCCGGGATTTCCCAAACCCCGAGGAACGGTTCGTGGGCCCGTCGACTCAACAACACCCGTCCGTCTCGCTCCACCAGGACCTCGGCACACGGCGCGTTGCGGACCAGACGCCACCGAGGTCCATGCTGGGGACACACCGGCGGCACCGCCGCGGCCGGTGCACCTCCCTCGGCCCGTGAACCACACTCGTCGCAGAACCACACGCCGCCGACCGTACAGGCCCCAACCGACAGGCCTGGATCCACCGAAAGTGCTCAGGTGAAGGCCTGGATCACCGGCACGAAGAGCATTGCTCCCATGGCGACCAACAGAGCCCAAACCATCAGGCGGCGTCGGCGTTCGGCCCGCTCACCGGCCTGGGTCATCAGCCAGTCGTCGTAATCCTCAGGGTTCACGGCGCGTCGAGGGTGACCACGATCCCCGGCAAGCCTCAGTCCCGGGCCATGTTGGCGAACTTGGTGTAATGGTCGAGGAAGGCAAGGCGGACCATGCCGGTTGGGCCAGCGCGGTGCTTGGTGACCAACACCTCCGCAGTTCCTCGATCGGGTGAATCGGCGTTGTATTGCTCGTCTCGGTACAGGAACACCACCACATCGGCATCCTGTTCGAGTGATCCCGACTCGCGGAGGTCGGCAAGCATGGGCCGCTTGTCGGCCCGTTGTTCCAGGCCACGGTTGAGCTGGGCCAGGGCCACCACCGGGCACTGGAGTTCGCGGGCCAAGATCTTGAGACCACGGCTGATCTCGGCTACCTCGGTCTGGCGGTTCTCGGCCCGGGAGTTGCCGGTCATGAGCTGGATGTAGTCGACCACGATCATGCCGAGCTGGCCCACCTTGGACTGGAGTCGACGGGCCTTGGACCGAATCTCCATCACGGTCACGTGGGGGTTGTCGTCGATCCAGAGTTGGGCATCGCCGAGGCGGCCGATGGCGTGGGAGATCCGTCGCCAGTCGTCGTCGGTGAGACGGCCGTTGCGGACCTTGGTGGAATCGACACGAGCCTCAGAGCACAAGAGCCTCTGGGACAATTCGATCCGGCTCATCTCCAGGGAGAAGAACAGCACCGGACGGTGGGCTTCCAGCGCGGCGTGACCAGCCATTCCCAGGGCGAAGCTGGTCTTGCCCATGCCCGGGCGGGCCCCCACCACCACTAGGGCGTTGGGTTGAAGGCCAGACGTCAGCTCATCGAACTCGATGTAGCCGGTGGGCGTGCCGGTGATCGCATCGCCCTTCTCATAGAGAGCTTCGAGACTGTCCAGCGTCTGATCGAGCAGGTCGTGCAGGCGGCTGGTGGAGTCGGTCTGGCGGTGCTGGGCCACCTCGAACATGAGCGACTCGGCCAGGTCCACCGCCTTGGGCACATCTTCGGGTAGCCCGTAGCCGATCTCGGCGATCTCACCTGCCACTCCGATGAGGCTGCGCAGGAGGGCGTGCTCCTCGACGATCTTGGCGTAGCGAGCCGCGCTCGAGGTGGCCGGTGTGCCGGCCTGAAGGGCGAGCAGGGTCCCGGGGCCACCGATTGCATCGAGGAGGTCGGCCCGGCGCAGCTCTTCGGCCACCGTGACCGGATCCACCGGTTCTCCCCGGGCCGACAGCGAGGTGATGGCGTCGTAGATGTGACCGTGCGCTGGTCGGTAGAAGTCGTCGGAGGACACCACCTCCGACGCCACGTCGACCGCGGTGCGCGACAGCAACATGGCGCCCAGCAGCGACTCCTCGGCGTCGATGTTGCTGGGCAGGCGTCGACCGGCGCCACCTCCCGAAGGCCTTTCAGCCGATCGCCCACCACCCCTCGACCACCCGTCAACGCCACCGTCACGACGTGGCGCCAGCGGAGCGGGAGCATCGAGGTAGTCGCCCGGAGGCTCGTCCATTTCCGGAGGTGGCTCGTCAGGCATGGTGGGTTACACCTTCGTGCAAGCGGGCTGTCGATAACCAGTACCGAAACCCTGTGATCTACCTGTGGACAGGGTGTGGACAACGAGTCAGGCGGGGAGGTTCTGGACCCTGGGACCGCGACCGGGACGCGCCGAAGAGAGGCAAACGGTCGAGCAAACGACCGGACGGTCCAGGAGCCAGCACTCCAGGACCGTCAGAGAGACCGGGATCACGGTGGGTTCAGAGGAGAAACCTCCGAACCCACCGGGTCACCGGATCACCGGCCCCGAGGCCGGAAGGAACTAGTTGGAGACAACCTCGACGGTGACGGGGAACTCCACGTCTGCATGCAGCTTGGCCGGCACCAAGTGGGTACCCAGAGCCTTGATTGGCTCCTCCAGGGTGAGCTGCTTGCGGTCGATCTCGACTCCGGTCTGGGCCACGATGGCCGCCGCCACATCGGCGGTGGTGATCGAACCGAAGAGACGGCCGTCGCCACCCACCCGGGCGGTGATCGAAACCGGTGAGGCCACCAGTTGCTTGGCCACCTCTTGGGCGGCCTGACGAGCGGCGGCATCACGGATGTCGCGAGACCGCTTCATGGCATCGGCCTGAGCCTTGGCCCCATCGGTGGCCTTGAAGGCCAGCCCACGGGGCAACAGGAAGTTCCGGCCGTAGCCGTTGGATACCTCGACGACGTCGCCCTTGTGGCCGACACCCTCGACATCTGAGCGGAGGATGAGCTTCATCAGGCGTCCACCTCCTCGGCCTCCACGCCCTCGTCCTCGCCCTCGAACTCTTCGTAGTTCTCGAACTCTTCACCCTCGGCGCCGCCACCGGAGGGAGGCGGACCCGACGGACGGGGCGGCGGGCCATCGGCGCGGACGCCACGGTCTGCACCACGGTCCCGACCACCACGCTGCTGGGTGACACGGTTGGCGTAAGGCAGCAGAGCCATCTCACGGGCGTTCTTGATCGCCATGGCGATGGCGGCCTGCTGCTGGGTGTCGTTTCCGGTAACGCGACGGGCGCGGATCTTGGCCCGGTCCGACATGAATCGGCGAAGCAGGTTGACGTCCTTGTAGTCGACGTAGTCGACGGACTCCTGGGTCAGGATGCTGACCTTCTTCTTGGCGCGACGCGCGTTGTCCTTGTTCTTCACGCGCTTTGGCTTGGGTGCCATTAGAACGGCTCCTCCCCGTCGTAGTTGGTGGGCTCATTGGCGATGGGACGACCCCCACCACCGGAGGAGCCACCGCTAGGGGCTCCGTCTCGTCGGTCGATCTTCTGCACCTGGGCGGTGGCCCAGCGCAAGCTGGGAGCGATCTCGTCGGCCACGACCTCGACCTTGGAGCGCTTCTCGCCGTTGTCGGTCTCCCACGAGCGCTGCTCGAGGCGACCGGTGACGATTACCCGGGTACCCCGCGGCACGGATTCGGCCACGTTCTCAGCCATCTGTGACCAGCACTTGACGTCGAAGAAGGAGACCTGCTCCTCCCACTCGTTGGTGGCTTTGTTCTGCCAGCGGCGGTTGACCGCAAGGCCGAAGGTGGCCACGGTCTGACCACTGGGGGTGTATCGGATCTCGGGATCGCGGGTCACATTGCCCACGAGGGTGACGGTGTTGTCCATGATTGCTCCTGGTGGTCACCCAGCCTCAGCGGCCGGGGCCGGCGCACCCAACAGGCCGCGGCGGAACGCCTCGGCATCTGGGAGCCGGATGATCTTGTGGCGGACCACCTCGTCCGCGAGGCGCAGGTTGCGGTCGACATCGTCGAGCGCACCCGGCTCGGCCTCGATCTCGAACACCACGTAGAACCCTTCGGTCTTGTGGTTGATCTCGTAGGCGAATCGGCGGCGGCCCCACTTGTCGGTCTTGGGGACGGTGCCCCCAGCAGA
>WBZX01001094.1_pt2 | contig 21091 bp, 22 predicted proteins | sample 5204211 | NCBI WGS metagenome assembly WBZX01 (sample SAMN12344362, study PRJNA552823) | activated sludge metagenome | biome: Activated sludge suspended growth; feature: Nitrification reactor; material: Wastewater; isolation source: activated sludge from nitrification reactor of wastewater... | reverse complement strand
ATCTCGGCAATGTATACCGCGAGCACCAGTGCGACGACGATCAGCAGCTCTCGCCAGGTGATGACTATGTTTTCCAAACTTGTCGGCCTTTATGCGTAATCGTCGATATGAAAATCTTCGCCGGACTCTGGTTGTTTGCGGTCGTCTTTTTTATTCTTTTGCTGCTCCTGCCGACGGCGCTGCGGCAGTTTGTCGTAATCGAATCGGTTGGGGGGATGCTTGAAGGGCGAAATGGGGATATTCATATCGGAGACGGGTTCAATCGTATCGTTAGCCATCCCATACCCCCATGGCGGCTTGCTGCTGCCGGGTTTGCTGTTTCCTACAGTCGCAAGGAACATCCGTACCTCCCTTCCGATTAGCCCACCGTCACTTCACCTTCCGCTTCGCCACGACTTCCACGACTTTTCCGGCCACCTTCGACACCACTTGCTTACTGGTATAGATTACGGCAACTTTCAGCGCTTTTTTAGCAATATTACGAATTATCCCCATGAATACATTCCCTATTTACATGCAGTTTGCTTAAAATCGCTACCAGGAAACTCTGGCTGGAGCTTATCAAGCTGCTCCTGTTGCGCCGGTGTCATGTTCCTGATCAGGTAGCCCGTATGCTCGCCATTGAGATTGCGCTGCCCCTTGATGGCCGATTGGACGCCACGGCTGTGCAAATCCTGGAGAAATTTATTGGCCAATCCTTCATCCCGAAACACGCCCAGCGAAATCGCGTTGCGCCACTTCGGATCCTGAATAATGAAGGTTTCCTCGACGCCTAGTTGCTGCACCTCTGCCACCTTGGCTTGCGCCGCCTCCGGCGTTTTGAGAGGCGGGATGTAAACCCAGTAGCGAATCGCCTCTTGCGGGGTATGTTTGGTCACGGTCACATCCAGTGACAGGCGATCCAGCGCCGCCTTGGCACGCTCGGCATCCACTGCCGAAAAACTGCCCCACTCGTAACAGACGGCCACGGGCGGCGCGATTGGGTCAGGCGTAGCGACAGACGGCGTCGGCAGTTCTGGTTTGGCGATTGTGGCCAGTTCTTCCGGCGACACGATTTTGATCTTGTTCGGCTCGAGGTCATGCAGAGGCGCGTCGACATGGCGCGGCATCAATAGCTGAAAATAGCCCAGCAACAAAGCATTCACCAGAAACAGCAATCCAACCAGCCACTTCATCAAGAACGTTCCCCCGCCAATAAAATCAAGCCTTCGAGCACCAGATTATCCACAATCTCCCCCGAGCCGGATAGCGCGGCTTGCAGGACCGGGGCATCACCTCCTGCGATGACCAACTCAGGCTTCCCGCTTTCTCGCGCTTCCAGCATGGCCTGCATGCGTTGCACCGCCCCCGCCATCGCGTGCAACGCACCACTATGCACGGCATCGCCCGTCGTTTGCGGGAAATTCCCAAGACTGCCATCGACTGCTGCAATGCCCGCCGTATTCGATCGCAGCGCCTGCTTCATCATGGCAATGCCAGGCACGATCAAGCCGCCCAGAAACTCGCCACGCGAACTCAGCGCGTCGACCGTCAGCGCCGTCCCGGCCAAGGCCACGATACAGGCTGATTGCTGCAACTGCCAGGCGGCCACCAGCGCTGCCCAGCGGTCGCTGCCCAATTTCTCGGGTTGCTTGTATCCGTTGGTAACACCGCAAGCCTGCGCTTGTGCCGTCACCCAGTGCATCGGTATTTCATGCCTGGCAAGCCAGCCCTGTATTGCTGCATCGACCTGCGGTCCGGCGACGTTGGAAACCACGACTTGCCGCAGCATGGGAAAGTAACGATCCAGCTCAGGCATCGCATCGTGCGCAACCACGCCCCGGGCAAGCCAGGTACCGTCGTACACCCCCCACTTGATGCGGGTGTTCCCGGCATCGATGGCGAGGATCACGCCGTGCCCCGCAAACTGATCTCGGCCGACGAGAACCGCTGTGTCCCCTGACCGATATCGGCCAGCAACGTACCGTCATCGGCCACGCCCTGCACCATGGCTTCGACCATGCGGCCTTCCGGCAGCAGCAACTGTACTGCCTTGCCATGATAGGCGTGCCGGGCCTGCCACTCGTCGCGCAGCACGGCAAAACCGCCTTGCTCGAATTCGGTCAGCGCCACGGCCAGATGCTTGAGTACCATGGCCAGCAATCGGTTGCGATCGACCGACTGCCGCGAGATTTCACTCAAATCGATCACCGGCTGGCCGATGGCCTCGCGTACGCCGCGCGGCACGCGCACATTGAGGCCAACGCCGATCACGGCCGCGCTCGGCCCCAACATTTCACCCTGCAATTCGATCAGAATGCCTGCCAGTTTTTGGTGCTCGTGCAACACGTCGTTAGGCCATTTCAAGGCGATATCCGCGATTTCCAGCTCGTCCAGCGCGCGCGCCAGCGCCACACCCACGGCCAGACTCAGGCCGCTCAAAGCGCCGGCCCCCTGGTCGAACCGCCACAACAGCGAAAACGTCAACCCTGCGCCCAGCCCGGAATGCCAGGTTCGCCCGCGACGGCCGCGCCCGGCCACCTGCAGTTCGGCTGCGACGCAAGTGGCGTGTACGGCCCCTTCGCCCGCCTGGCGCATCAGCAGGCTATTGGTCGATTCGGCCACATCGTGCAACTGTAAGTCGAAATATTTTGCCGTCATCCCCAGCGCATCGACAATTTGTTGTCGTTCGAGGAAATCCACTTTTTCCGGCAAGCGGTAACCCTTGCCACGTACCGAGTACACTTCAACACCCAGCGATTCGGCTTCCTGCACCGCGTTCCAGATCGTGGCGCGGGTCACGCTGAAATACCGTGCAAGCATCTCGCCGGAGCGGAACTGGCCATCGGCCAGCAAGCGCAGAATGGGAAAAGTAAGGGAATTCATGGTGAACAGAATTATACCTGCCCGGCTGCCGCCCATCTTGTGCAAAATGCCGGTAAGTGCGTGTCACCCCGCGCACAGTGTAAAATACCGAAAAATCAATCCCATCCAGATTCAATACCATGTCAGAAGAAAACAGCGCGCCTTCCTCCAACTTTCTGCGTCAAATCGTCGACCGCGACCTGGCACAAGGCACCTATGCCAGCCGCCACTGGGCGCGCACGCCGGGCGATGCCGCGCACCATGCCGCAGGCGAGCCCGATCCTGCAAAAATTCGCACGCGCTTTCCGCCCGAACCCAACGGCTACCTGCACATCGGCCACGCCAAGAGCATCTGCCTCAACTTTGGCCTGGCGCGCGATTACGGCGGCGTGTGCCACATGCGGTTCGACGACACCAACCCGGAGAAGGAAGAGCAGGAATACGTCGACAGCATCACCGACGCTGTGCAATGGCTGGGTTTCGGCTGGGAAGCGTTCGGCGCATCGCACCTGTATTACGCCAGCAATTATTTCGATTTCATGTACCGCGCGGCAGAGCACCTGATTACCTCGGGCAATGCCTATGTCGATCAGCAAACCGCCGACGAAATGCGCGCCAACCGCGGCACATTGACCGAACCGGGCAAAAACTCCCCCTGGCGCGACCGCCCGGCCGCCGAAAGCCTCTCCCTGTTCCGCGAAATGCGCGACGGCAAGCATCCGGACGGTGCCATGGTGCTGCGCGCCAGGATCGACATGGCCTCGCCCAACATCAACCTGCGCGACCCAGCCATTTACCGCATCAAACGCGCACACCACCACAACACTGGCGACAAGTGGTGCATCTACCCGATGTACACCTACGCCCATCCGCTGGAAGACGCGGTCGAAGGCGTGACGCATTCCATCTGCACGCTGGAATTCGAAGACCAGCGCCCGTTCTACGACTGGGTGCTTGAGCGCCTGGCCGAAGGCGGCTTATTGGCAAACCCACTGCCCAAGCAGTACGAGTTCGCCCGCCTCAACCTGACTTATGTCGTGCTCTCCAAGCGCAAGCTCATCGAACTGGTCGAAAAACAGGTTGTCAGCGGCTGGGACGACCCGCGCATGCCGACATTGGTCGGCGCACGCCGCCGCGGCTACACACCCGAAGGCTTCCGCCTGTTTGCCGAGCGCATCGGCGTCTCCAAGGCCGATTCGTGGATCGAGTACACCATCCTCGAGGACTGCATGCGCGAAACGCTCAATGCCTCGGCAGAACGCCGCATCGCTGTGCTCGACCCGATCAAGCTGGTCATCGACAACTACGCTGAAGGCCTGTCGGAAGACTGCCACGCGCCCAACCATCCGCAAAAACCCGAACTCGGCCACCGCGTGGTGCCGCTCTCGCGCGAACTGTGGATCGAGCGCGAAGACTTCATGGAAGAACCGGTCAAAGGCTATTTCCGCCTTTTTCCCGGCAATAAGGTCCGTCTGCGCTACGGTTACGTAGTCGAATGTACCGGCTGCGAGAAGGACACCAACGGCAGCGTCACTGTCGTTCACTGCCAATACTTGCCGGACACGAAATCCGGCACACCGGGTTCCGATACCATCAAGGTCAAGGGCAATATCCACTGGGTATCGGCTGCCCATGCCTACGCCGCCGAGATCCGCCTCTACGACCGCCTGTTCAAGGAAGCCCACCCCGGCGCTGGCGACCGCGACTACCTTGACGACATCAACCCGGATTCGGTCAAAACCATCACCGCCCAACTGGAACCGGCGCTCAAGAACGCCAATCCGGAAGAACGCTTCCAGTTCGAGCGTCACGGCTACTTTGTCGCGGATAAAAAGGACAGCGTGTCCGGCAAGCCGGTGTTCAACAGGACAGTGACACTCAGGGATGCCTGGCAAAAGTAAGTAAACATCCGAGATGAAGCGCATCTATCCACTCATCTTATTGCTGGCACTGTTGCATGCGCTAATGGCATCGGCTGTTGATACGCCTCTCGGCGATATGCAGCAGCGCTTCGAGAACCGTTACAAGACCTTTCTGGCCCCCAATAGCCAGAGCCTGCTGCCGTTTGCAAAAATGGAGTTGCCCGCCTGGAAAAGCCTGCTCGCGGGCGAGTGCCTGAAACCGGTCTTCAGTCGGCCGGATGTGTTTTATAACAACAAGACTTACGTATTCACGCTCTACCAGGCTGCCGACGGCCAATACTATCTGGATGCCAAGGGCGGTTTCTGTGGCATGGATGAGTTGGCGTACGGGCCTATCCCCGCGGAGCAGTTGCAATGACGGTTGCGGCGGTTTCGCCTGCACAGGTCTACCGGCTCCACACCCATGGCCCGACCGTACTCGTTACATCCACCTCCGGCAACCAACGTAACATCATGGCTGCAGCATGGAACATGCCGCTGGATTTCGACCCGCCAAAGATTGCGGTCGTTATCGACAAAAATACCTACACGCGCGAGTTGATCGAAGCGTCGGGCCAATTTGCGATCAGTATCCCCTGCCGCGCGCAGGCTGCGATGGTCAAGCAGGTCGGCTCGTGTAGCGGTCGGGAGTGGCAGACGACTCCGCAGGCCGATAAATTTGCCGCATTCGGCATCGAGACGTTTGCGGCATCGCACATCGATGCACCGCTGGTCACGGGTTGCGTGGGCTGGCTGGAATGCAAAATCATCCCCGAGCCGCATATTCAGGATACTTACGACCTGTTCCTTGCGGAAGTGGTTGCTACCTGGGCGGATGACCGGGTGTTCTCCCAACATAATGATGGAGAGTTCCGCTGGCGTTTCGAGGGACATGACGAGTTGCGAACCCTGCACCACGTGGCAGGCGGCGCATTCATGGCGATAGGCGAGGCATTCAAGGCATGACGCTCGATCTTGCGCGCTACCAAACGCTGGTGTTCGATTGCGATGGCGTGATCCTCGATTCAAACAAGGTCAGGGCGAAGGCGTTTTACAACTGCGCGCTGCCTTATGGCGTTGAATATGCCGAGGCATTGGAGGCTTATCACATCCTGCATGGCGGGGTTTCGCGCTATGTGAAGTTCGAGGTGCTATTGCGCGACATGGTAGGCGTGCCGGTGACGGACGAGGCGATGAAGACGCTACTGCACAATTTCACCACCGAGGCGACCATCGGCCTGCTGCAATGTGAATTGTCACCGGGGCTGGAAGCCTTGCGGCAAGCCACACTGCAGGCCAACTGGATTCTGGCCTCGGGCGCAGATCAGCAGGAGCTGCGCAAGGTGTTTGCCGAGCGCGGAATTGCATCGTGGTTCGACGGCGGCATTTTCGGCAGCCCGCACAACAAGGATGAGATTTTGCGGCGCGAGAAGGAATCAGGTAATTTAAGGCAACCGGCCATTTTCTTCGGGGATAGTCGCTACGATCACCAGGCGGCCACCCGCGCCGGGCTGGATTTTGTGTTCATCAGCCGCTGGACGGACATGGCCGATTGGGAAAACTACTGCCACGAGCACGGCATCATTGCCATCGACCAGTTGTAGGACGATCAATCACTCGCGCCAGGATTTGCACGCGTTCCGCCCTCACCCACCTCACAACCGGCAATGCGATTGCGGCCTCCCTGCTTGGCCGCATACATTCGTTTATCCGCCAGTTCGACCAATTGCTGCCAGCTTGCCACCTCACTCCCCGAGAATTCCACCAGGCCTATGCTGGCTGTCATCGGTACGGTGTCCGGCCGCAATCCAAACCCCTTTTCGCGCATGCGCTCTAGTGCCTGGCAGCCCTGTCGGGCATTGGTATTGGGCATCAGCAGCAAAAACTCTTCTCCACCCCAACGCACCAGAATATCGCCCATCCGCAGATGGTTGCGGATCGACTCTGCCGCATTGATCAGCACGGTATCGCCTGCATCGTGACCAAACTGGTCATTGACCTGCTTGAAATGATCGAGATCGATAAAAGCCAGCGACAAGGGAGATTTGGTACGCATCGCAAGCGTAAATTGCTGCTGCAACAACTCCTCGCCGCTACGGCGCGAGAAACAGCCGGTCATGCTGTCCTGCGAAGCTTCGCGCACGAGCACGATCATGAACGCAAGCTGGGAGATCCCCGCCAGCGCCGACTCGCCTGCGATAAGTAACAGCAGCCAGCTCGAAGCCGCAACAGTTGGCCAGTCGAGAATGTTCCAGCGCAGGTAGGCAGCCAGAACCTGTAGCAGCAATACCGGCATTGCGTAGGCAATGCATTCGATCATCGTCATCGGAAAAATCGACAGCCCGGCCAGGACGACAAACGGCAGAAATGCGTAGCCTGCCGTAAAAGCCGCCTGAAATCCTTGCGAGTGATAGTCGTCCATGTGCAGGTAGGAGTACAGGAAAAATATCATAGGCACAATCAACAGCAACGCCAATGAACAATAAGCGCCACGCATATCGTTGATTTTGCTTGCAAAAATGAATATGCCAACAAAGGCTGCCGTCGCCACCAGGCGTGCAACAGCAAGCCCGTGCCAGAGTTCAGGTGGCAGCGCGAGCACGTCGGCCACAATCCAGAGTGGTGTCAGCAGCGCGAACAATCCGGCAACCAAGCGTACCCTGATTGCGATGATGGAAACACGACGAGCGGCAAGCAGCGATATATGTCCGGAAGGTTTCATCAGCCAACCGATCTCCTGCCCGCTCATATCGACCAGCACCAACGACCAAAGCCTTAACCAGTATCTGGCAATTGTATCTGTCCGCATCTTTAACACCCACTACCTGAAGGGGAAATACATTATACGAAACAATAAGAGTATATCAAGATATTAAATTCCTGTTACTTCCGGAAAAAACCATCAATCCTGATGAAATATGTCAATGCAATCAGATAGAAACCACATGACAAAGACGGCCTGTAAATGCTATTTATAGAAATATTAACCCGGATAATCCATTAGGACGCGAGATGATGGTGAGGCAGGTTGCGAGACAGTTTTGTCACTTGAGAGAAGTCCATAGCTGGCCTATGGACGCCGAGCAAGCGGCGAAAATGGCCGCCAAACGACCGCCAGCACTCGCGTAGGCTCAAAGAGACGGCCTCATGGATGATCTTGGTTTAAAGGTGGCATCCTGGATTGTGTTGAGCATATTCCAACCTTGTATTACTCTTGAGAAAATCACTTCACCTGACCCTGCATGCGACGCCTCTTTCTCCTTCTGCTTGCCGCTCTGCTTGTTGGCACAGCCTTCTGGTGGTTCACACGCCCCAACCCGATCCCGGTAACGTTGACAGAAGTCGCGCGCGGCAAGGTCAAGGCCAGCGTTTCAAATACACGCGCGGGTTCGGTGGAGGCCTGCCAGCACACCAGGCTGTCGCCGATCTCGGGAGGGCGGATTGCCTGGCTGGGCGTCAAAAAAGGCGATCATGTCAAAAAGGGCCAGGTGCTGATCCGGCTGTGGAACGACGACCAGCAGGCACAGAGCGGATTGGCGCAAACCCAGGTGGAATCAGCGCGCAAGCGCGTCGGCGAGGTCTGCGCCATGGCCGACAATGCGGAACGTGAAGCGACACGCATGGCCAAGCTGCGCACCCGCGGATTTATTTCCGAGGGCGGCGAGGAAAAAGCGCGCTTCGAGGCCCAGTCCCGGCGCGCCGCCTGCGAAGCCATGCGCGCAGACGTCAGCCAGGCGCAAGCCCGCGTCAAGGTCACCCGGGTCGAACAGGGGCGCACCGTACTCGTCGCACCATTCGACGGCACCGTAGCCGATATCGTGGGCGAACTGGGCGAATACACCACACCGTCGCCGCCCGGTGTAGCAACGCCGCCCGCCATCGATTTGATCAACGAAAGCTGCCTGTATATCGAAGCGCCCATGGATGAAGTCGATGCGCCCAAGATCCATGTCGGCCAACCTGTCCGCATTACGCTCGACGCATTGCCCGGACAGGTGCTTCCGGGCCACGTCAAACGCGTGGCTCCCTATGTCGTTGCGGTTGAAAAGCAGGCTCGTACCGTAGATATCGAAGTCAACCTCGACCAGCCGCCGACACCGGGGCAATTGCTGGTCGGCTATAGCGCCGATGTGGAAGTCATTCTCAACATCCGCGACAACGTGCTGCGCGTGCCAACTTCTGCCCTGCTCGACGGCAACAAAGCGCTGCTTTATCGACCAGATACCGGCAAACTGGAAGAGCGCACAGTGAAGACCGGTCTCAGCAACTGGGAGTATGTCGAAGTGCTGGATGGACTGAAACAGGGCGACCGCATCGTGACATCCCTGGAGCGCGATGGCGTCAAGGCCGATGCCCTGGTGAAACCGGAAGAGCCCGTACCCGCCAGGTAAACCTAGGCATGAGCCTGATCGAACTCGACCGCATCAATCGCACTTTTACGCTGGGCGATAGCGTGGTGCGTGCGCTGTGCGACATCAATCTCAGTATCGCACCCGGCGAATACGTAGCGATCATGGGGCCTTCCGGCTCGGGAAAATCCACCATGCTCAACCTGCTGGGCCTGCTGGACAGGCCGGATGGCGGCGCTTATCGGCTGGAAGGCCGCGACGTCACCACCCTCAATCCGGATGAGCAAGCCCGCGTGCGCAGCGAGCGCATCGGCTTCGTATTCCAGAGCTTTCACCTGGTACCGCGCCTGACTGCCGCAGAAAACATCGCACTGCCGATGATGCTGGCCGGGATTGCCGCCAGCGAGCGCAACCGCCGCGTCGCCAAGGCGTTGCGCGAATACGGGCTGGAAAGCCGCGCCACCCATCGCCCTGACCAGCTTTCCGGTGGCCAGCGCCAGCGTGTTGCCATCGCCCGCGCCACCGTGATGCAGCCTGCCGTACTACTGGCTGACGAACCAACAGGCAACCTCGACCGCACGACCGGCGAAGAAGTGGTACGTCTGCTCGAAGAACTCAATGCCCAGGGCGTTACCATGATCGTAGTCACCCATGACCAGACACTGGGTGCGCGGGCACACAGACAGATTTCCATGCTGGACGGCGCCATCGCCGCCGATTCAAAAGCCGGTGCAATTGCCAGCGATTCGGTCGCCAGATGAAACTGCTGGATACCCTGCGATTTGCCCGGACTGCCGCCACCGGCACCCCGCTACGCACCGGCTTGCTGATTCTCGCCATGTCCATCGGCGTGGCGGCTGTCGTAATGCTCACAGCTCTGGGCGATGGCGCCCGCCGCTACGTGGTAGAAGAGTTTTCGTCGATCGGCAGCAACCTCGTTGTCATCCTGCCGGGGCGTTCCGAAACCCGCGGTTTCAATCCCGGCAATCTGGTCACCAGCACCGTGCGCGATCTTACGGTGGACGATGCGCAGGCGTTGTTGCGCGTGCCAGGCGTCACACGCGTCGCCCCCCTCATCATCGGCACCACGGAAATCAACGCCCGCGGCAAGTTGCGTGAAACCATGCTGGTCGGCACCAATAGCGAATTTATCGAGGTGCGCCATTTAAAGCTGGCTCAGGGTCGCTTTTTATCGCGCGACGAACCGGGACGAGGCTCGGCGGAAGTCGTGCTGGGAGCGACGATCCGCCAGGAGTTGTTCGGCAACGAAAACCCGTTGGGCCAGACCGTACGCATCGGCGACCGCCGCTTGCGCGTGGTCGGCGTACTCACCGAAGGCGGTCGCGGCATGGGCATGTCCACCAACGACCTGCTGATCGTACCGGTCGCCATGGCGCAAGCCATGTTCAACACCAGCACGCTGTTCCGGGTATTGATCGAAGTCCGCAGCCGCGCCATGGTGCCCGGCACCAAGGCTGCCGTACTCAAGGCCATCATCGCCCGCCACGATGGCGAGGAGGACGTGACCGTCATCTCGCAAGATGCCGTACTGCAGACTTTCGACAAAATTCTTGGTGTACTTACCCTGGGAGTCGGCGGCATTGCCGCGATCAGCCTTGCCGTGGCAGGCATCCTGGTAATGAACGTGATGCTGGTTTCGGTTTCCCAGCGCACCGCCGAAATCGGCCTGCTTAAAGCACTGGGGGCCACTGCCAGCACCATACGCACGGCATTTCTTGCCGAAGCGGCGATGCTGTCGCTGGTCGGCGCGGTGATCGGCGTGATGCTGGGCGAAACCGGCGCGGCCCTGTTGCGCTACATCTACCCGAGCTTTCCCGCCTACCCGCCAGCCTGGGCGGTTCTGGCAGGCGTCGGCACCGCACTGGTGACCGGCCTGGTGTTCGGCGTGATGCCGGCGAAAAAGGCCGCCACGCTCGACCCTGTCCAGGCGCTGTCCCGGCGCTGAACTCTCGCCCGCCAATCCGGGCCGAGGCAGGGCTACCCTTGATCCCGGTTGTGGCTTAAACTTGAGGCACAATGGCTTCCGACAAACCCAGCATCCAGCGCATCATTCGTCGACTGATGAACAGCAAGCTCGACGCCGAGCACACGTTCCTGCGCACGCTGATCGACACGATCCCCAGCCTGATCTGGCTGAAGGATGCGGATGGAGTTTACCTCGCTTGCAACCGAGAATTCGAGCTGTTTTTTGGTGCCAGCGAAGCCGAAATCGTCGGCAAGACCGATTACGATTTCGTCGACAAGGACCTTGCCAACCTGTTCCGCAAGAACGACCTGGCCGCGCAAACCGCAGACCAGCCCCACGTCAATGAAGAGTGGATTACCTACGCCAGCGACGGCCATCGCGCGCTTCTTGAAACCACCAAAACCCCGATGCGCGGCACCGATGGCCGGTTGATCGGCATCCTTGGGATCTCTCACGACATTACCCAGGCCCGACTCACGCAGGCGTCGCTACGCGAGAGCGAGGAGAAACTGCGTGGGCTGTACGAACTTTCTCCGCTGGGAATCGCCCTGACTGACCTGTCAGGCAAATACATCGAATTCAACGAAGCCTTCCGCAGGATCTGCGGCTATTCGTCCGAGGCATTGAAGCGTCTCGATTACTGGGCGCTGACGCCGGATCGCTATAAAAACCAGGAAGCCCAGCAACTGGATTTATTGCTCCGCACAGGCCGCTATGGGCCGTACGAAAAAGAATACCGACGTGCCGACGGCACACTGGTGCCGCTCTGCCTGAACGGTGTGCTGGTTACCGGTAGCGACGGCCAGCGCTATATCTGGTCCATCGCCGAGGACATTACCGAACGCAAACGCATAGAAGAAAGCCTGGTTACCCGCGAAATGCTGTTTCGCAGCCTGGCAGAAAATTCACCCGACCTCATTTTTCGCTACGACCGCGATGGCCGCCGCACCTACGTCAATCCCTCGGTAGAACGCATCGTCGACAAGCCTGCCAACATGTTGCTTGGCAGCACTCCGGATGACGCCGCGATTGTCTCCCTGCAGGCGGGAAAACAGGTCATGCAGCTCATCCGGGAGGTTGTGGAAAGCGGGCAGCCGATCGAAGGCGAGATGCAGGTTGTCTCGCCAAACGGCCAGGTGCACCACTTCAACAATCGCTATGTCGCCGAACTCGATGTCCACGGTAAAGTGGCCAGCGTTCTCAGCCTTGCCCGCGACATCTCCCAGATCAAGGACTACGAGCGCGAGCTGCAAAAAATCGCACACTACGATACGCTCACCGGCATCCCCAACCGGGCCCTGCTGGCAGACCGTATGGGACAGGCCATCGCCCAGACACACCGTAGCGACACCCTGATGGCCGTGTGCTACATCGACCTCGACGGTTTCAAACTGGTCAACGATACCTACGGCCACGAAGCGGGGGATCGTCTGCTGGTCGAGATGGCCAGGCGCATGCAGCATTGCATACGCGGCGGCGATACTGTGGCCCGCATCGGCGGCGACGAGTTCGTCCTGCTCTTTCTTGGCATCACCCAGCCTGAAGAATGCGAGGAAGCCCTCAAGCGCCTGCTCGACTCGATTGCACAACCCTTCGCAATCGACGCTCAAGCAACGGTTACCGTATCTGCCAGCCTGGGCTGCACACTTTATCCGCTGGACAACGCAGATGCCGATACCCTGCTCCGTCATGCCGATCAGGCCATGTACCGGGTCAAGGACCGCAACAAGAACGACTATGCCCTGTATGAACACAGCGGCAATTGACCCGTAGCCAAGTCGGCGCGCCCATGCTTGTTGCCGACTCGGCCCGCTACGCCCTGCAAGCCATCACCGCGCACCGCATGCGCAGCCTGCTGACGCTGCTGGGGATCGCCGTCGGCATTGCCGCCGTCATATTGCTCACCTCCATCGGCGAAGGCGTGCACCGCTTTGTGCTGGCCGAATTCACCCAGTTTGGTACCAACGTCGTCGGCATTGCTCCCGGCAAGACCAAAACCGGCGGCGCACCGCCCTCGGGCATCCCCAGCACTGCACGCCTGCTCACATTGGATGACGCACGCGCCTTGCGCCAACTCCCGGACGTCACCGGCACCACGCCTATCGTGTGGGGAAACTCCGAAGTCGGCGGTAACGGGCGACTGCGCCGGACAACCGTCTACGGAGTGGGCGCAGATTTTCCCAAGGTCTTTAGTGCCAAAGTCAGGATAGGGAGTTTTTTGCCGCCAGAAGAAAACAGTGCGCGGGCTTTTGTCGTATTGGGCTCGAAACTGCGGAATGAACTTTTTGGCAGCGCCAATCCACTGGGCGCCAAAGTCCGCATCGGCGGGCTGCATTTCCGCGTGATCGGGGTCATGGCACCCAAAGGCCAGTTTCTTGGCATCGACCTGGACGACACGGCATTTATCCCGGCGATACGTGCGCTGGAAGTCTACAACCGCGAAGGATTGATGGAAATCGACGTCACCTATCGCGATGGCGCCACTTCTGCCACGGTTGCCAAAGCGATCAGGGAAAGGCTCAAGCTGCGCCACGGCAGCGAAGATTTTACCGTGACAACGCAGGAAGACATGCTCAAGACCCTGTCCAACATTCTGAACATTCTCACCGCCGCCGTCGGCGCGCTCGGCGGCATTTCGCTGCTGGTAGGCGGTATCGGCATCGTCACCATCATGACCATCTCGGTCGCCGAACGCACCAGCGAAATCGGCCTGCTGGTCGCCCTGGGCGCGCCGCGCCGCGCCATACTCAACCTCTTTCTGGGCGAATCCGTAGTATTAGCCGCAACTGGCGGTGCAGTCGGACTTACGCTGGGGATTGGCATCGCCCAACTGTTGCGGTTTCTGCTGCCTGCGCTTCCCGTCCATACACCATGGAATTTCGCGATGGGCGCCATCGTCATGTCTGCCATTATCGGCCTGCTGGCCGGGGTACTACCGGCACGACGCGCAGCCGGGCTGGATGCCATTGAAGCGTTACGAACCGAATAACCGCGCAAGGATATTCACATGCCCAGACACCGCAAAACCCGCTCCAGGAAAATCGGCTTGCCTGCGGGCACGCTGATGCATATCGGCGAAGTCAAAACACCCCGCACCGCGCTTACGCTGTTTCGATACGATGCCGAGCAACTCGCCGAACAATCGGCCGACACGCTGGCAGGGCTGGATACAGGCCTGCCGCAAACCGGCGTGCTCTGGATGAATATCCACGGCCTGCACGATACGGCAATGATGGCCGAGATCGGCCGGGCGTTCAAACTGCACCCGCTGGTGCTGGAAGACATCCTGCACACCGACCAGCGCCCCAAACTCGACAGCTACCCGGATTACCTGTTTCTTGTCACGCGCTTTTTCAGCTACGACCCGGACACCATGGTGATCAGCTCCGAGCAGGTCAGTATCGTACTGGGGCACAATTTCGTACTGACCTTCCAGGAGCGGCCGACAGGCTCGTTCGACCCCATCCGCGAACGCCTGCGCAGCAACCGTGGCATGCTTCGCACGGCAGGTTCCGATCATCTGGCCTACGCCCTGCTGGATGTCATCGTCGATCGTTATTTTATCGTGCTGGAACAAGTCGGCGACGATTGCGACGTACTTGAAGAAGAACTGCTACGCAAGCCGGGTACAGCCATGCTGCAAGGCATACACAAGCTCAAGCGCGAAATCATGGAACTGCGCCGCGCCGTATGGCCGCTACGCGAAGTCATCAACAGCCTGATCCGCAACGACCACCAGTTTTTCCAGCACGACACCGTGCTCTACCTGCGCGACGTGTACGACCACACCGTACACTTCATCGAATCGCTGGAAGCAATCCGCGACCTGCTGGCTGGAATGCTAGACATCTATCTATCAAGCATCAGCAACCGGGTCAACATGGAGGTCCGCGCGCTGACCGTGGTCGCCATGCTGTTCATGCCCGCCACGCTGATTGCCGGGATTTTCGGCATGAATTTCAAAATCATGCCATGGCTGGCCGATCCCAACGGGTTCTGGTTTGCGCTGGGGTTGATGGCAGGCATCGCCAGTGTCATGGGGCTGATTTTCTGGCGCCGCCAGTGGCTTAGCCGACGCTAACAGACCTCCTTGTGAACGCAGTGGAAGCGCCGGATTTGTGATTCTGGCTTACCGTAAGTTTTTACTTTCAGCATATTTTCCGTTGCGGAATCGCCCACATTGCCAACAGCATCAGCACAATAAGCGCTATAGAAATCGTGATGTCGTTAATCTGCAGGCCACCTTGCGAAATAGGTTTATCCAGGGAGTTAGCTAACGTTGCCCCGAGTGGGCGCGTCAGGATAAAAGCTGCCCAAAAAAGCTTTACACGTGAAAATCTGGCGAAATAATAAAGGCCGACAATGACACAGAGTAGTCCCGCAATCAGGAGTGCACTACCATTGTAGCCAAGCCCTGTATCATCGGCCATCCAGTCGCCCAAGGCCGTTCCCAATGTCTGGGAGAACATTATGGCTGTCCAATAAAAGGCTTCCGCTTTGGTTGAATTGACCGTACTGATGTCGATTGACCCCAGTATCTTTTGCCAAGCGGCCAGAGTTATCATCACAAGTGCCAGTAAGCTGAGTGAACCTCCGAAGTACCCAATCCCCAGAGATCGATCAAAAAAATCAGCCAATGTCGTCCCCGTCAGCGTCGTCAAGGTGATCGTTCCCCAATAAAGGTAAGCGTGGTATTTTTTTGTTCTTATCTGTGAGGCAACCGCGATAATCAGTGGAATCCCCAAGATAATCGAGCTCATCAAGTATCCGAGCTCCATCGTCTGGGATAGAGCGTTTCCGCCCACTTCTCCCAAAGTTGTAGCGATTATTTTCAGAACCCAGAAGCCAATAGTGATTTCCGGAACCTTGCTTGAATAATGCGAAGAATTATTTTGCATTGATATCACCATTTCTTGTGGTCGGGATGGATACGACAACCCGCAACCCGATACACCGGCTGCCTGGTTCGGGTACTGTAAGCACGATACTGGCGTGCAATCTGGTCACGATTGTTTTCACAATCGCCAGCCCCAAACCTGCACCGGCCTCTTCCGTACCAATCACTCTATAGAAAGGCTCAAATACCCGCTCTCTATCACCCTCGGAAATTCCTGGGCCACTGTCATCAATCTGAAAAACAATCAATCCCGATCCAGACGAAATCGAGATTTCAATCCGTTTCCCTTCCGGGGTATACCGAACGGCATTCTCAACGAGGTTCTTGATCAGCATCCGAATATCGGTTTCGATAGCACAAACCTTTGCATTGTCAGAAGCAACGATTTCCAGATCCAGTGATTTTTGTTCTACCAGTGGCATCAAATCTTCAAGTACATTTTTTAGCATTTCACAGACAGAAACTTCGGCTTTTCTGATAGTGGGTGGCTCTTTCGAAAGAGTCATCGCAAGCAACTGCTCCAGCAATCCCTGCATTCGCGCCATGCCTCTTTGCAGGGCATCCACCTTTTGCCTGGAATCAGCCGAAAGATCGGCGGATTCCAATCTTTCCAATTGCAATGCAAACGCAGTGAGCGGAGATCGCAACTCATGCGCGGCATCTGCAATAAATTGCTGCTGCATATGTAGCAGCCGATTGGTCCGGGCAAATAGCTGGTTGATCGCCTTGGTAAAAGGGAGCAGTTCGCTGGGCATGCCCTGATCGTCAATCGGGCTGAGCTCGACGTCCAGTCTTCCATCAAGCAACATTGCCTGCTGGCGGATAGGCTTCATCAGGTGATGAATCAGCCTGGACAGCAGCAATAACAGAACGGGAACCAGCAAGGCAAATGGCAGTAAAGTCAGCAATGCAGACTCGCGTGCACTTTCATCACGCAGCGCTGTCTTTTGGCCTACCGCAATAATCACGCCTGAATCCAGTCTCCTGACGAATACACGCCAGGCTACCCCGCGAACAATGATTGTGTGCATTCCAGGTTCTACGGTACCTGGCATATTCAGAATCACCTCACCCCGTCCGGCAGAAGAAGGCAACGCCTCCACAATAACCGTGGACTGCGGGTCGGTATGCGGTACATTTTCCAGTGATCCTGCCTTATTGGGCAGAAAGTTATGACGGTTGATCAAGGCTGCAATCTGCCTTAGCTGATCATCCTGCAGTTCATTGGCTTCGTGAAAGACAGTTTTGTACGTCACCCCTCCAAAAATGACCCCAAAACCGAGAAGTGCAGTCACGATCCACACTGAAAGCCGGGTTTGCAGCGAGAGTACTACTTTTCCCGATCGACCATCCATCCAAGCCCCCTCACATTTTTTATCGTGCCGCTCCCCAATTTTTTTCGGAGAGAATGGATCAAAACCTCAACGGCATTGCTGGCCACTTCCTGCCCCCAGCGATATATTCGTTCCTCGAGCTCGCTACGCGACAAAATGGCACCTGGACGATCAAGCAGTGCGCGGAGCAATGCAAATTCCTTCGCCGACACCACAATCTCTGCGCCATTAAATTTTACCGACTTCAATATTGGGTCGAGGGACAAAATACCGTTACCAAGAATCGGAGCCGATGACCCTCCCGACTTTCTCCGCAAAGCGACTCTTATGCGCGCCAGAAGCTCCGCCAACTGGAACGGTTTCACAATGTAATCATCGGCACCGGAATCAAGCCCGCCAACCCGGTCGTCCAACGACACTCGCGCCGAAATAATAATAATCGGAGTACCGATTCCAATTGATCTGGCATACCGAACAACCCCAAGACCATCTTTCTTTGGAAGCCCTAAATCCAGCAGAACCAGATCGTAGTTATGAACTTGTAGTGCAGTGAGTGCCGAAGACCCATCCCGCACCCAGTCGACCGCATAAGATTGCTCAGCTAGGCTTTGCTCAACAACCTCTCCAATCATTCGATCATCTTCGACCAGCAGAATTCGCATGAGAAAAGTCCGTATCCGGAATTAACTGTCTTGCGTCAGGAGGGATTTTTGCTTAATCCCCAGCGCTGCATATGCAATCAGTATCAGCAAAATTGCAAGAAGTATTGCCGACGAACCGATCGTGCCAAAATTCAGCCCGCCATGCTCATGTGGCTTGGTCAGAAAGTCTCCAAACGTTGCGCCAAATGGCCGTGTCAGAACGAATGCAATCCAGAATAACGCCACCTTCGAAAGTGCCGTCAGGTAATGCGCACCAATAACCACCGCTATCAGCGCCGAAATCAATAACGCCCCCCCCGCAAAGCCCAGGCCCGAGTCATCCGCCAGATAGTCGCCCAAGGCTGTGCCGAGAGTATTTGAAAACAAAATAGCCATCCAATACAGTATTTCGATCTTGAAAGAGCGAATACTATTCACAGACAGCGAATTACCGCTGAGTTTCCAATAAGCCAAGATTGAAACAAGAATACTTGCCAGAATGAAAGAGCCGGTGGCATAGCCCAACCCCTGTGTCCGATCCATAAAGTCAGACATTGTCGTCCCGGCCGTGCTGGTCGATAGAATTACGGCCCAGTAAAGAAACGGGCGGTATCTTACCGCACGCAATTGCATCACAAGGGTTATGAAAAAAATGCTGATCAGCATCAGGGTGCTGATGGCATACCCGACATTAAGCGTCATGGACAGCAAGTCACCTGCCGTCTCACCCAATGTAGTCGCACAAATTTTCATCACCCAAAACGACAGGGTTATTTCCGGCAGCTTACTGATTGATAAAAGCTGCGATTGCGTGTTTGAAGTGTTCATTGCAAGCCTCTGGCTTTTTCAATAACACGCATTATGACGACTTAAACTTAGGGCATCATTAGCTTGTGGCGATATTTTCAACCAACAGCTTACCGCCTCGGCAGCCCTTCATTCCATATCCCAAGGCAACTCTTTATGGTACAGGCAAGGCAAGCTGCCAGCAGCCAAATCTCACCATCGGTCGTAACGGCGCGACTGGCCTCGGAAATCACGTTCGCGCACCGGAGGTGAATCCTGATAGCTGACGCGGCTGGCATCGTCCGGTGTTACCGCTACGCGTACTCTTAATGTGCTGCCCGGATCGTAGGCTAGATTGGTGGTGTAATCGTGACCGTTGAGCCGGTACGAGACGAGATAGCCGCGGCTGACGGTTTGCCAGTTATCGACCATCACGCAGCGTTCTACCGGTTTGGATGTCGTCGTCTGCTCGCCGCTGTTGTCGATGCGATCGCCGACGATTGCACCTGTTGCGGCGCCGACCACAGCGGCCGCCACGCGGCCGTTGCCTTTGCCGATCTGGCTACCAAGCAGGCCGCCTGCAATACCGCCGATGATGGCACCGCCAATATCGCGATCATGGCCATCGGAAACCTGGTCGACATATTCGGTATGGCATTCCTGGCGCGGCGAATTGACGCGCTCGGTTTGCGGCGTCACCGAAATCACCTGCGCGTTGTCGTAATAGATGCTATCTGCCAGCGCTGGCTGGGCAAGCACGCCAATTGCCAAAAGCGCGGTACCAAACTTGTGTGCATTCATGTCAAATCTCCAGTCAAAATTGCATGCTGGAAATTTACTCCAGACATCGGCAACCTGCTGTCACTATTACAATTTTTTACACCTTGCACGCCCTGTTTACATTTGTTGAGAACCTTTCTCGCGGAGCGCGTCGCTAATTGCCCGATAAGTCAATTGTCGCTACTATGCGCTTGCTGGTTGTTCAACGCTGGTTTTTACTTTTAAGGGTCAAAGGCAATATTTATGCTGCGTGATGATATCGATGCGCGTTCCGGGTTCCTCATGACGCTCGACTGGCTGCTGGCTGTCATGGAACGCTATCCCAGCCCGCTGGAATTTGTTCTGGTGCATATTGCCTATGGCAACAAGAACGAACTGGGCGAGGCCTATGGCGCACAGGAAGCCGTCAACCAACTCGCCAACGTAACCCGCTCATTGAAGAAAACCTTTCGCAAGGCGGATATGAGCGCGAGAAATGGCACCGATTTCTGGATTATCGTGCCTTACACGCCTGCCACAGAAAAAATCTACGACAAGGTTCTGGGGATTTTCAACGACGCCAAGCACGACAACCTGGATATTGTCGATCGCGAAACCTCGATTTTCTCGCTGACCATGCTGATCGAAAAAAAGGTTCATACCAGAATGAATGTCGTAGAGTTTCTCGATCACCTGAAGCAGAACCGGCAGGATTACGCGACCCACTCGTTCAGGCTGCCATCCAACAACAGCCGGTGATATGACGTTTTCGTCACAATCGCCGGTATTGACCGTCACCGAACTCAACCGCACCGTCCGTGAACTACTCGAAGCCAGCATCCCCTTGCTGTGGGTGGGCGGCGAGGTTTCCAATCTGACCCGCGCCGCTTCCGGCCACTGGTATTTTTCGCTCAAGGACAAGACCGCACAGGTGCGTTGCGTGATGTTCCGCAACCGCAACGCCTACCTGGACTGGCAACCGAAAGAAGGCGACCACGTCGAGGCGCGGGCGCTGGTATCGCTCTACGAAGCCCGTGGCGAATTCCAGCTGACCATAGAATCCCTGCGCCAGGCAGGAATGGGCTCACTGTTCGAGGCGTTCGAAAAACTCAAGGCCAGATTGCAGGCCGAAGGCCTGTTCGACCCCGCCGCCAAGCGCCCGCTGCCGCCGCACCCCAGGCAAATCGGCATCGTCACCTCGCCCGATGCCGCAGCCTTGCGCGATGTGCTCACTACGCTACGCCGCCGCATGCCGTCCATCCCGGTCGTGATCTACCCCACCCCGGTGCAGGGCAAGGGTTCGGAAAAGCTGATTGCCGCCGCCATCCGGCAGGCTTGCATGCGCGAGGAATGCGACGTGCTCATCGTGTGCCGCGGGGGCGGCAGTATGGAAGACTTATGGAGCTTCAACGAGGAAATCGTCGCGCGCGCCATTGCCGATTGCCCCATGCCGGTGGTCAGCGGCGTCGGCCATGAAACCGATTTCACCATCGCCGATTTCGTCGCCGACGTGCGAGCGCCCACACCGACCGCCGCGGCCGAACTGGTCAGTCCGGACCGCGCAGTGCAGATGCGCCAGTTGATGCAATTGCA
>WBZX01000327.1_pt1 | contig 21100 bp, 19 predicted proteins | sample 5204211 | NCBI WGS metagenome assembly WBZX01 (sample SAMN12344362, study PRJNA552823) | activated sludge metagenome | biome: Activated sludge suspended growth; feature: Nitrification reactor; material: Wastewater; isolation source: activated sludge from nitrification reactor of wastewater... | reverse complement strand
ATCACCATGCCATTTCAAGGGCCTGCTTTTTTGTTACTACTACCATGCTTCCTTTGTCAGCTGGGCTTGTTCACTCTACTTGGTATCACCCTGTCTTTCGTTTTACCCCAACTCTATCAATCGCGATTACTGGTGGGTGTTTTCTTTTTCCTCAGTGCTCTGGTGGTACCTGGTGCCTTGGCCAGCCGCCAGATCACCCTGCCCTTCTTCGCACAGATGAGCTTGATGCCCTTCCATTCATGGGCCCAACTCAGCTACCCGTACGACACACCATTGCTTGGCAAAACATCAAATCAGTTTGTCTCTGACTTCTCCATCATCTCAGATGATCTGGCACTCGAATTCTTCACGCAGATTGTAACGCTACTGGGAATACAATTCGGCCTCATTCTACTCTGCCGCTGGCTACTGGCTCGCTGGCAACAACGGGCGTAGGTCATGACTTCGGTGTACCCCAATCCAATTGATGTACCCGCTCACAATGAGGGCACTTTACTGAAGTCCCCAGGTGCTTGGCTTCGAGTGGCACTTGCTGGGCGCAGCCTTGACACAGTGCTTCGTAGCGATGCATACCTAGCTTCGACTTCACCTCGCCAGGCAGATCGTCAAAGACAAGATCGTTGTGCTGGAGAGTACACAAATCCTGTCTGGTCACTTGCTTACCCTTGGCCAGTCGAGAAGCTAACCGGCGCAGGCTTGATTCATAGAGGTTACGGGCCAGGCGACCGTTGCCGAAGCGTTCGTTGCGCTGGGCGTAATACCAGGCTAGTCCATCTAGTAGACAGGCCCGTGTGCTGCCAGGTAATTCATAGTGATCACGTTGGCTAAACGTCTGGAAGATACGGCACAGCTCAACCGGACTGTAGTCAACGAAGTTCAGCGTTCGACCAAACCGTGAAGCGAGACCGGGATTGGTACAGAGCAGATTCTCCATCGGCTCCGGGTATCCAGCAAGGATGACGACAACTCGATCACGTTGATCTTCCATCCGTTTGAGCAGCGTCTGCACTGCTTCCGCCCCGTACGGGTCTTCACCATCGTTCACCAGGCTGTAGGCTTCATCGATAAAGAGCACCCCATCGAGTGCTTCATCAAACCTGGCAGCAGTCTTGCTCGCCGTTTGCCCAGCGTACTCAGCAACGAGCCCGCCACGATCAGTCTCAACGAGGTGGCCTTTCTTTAGCAGCCCTAATGCTCCGAGAAGCTTGCCATAGAGCCGTGCCACGGTCGTCTTCCCGGTACCCGGGTTGCCGGAGAAGATAGCGTGCAGGCTGATCGAAGTAACGGGTAACCCATGTGCCTGTCGCTGTTTCTGCATCTGCAGGAAGTGTGTCAGTTCTGTCACATCCCGTTTCACACCAGTCAGGCCGATGAGGGCATCGAGTTCTGCCAGCAGCACATCTAGACCAATCAACTCAGGGTGCACCGGCAACGGCTTCAACTCCTCCTTTGCCTGAGCGGTCTTGGTCTGGATGGCAGTCTTCTTGCCATGCCTGGCACTGGCTATTGACGCAGGCATGTCATCATCGCCACTGACATCGACACGGATGGGGTGAAGCACCCGCTGCAGTTCCCCTTTGAGCCAGTGGAGATAGTGCAGTTCCGCATCTTTGACGACACCGTCAACACGTTTCAGTAACTGTCCTAGTCGCATCACCAACGTTTCCAGTTCCACCACCCGTTGCTGAAAGGCAGGCAGTCGTTCAAACGGCCATAGCAAATCCTCCCAGCGGTACGCATCCTGTTCGCCATGCTTGATGAGGACAGCCTTCACCTGCTCGTCAGTAAAGGGCCGTTGCCAGAGGTAGGCAAAGAGGTGCTTGCAGAGGGCCAGTTCCTTGCTGGAGAGCTTACGGTCAGCCAGTACCATCCCGTGAATGATCCGCAGCACCAGACCACGGAACAGTTCCTGAATCTGCAGACGAAACGCCGTCGGGTTCTCCACAGCCTTCGGGCTGGCCTTGATGTAAGCCAGACTGCACTCCTCATAGAGTTGCAACCCTTCGGTGAGAATCAGTTCGGCTTGATCACACAGGCTCGGTGTCATTGAAGTTGTTAGTTGATTGTTGTTGGTTGTTAGTTGGTCGCCAGGGTTAGTGAGTATCGATGCATCGTTATCCAACAACGAACAACAAACAACCAATAACTCCCGTTCAAATAGACTCCCATTTCTTTCCACCATAGGCTAACATAATATCAGGTAATCTTCGAGGTTGAACATGCTCTCCCTGCTCAGTCTCCTGCTAGTGTGTCTGCCTGTAGACAATGCTATTCCCATTGGGACTAAGGTCAGCAACCTGACGTTCAAGGATATTCGCTACCTGCCTCGTTCGCTCGATGACTTCAAAGACAAGAAGGCCTTCGTGCTCGTCTTCGTGGATCGTTCCTGCCCGGTGGCGCAGAAGTACCTGCCCATTCTGGAAGCGATGCATCTGCAGTACCAAAGCAAAGGAGTACAGTTCGTTGCCCTCAATCCCAGCCCGGATGATTCCATCATGGAGATGGCTGGGCATGCTCTCACGCTCAAGGTCACCTTCCCCTTCGTGAAGGACTTCTCAGGCAAGTGTGCCAAGGCTGTCGGCGTCGAGCGTGTACCGACGATGGTGATACTCAATGATAAACGCGAGATCGTCTACCGAGGCAGAGTCGATGATGCCATCCGTCTTGGAGGCACCAGGCCTGCTGCCTCCCGCAACGATCTGACGATGGCACTGGACGAGGTGCTGGCAGGCAAAGCTGTCTCCGTTCCAGAAACCGTTATCGATGGTTGCCCCATTACTTTTGTCGATGCAGTCGATCCCAAGCCAGTGAATTATGCCGAGCATGTGGAACCACTCATCCGCAAGCACTGCATGGAGTGTCACAAGGCAGGGACGGTCGCTCCGTTCACGCTCACGAGTTACGAAAATGTGAAGTCGCGGGCAGCATCGATATCCGAGGTCGTGCGCGAAGAACGCATGCCTCCCTGGTACGCTCACCCCGATCATGGCCAGTTCGTGAACAAGCGAGGCATGACCGATGCCGAGCGGGACACCATCCAGAATTGGATCACCCAAGGCAAACCGAGTGGTGACTTAACCAAGGTGCCTGCACTGCCTGCGGAGTTCACCGAGACCAAAGAATGGCTCATCAGCAAACCTGATCTCGTACTGAGCACCGGTAGCTATGATCTGCCTGCCACGGGGGATGTCGATTACAAGTATGCCATTCTGCCTTACGTGTTCACGGAAGATACGTGGGTGCAGGAGATCCAGATCAAGCCCGAGAACAACAAGCTGGTGCATCATGCCAACCTCGCCTTCTTCGTGATGGGCGAGAAGTTCAACATGAACAACTTCCTGACAGGCTATGTCCCCGGTGGCATCCCGCTGCAACTCAAGCCCGGCCACGCGGTGCTGATCAAGAAGGGTTCCGTACTTGGCCTGCAACTCCACTTCGTCACCACCGGCAAACCCGAGAAGGCTAAGGTGAGCGTCGGGCTGAAGTATCCCCGAGGCGAACTCAACAAACGGGTCTACTTCCATCTCTTCGTCGATAACCGTTTCGCCATCCCACCCGATGCCCTCGCTCATCCAGTGCAAGCCAAGTGGACTTCACCCGACGACATCGTCGGCATCGGCTTATTCTCCCACATGCACGTGCGGGGCCGTGACATGACCTTCTCCAGCCAGAAACCAGGCACCGAGAAGGAACAACTACTGATGATCCCCAACTACAGCTTCGATTGGCAGATGGGATACGAATGGCCAGCGGGTACGATGAAGTTCCCCAAAGGCTCGCAGTTTGAATGCATCGCTCACTACGACAACTCGAACTTCAACCCCTACAACCCCAACCCGAAAGCCACCGTCCGCATGGGCCAGCAAACCCACGAAGAAATGATGAACGGGTTTTTCTTTTATATCAAGGAACACGAGAACCTGGGGATACAGCTCAACGGGGCGACGGGACGGGCGAAGAAGTGAGCACTACTGTTCGATCACTGATCGTACTAATGATTGCTGGCATCATCATCAGCTGCTTGGCTGCAGGAACAAACAGCGATGGTAGTGTTCTATCATGCATTGCTGGTGTGCTCACCATCATTACCTTCTTCCTGCTGGCATACCAAGCCGTTCAGATGAGCCTAAGCCGGTCTGATCTCCCTGAAGGAAGCAACCCGGAAACCTGGCGAACCTATCACTGAATGAAATGCACGTGTATTCTGATCATTCTTCCTCTTTGCAGGTTCAGCTACCCACATATTCTGCCATTTTGCCATGAAAGTGTGCCTGCCACGCGGATGCTGCCTCCCGATAAGGTAGAATTGCGTATCATAGGTATGTCCTTATCCGCCGGTTCATCTTTCATTCGTTTGAGATTCTATGTCGAACGCTAGTCATCCGGAGAGTCCAGTTCTTACTGGCCATACCACCGTTTCGAAGTTAGTGACGCTTGCCGCTGTCGTGTTGCCTTTCCTCGGCTTGCTTGGTGCAGTGATCTCGCTCTGGGGTTGGGCCAGCGATTGGCGAACCGTCGCGCTGCTCGTCGTCATGTACCTGCTCACCGGTCTCGGCATCACCGTGGGGTTCCATCGGCTCTTTACCCATCAGTCGTTTGAAACCTACCGTCCCGTGCAGTGCATCCTGGGCATCCTCGGGTCGATGGCGGTGCAAGGGCCCCTGTTGAAATGGGTAGCTTTGCATCGCCTGCATCATCAGCACAGCGACCATGAAGGTGACCCCCATTCACCATCTCATCATGGAAATGGCATACTCGGCGTGCTCCGTGGACTTTGGCATGCCCATCTCGGCTGGCTCTTCAAGAGTGAACGACGTGACCTGTCCCGCTACGTCAAAGATCTTCGCAAAAGCAAGCTGTTACGCACGGTCAGCATGCTCTTCCCTCTCTGGGTAGCAGTCGGGCTGATTTTTCCCACCATCGTTGGCTGGCTCTTGATCGGAGGATGGAAAGGAGCCATCCTCGGTTTGCTCTGGGGCGGACTGGCTCGCATCTTCCTGGTGCATCACGTCACCTGGAGCATCAACTCCATCTGCCATCTCTGGGGCCAGCGGCCATACGACATAGAGGACGACAGCAGGAACAACTTCATTGTCGGCGTACTCGCCCTCGGCGAAGGCTGGCACAACAACCACCACGCCTTCCCCACCTCCGCCCGGCATGGCCTGCACTGGTGGCAGGTGGACATGAGCTACTGGGTCATCTACACCCTCTCAGCGCTACGCCTGGCCTGGAACGTCAAGCAGCCACGTTTGCAACTGCTGGCAGTGCGAGCAACGGATGGCAGGGGATAGAATTGCCTGCAGTAAAGATTGCCTGGAGTCCGGAGCGGACTTGACTTCGCTACTCGCGAGAGCGTAAACTCTACCCTGCAACAGGATGTTGGCAGCTTTTGGTACGGAGACCAGTGTGCTCGCAGGCAATGTACCTCCACCGTCGACGCTCGATTCGATTCGCCAGGCTTTGGCGGGGTGGACTCCCAGTTTGATTCCGCTGGCCAGCACACTCGCCCTTGCCGCCGAGCACGATGTCACCGTGCTTCTCACTGGCGAGACGGGTACCGGGAAGACCCACCTGGCCCGCCTCATTCATGAACATTCCCCCCGGCGAGATCATCGGTTCGTCGCTGTCCCCTGCGGAGCGTTGTCTCCTCATCTCATCGAAAGTGAGTTTTTCGGGCACAGCAAGGGCGCTTTCACCGGGGCCGATAAACCTCGCAAGGGACGCTTCTCGCTGGCTGGGCATGGCACGCTGCTGCTGGATGAAATCGATGCCTTGCCTCTCGATCAGCAGGCTAATCTGCTGCGGGTTGTTGAATCAGGTGAGTTTGAGCCACTCGGTTCCGAAGTAACCGAGAAAGCCCATTGCCGGATCATCGCCGCCAGCAATCGTGATCTGCTGGACGAAGTAGGCCAGGGGCGGTTCCGTGAGGATCTGTACTACCGGTTACACGTCGTCAGCTTTCGGCTCAAACCCCTCCGCGAACGTCCGGAAGATATTGCCACGCTGGCCCAGGGGATGACCCAGCGGTATGCTTTCAAATTCACCAAGACGATTGAGCAGGTGACGAATGAGTGTCTCTCTGCCTTGCAATCCTACAGTTGGCCAGGCAATGTACGTGAACTTGAGAATATCATCCAGGCATCGGTCCTGCGTACACCCACCACCATCCTGGATCGCGAGCATCTTCCCGATCACGTGCAGCAAGGCATCCCCAACCGGGTACTGATGACTGCCCCCACCAGTCTGACCGAACAACGCGACCAGACAGAGTACCAGTCGATCATGACTGCTTTGGAAGAACACGACTTCGAACGCACCGCCGCCGCCCGAAAACTAGGCATCAGCCGGGTGACGCTGTACAAGAAGATGAAGAAACATGGGCTCTTGGAGCCCAAGCAGTTGACGTTGAAGTTAAGGACAGCCTAGATGTCAACTCGTCGTCAACCCAAACCCGATCCGAAACGGACGTGGCTTGCGGCGAAGCTTCTTCGCCAGGGCACTCACGTTCCCCAGTGACACTACCCTGTCACCAGCTATCGCATGGCAATCCGCTTCCTGCCAGTCTTGCATGCCCAGAGCATTGACACCGGCTGCATGTTCACACCAGGCGGGGAGCAGCATACGATGGGGCATCGTCAGGTAACAAGCCGATTCACCTACCGCAGCCAGCGTCCGCAGGCAGGGATGCAGGTGGCCGTGGATCAAACTGCGGGCATCGTTCACATCAGCATCATGCACGATCAGCCAACTACCTAGTGAGTAGCCTTCGTTATGCACTTTGACGTCGGTCATCTCCAGCAGGCCACGATCGTGGTTGCCGGGGACGAGGTGAAGCTCAATGCCTTTGTCGAGCAATTGCCTGGCCCAGTCTTCCACCATCGGTCGGCCATGATGGGCTGATTCAACAATGTCGCCAGCCACCACCACTTGCTTCACCCCTTGATGGATGAGCATTTGCAGCAGATAGTCAAGCCGTTCGATTTCGCCAAAGTGGGGGATCGCTTCACCATCGCCTCGCCGGGCCGCGACGTAGCCGAGGTGCATATCAGCGAGGATGGCGGTGTTGGTGGGAAGATGCAGGGCGACGCGTTCAGCGGTCAGTCGCCATTCGTGCTGGTGCCACATGTTCAGCCTCCTGCTGAGGGGTGCCGAGAGAGAGGAGCAGTTCATCCAGACTGTTGAGGGTGGTTTCCGGGGCCGTGCTGGAAGCGGGTAGCCACTCAGCGGCCAGGGGCGAAGGTTCTGCTATCCATCGTAGCCGAATCTCGCTGGCTTGCAACCGGGTGAGGTACGCTTCGGTGGCTCCGGCCTGATAATAGTCGTCTGCTGCCTCCCGCTGGGCTTGTTGCAACAGGGGGAAATCGCGAGCGGCGAAGCGTAGCCAATTGAGGAGCTTATCCCCGGCCCATTGGCTGCCACCGACTTTGCGTACCTTGCCTCGCAGTGGCGTTCGCAGCAGCATCAGACCAGTGTGGGCTGCTTCCATGAACTTGCGGCCCAGCACCGGCCCAGTCGAGATCACCCGCAGCAGATCGATTCCAAAGTCGTCTGGTGACAGCAACACACGCCAGCGTTCCGGATCGATGTCCCTATCAGCAGGCAAGGTGATGAGGAAACCTAGAGGGCCCGGCTCGATGGGGAACTGAGCACCCCCAGGACGTAACCGCCAGCATAGCACCCGGGCCAGCCCTTCTGCGGCAGCAGCCGGCAAAGGCAGATGCAGTGCGTAAAAGACATGCTCCCCATCAGGGGAGGCAGTCGCTTCGATGAGCAAGCCCTGATCGGGAATCTCACTCACCGACATCTGCCGCTCCAGCCAGTGGATCAGCGAGGTAGCTGGTGCTTCGTCGAGACGGTATTCTTGTTGCAAGAGCTTTACTGCCTGCTCATTCGATTCGAGCAGTGCCTCCGCTAAACGAGCACGCAGGCACCAGAGCCGCTCTGCCAGGATGGGTGGCATATTCCACATGCCACCCTGCCAGCGAGTGAAGGCAGGCAGCCCACCCGATTCCTGCACCACAATTGCCGAGCGTTCGTGCCGCTTGAGTTCATACACCCGACCAGTCAGCAGAAAGCGATCACCAACGAGGAGTCGATCCGCAAACTGATGGGGCACCGAACCGAGTATGGTTGGCGTACCGGCTTGAGCCGGCTCTTCGAGATGTACGGAACGATGCGGTTCATCCTGGATCGTCCCCGCATTGGTGCGATAGAGCCGTGCTGTCAGATTGCTGGTACAACACAAACGGTGATCGACGATCTTGACCCGAGGCGGCACATCCAGCTGACTGTTGCCACCAGTGACATACTCCAGACAACGAATGAAGTCTTCGAGTGACAACTGCTGATAGGGAAACGATCGCTTCAGCAAGTCCCAGGCATGCCGAACAGAACACTGTTCCGCAACCCCCATGCCTATCAGCAGTTGACAGAGCACATCGAGCGGAGCATCAGGGAAGCTGAGCGGTTCGAGGAATCCATCCTCCGCTGCCCCCTTGGTGGTGACTGCTTCCAGCAGTTCAATCTGTGAACCGACAAAGAGGGTACCGGTACGGAACGCCCCGGGACGATGACCACCTCGGCCGAGACGTTGCAGCATCCGAGTTGCCCCACCGGGGGCATGGATGAAAGCAACGTGATCGATGGAACCGATGTCGATGCCTAGTTCCAGGCTGGTACTGCTGAGGACAACCCGCAGTTCGCCCCGCTGTAGTTGGCCTTCGACAGCATGCCGGTTCTCCCGAGCGATGGAGCCATGATGCACTGCGATCTGGTCAGCCAGGTGTGGTAGTCGTCTTCGCAGTGCCCAACTGATGCGTTCTGCCAGGCTGCGGACGTTCGTGAAGATCAGCAGCGTGCGATGCGTTTCGATCAGGTTCTGCAGTCGGTTCATCAGCGTAGGCAGGAACTCCGCCCGCTGGCAGGCTTCCGAGAGATCAACAATATCCAGCCGCCAATGAGTCCGGTCTGGCACCTGCAGGGTACTGATGGATGCATGTGAACCACCCAGGTACTTTGCCACCACCTCCAGTGGATGACAGGTGGCAGACAGCCCAATCCGCTGGGGCGGGGTGATACATCGTTCATCGAGTCGTTCCAGAGTGACAGCCAGTTCCACGCCCCGCTTATTGCAGGCGAGGGCATGCACTTCATCGACAATGACGTACTTTACGTTCGCGAGGTACGCCGTCTCGGGGTGAGCCAACAGTAACGCCAGACTTTCAGGCGTGATGACAAGAATATCTGGTGGCTCATCGAGGAATTGTTTACGATGATGCGGTGCGACATCCCCAGTACGCAAGCCCACTCTCAGACGAGTTCCAGTGTGTTCGTTCAGTTGCAGCAGGTCATTCTGAATACGAGCATGGATATCGTTGCAGAGTGCTTTCAGCGGAGTGATGTAGAGAATACACAAGCCATGCGATGGCTGCTCAACGAGTTGCTGATAGATCGGCACCAGCGCCGCCTGCGTTTTGCCCATTCCTGTTGGGGCCGCCAGCAGAGTGTGTTTGCCAGCCAGAATAGTCGGCCACGCCAGCCGCTGACAGGCGGTTGGGCCTCCGGGATGCTTCGCGTTCCACCATGCCTGCAACGCAGGTGTCAACAGTTCAATGGTACCCAAGTAGCTGAGGGGGAGTTGAGACATCCGTGTTCTTTGAATTACTGCGACGAAGGTAACGTATCCCGCAGATGCAGTAACGGAAACGGCCTTCCACCACTATCCACAGGGGACCGCCCCGTGACTTCAAAGTCATTCGCCAGATAGAACTGTAGAGCCGCTGGGTTCTGTTCGTTCACATCAACGGTCAGCGGGCCCTTCATTTGGCGGGCATGTTGCAAGAGCAACTTACCACCACCCTTGCCCGTCCATGTAGGATCGATGAACAACCCTTCCAGGCAAGCATCCGTCAAACCTGCAAATCCAATGGGTTCTCCGGAAGGTGAACACAGTACCCACAACTCCAGTTGGTTCAATATCACATCACGAACTAGAGGAAGCAACTCCTGGATATTCTCTTCGGTGAGAAAGGTATGTGTTGCCCTCACTGAACGGAGCCAGATTTCGACCAGCTTGTCGCGATCATCAGCATGGTATGGGCGGATAGTCATGGTCATGGCATTCCACATTACCCCCGCTCTTCCAACCCCACTACCTTGCGTACCTCGGGCCCGGTGTACAACCCGCGTGGTCGAATAAGACGGTTGTTCTCGGCCTGTTCAATAAAGTGGGCGCTCCAGCCAGTCACTCGGCTCATCACGAAGATCGGGGTGTAGATCGGCACCGCCAATTGCATCGCATGGTAGAGCCTACCTGCAGGCCAATCGAGATTGGGGAACATGTTCTTCTCTTTGGCCATGATCTCTTCCATGATCTCGGCTGCCTTCTCCCATTGTTCGGTGCCGGCCCGCTGGGCAGCTTCCTGGGCGTACTTCTTCAAGTACGCTGCCCGCACGTCCCCGGTCTTATACACCCGGTGGCCGAAGCCCATGATACGTTCCTTGCGGGCGAGGGCATCGCGGGTCCACTTGTCTGCCTTGTCTGGACCACCAGTAGCGAGGAGGATGTCCATCACCTTTTCATTGGCACCACCATGCAGTGGGCCCTTGAGTGCTCCCACACCAGCCACGATGGCGGAGTGTAAATCGGACATCGTCGAACACACCACCCGGCACGTAAACGTCGAGGCGTTGTACTCATGTTCCGCATAGAGAATCAGCGAGACATCGAAAGCTTTTGTGTCTTCCTTGCTCGGCACCTTGCCGGTGAGTTCTCGCAGAAACTCGGAAGCTATCGGCAAACCATCCTGCGGAGCGATAGGCTCCTCACCCTGCGAGATGCGGTACTGAGCAGCAACAGCCACGGGAATCTGCCCCATCAGCCGCTCTGCTTTGCGACGGCTGGCGGCGGTGCTGTTGTCGTTCACTTCAGGATCATAGTGTGCCAGCACGCTGATCGCTGTCCGGCAGGCGTCCATGGCTGGGACATTCTTCGGCATCGCCTTGAAGAGAGTGATCAACGAATCAGGCAGTTGCCTGGCAGCGGCGATGCGAGAGTGGAACGCAGCAAGCTCCGCCTTCTTGGGAAGCTCGCCATGCAACAAGAGGTAGCCCACTTCCTCAAACGAACACTGGTCAGCCAGTTCGGTAATCGGGTAGCCCCGATAGCGCAAGCCGCCGGTGACAGTCGAGATAGCGGATTCACCTGCAATCACGCCTTCCAGTCCGGGGGAGTAAGTCTCTTTGTCAGGGGTAGTAGTAGCTGCCATGGGGGAGGTCCTTATAGCTGTCAGCTGTCAGCTCTCAGCTGTCAGCCAGACAGAACGCGATTCATCACGACACGATAATAAGTAAGAGTCCAAGAGAAAGTGACTTGATTGTTTGCTGATAGCTGACCGCTGAGAGCTGACAGCTATTTCCCGAAGTACGCTTGGTCTCGTGCTTCGTACCCGGTGTAGCCTAGCAAATCGTACAGTTCTTGCCGAGTGAGCATTTGCGGAATCAGATCACGCTGATGACCTTGCTCCCTGATGGCTTGCAGTGCCATGCGTGAACTTTGCAGAGCCAGTCGCAACAGCGTCACAGGGTAGATGACGAGTTGGTAGCCCATCGAGGAGAGCTTCTGAACCTCCATCAACGGGGTCTGGCCGAACTCGGTCATGTTGGCCAGCAGTGGCCCGGGGACTGCTTTTGCGAAGTCAGCAAACTCCTGCTCACTCTTGAGAGCTTCGATGAAGATGACATCCGCCCCTGCTGCCTGGTAGGCCTTAGCCCGTGTGATGGCATCTTCCATCGAAGTCACGCCACGGGCATCGGTGCGGGCGATGATGACAAAGTCGGGATCATGCCTGCCACCTACAGCTCCTCGAATCTTGGCACACATCTCCTCACAGCTGACGATCTTCTTGCCACTGAGATGGCCACACCGCTTGGGCATGATCTGGTCTTCAAGGTGCAACCCCGCCAGGCCTGCACCTTCGTACAGCTGCACGGTGCGTTCGACGTTGAGGGCTTCGCCGAAACCCGTGTCTGCATCAGCGATCAAAGGCAGCTTGCAAGCTGATGTGATGCTGCGGGCGAAATCGACAAACTCGGTGAGTGTAACCAGCCCAACATCAGGCAACCCCATCGATGCCGAGAGGGCTGCACCACTCAGGTAGATGGCATCAAACCCTGCTTCTTCTGCAAGTCGTGCAACGAGGGGGTTGTACACGCCAGGGATTTGCACCGTCCCCCTGGCATAGGCATCACGCAACCGACGACCGGGACTTGTCATGTGGATTCCCCGAGAGAGGCTCCATGATAGTGTATGAGTCTGCTTTCTTGAGTCCTCGGTATGGGGTTTGCTTTGTATTCCACCCTCTCCCCGTGGGGGAGTGGGGAGCTATAGTTCCAAAGAATGTTATTGAACCGAAGCACTGTATGAACAAACTCATCCCCGCCTCAGCTAAAGACCAACTCTGGGCAGCCACCGCGCTCATGATCATCTCGGCCATTCTCTACTTTGGCCGAACGTTGCTGATCCCGATGTTGTTAGCCATTCTCTTGTCGTTCGTCCTCACTCCCTTTGTCGTCTACCTGCAAAAGCGAGGCGTTCATCGCATCATCGCGGTAACACTGGTCATGGCTGTTGCCCTCCTGGGCATCGGCAGCCTGGGGCTGGCGGTTTACTCACAGGTCGGGGCACTCGCCACGGAATTGCCTGCGAAGAAGGATCACATCATCGAGAAGATTCGCTTCTTCACAGGAACCGGGCCTAGTCCTCTCAGCCGTTTGCTAAACCTCTTCGAAGACATCAACAGCAAAGTACAGGAACTGCCTGCTAAAGCTGGTGAAGCGAACTCAGTACCAGAAGAGCAACCTGCCAAGGATGAGAAGGGTCCCGCAAAAGCAGTGGTGCCGGTGACGGTCAAAGAGTCGCCATCCAACCTGATGAATCTCTCGAACCTGGCTGTTTCGATCCAGCATTTCCTCGGCTTCGTCACCCTTACCATCGGTTTATGTGCGTCGATGCTGTTACGGCATGAAGACCTCCGCAACCGTTTGATCTCTCTTGTAGGTCAAGGACATCTCACCAGCACGACCAAAGCCATGGAGGAAGTGAATCGTCGTATCACCCGCTATCTTCTCGGGCAGGTGATCTTCAACAGCATGTATGGCTTATTATTCGGGATGGGGCTGCTGATACTGCAAGTAAACTATGCGCTTCTGTGGGGCTTGCTTGCCTTCGTGCTGCGATTCATTCCCGGCCTCGGCACCTGGATGGCTGCGGTTATTCCGCTCATCATCAGCCTGGCTACTCCCGGCTGGTGGCAGCCCAGTCTGGTACTGCTTTTGACAGCAATCCTGGGCATCGTCTTCAACTATGTGCTGGAGCCGATCATCTTCAGCAAGCGTACCGGAATCTCCATCGTCTCCCTCGTCATCATGGCTGCCTTCTGGACCTGGCTGTGGGGCATGCCTGGCCTGGTGCTGGCCACGCCGATCAGTGTTTGTCTGCTGGTGCTGGGCAGTCACATCCCCATGTTCCATTTCCTGTATGTGCTGCTCGCGGAAGGTTCCGTCCTCGACAGCGATCTCGGTTTCTATCAGCGACTGCTAGCCGACGACGAAGACGAAGCTGGCTATCTGATTGAGAATTATCTGGAAGAACATACACGGGAAGAACTGGTCACCAATGTCATCATTCCCATGCTCATCCATGTCCAACGTGACGTGACCAACCAGTTGATCTCCACGGAAGAGATGAGCCGCATGTTGAATTCCACGAAGAGGCTCAAGGAACCCGTATTTCAGGATGACGAGGATGCTCCGAAAGCAACCGGCACTGGGCTTCTACTGGGCATCGCCAGCCATGATGCACGGGAAGGGCTGGCGCTCAACCTGCTCAGCGAACTGCTTCCCCATGAAGCAGGCCGACTGGAAGTGGTGGGTGCATTGGCCACTGTCTCCGAGGTCATACAGCAAATACGCGAGCAGAAGCCTACCGCTGTCTGCATCGTCTCAATGCCCCCACGCGGCACCGGCCAAACCCGCATGCGCTGTAAGCGGCTGCGAAGCATGTTCCCCGATCTCAACATCATCATTGCCCACTGGGGCTACGAAACCAACGCTGACGAAGCCAAGACCATGCTTGAAGCAGGTGCCACGAAGGTGACCTGGACCCTGCAGGAGACTTCCGATGCAGTCGTCCCCTTGCTTCGCCTGGCCACCCATCAGCACGATACGCAGGCAGTAAAGTAGATACTTCATTTTGCAAAATAGTAAACCATTTGGTTGACAATCTATGACGTCGCGTTATAGTAAACCACATGGTTAAACATCCTTCACTCGATGCTGTCTTTCACGCTCTCGCTCATCCGGCCCGTCGCCATATCCTTGGCAAGCTGGCCCAGGGCGAAAGCAACCTCACCGATCTGGTCGCACCGCTCAAGATGTCGTTCCCTGCTGCTTCCAAGCATGTCAAAGTGCTCGAGAAAGCCAGGCTGGTCAAACGGCGTGTGGTCGGGCGTGATCATCTCTGTCGAATCGAGGTCAAACCATTGGCTACTGCAAACGAGTACCTGGAAAAGTTCCGTACCATCTGGGAAGGCCACTTCCAACGGCTCGATGCCTTGCTGGAAGAGATGAAGAGCCACGAAAAAACGAAACCGTAACGAGACCTTAAAGAGCCGGAGGGCGTAAGCCCCCGGAGACCCCTGGAGCAACCGATGAAAGCTGCCTTGCAAGTCACCACTCCGAACGATCTGCAGATCGTGATGTGCCGCGAGTTCAATGCCCCCCGGCATCTCGTCTGGCGTGCCATGATGAACCCCGAGTTCATTCGCCAATGGCTCTACGCTCCCGAAGGCTGGGAGATGACCGTGTGCGAAGGCAGCGACAAGGTCGGCGGCTCCTTCCGCTGGGAATGGAATGGCCCGGATGGCAAACCCGCCCTCAAGATCTGGGGCAACAACCTGGAGATCGTTCCCAACGAAAAGGTGGTACACACCGAGAACATGGAAGCAGGTGGCCACTACTTGGGCGAACTGATTGCCACTATCGAACTCACTGAGAAGAACAAGCAGACATCACTCAAGATGACGCTGGCTTTCGCGAATAAAGAAGCCCGCGATGGCGCCCTCGCCTCTGGCATGGAACGTGGTGTCAGTATCGGCTACGACAAACTCGACACCATCCTCGCCAGCCAACAATAGCTCTGTAGCAGAACTCGCCAAGAGTTCCGTCGAGATCAGTCCTTCTCTTCTGGAGTTCCCTCATGCTCTTCGTTCTCTCTATCGCCCTTACCTTGCCTGACGACAAACCAGCCAAAACCGACCTCAAGTTCACCCGCACCTTCGATGCACCCGTCGAAGAAGTCTGGAAAGCCTGGACCGACTCAACTGCGGTGATGAAGTGGTGGGGACCAAACGGCTTCAGTTGCCCGCTTGCCAAGATGGATGTCAAAGTCGGAGGCACCACCCTCGTCTGCATGCGCGGCGGCAAGGACATGGGCTCCTTCGCTGGCAAGGATCACTACAGCACCTGGGCCTACAAGAAAGTGGAGAAGCACCGTTTGCTGGAGTATATCCACAACCTGTCAGATAAGGATGGCAACAAGCTCGACCCCAAGCAACTCGGCATGCCCTCGGACTTCCCCACCGATCAACGTCACACCGTGGTGTTCAAAGACCTGGGCAACGGCAAAACCGAGTTGACCATCACCGAGTACGAATGGCCTGCCGGACAAATGATGGAGTTCTCGAAGATCGGCATGAACCAGTGCCTCGATAAGATGGCAGCAAGTTTGAAGAAGTAACGTCGATACCCGGTTGGAATGCTTGCGGTCACAACTAGACTAGTAACAGCGTTCCAACCGTTTATTGCGAAGCGACTTCGTTCATGACTGCACTGTTACGTATTGCCCTTATCGGCTGTGGTCAGATTGCTGATGCACACCTGCAGGAACTGTCGAAGATCAAATCAGCAGAAGTGGTGGCGGTCGCCGATCGACACATTGATCTGGCCCGTCAGGCTGCAGGCCGATACGAAGTAGATCGCTTCTTCGACGATACCACTGTTATGCTGCGTGAAGTGAAGCCTGATGTTGTTCACATCACCACGCCTGCACAAACCCATGCTCCGCTGGCTATTGAAGCTTTGCGGGCGGGGTGTCATGTCTATGTCGAAAAGCCTTTCACGCTCACGCTGCCAGAAGCGGAGCAGGTGCTGACAGAGGCGGACATAGTGCAACGGCTCATCTGCCTGGGGCATGACCAACTCTTCGACCCCATCTGGCTAGAAGTGCGTGAGTTAGTGCAGCAAGGTAAGCTCGGCACCGTGCGTCATATCGAATCAGTGCTAGGCTACCCAATGACCGGAGCGTTTGGTGCGCAAGTAGTCAGCAACAAGAACCACTGGGTTCGTCAGCTTCCCGGTGGCCTGTTCCAGAACACTATCTCCCATCCTCTCTACCGAATCACGGATTTCCTGACTGATGAGCAACCTGAACTACGCGCCCATTGGTTCAGCCTGGGCTCGTACGACATTCCGCACGAGTTGTATCTACACCTCAAAGGCAGAGAGTGTACTGGCACGCTCACGTTCCTCAGCCGAATCCCAGCCCAACGGGTGACCCGAGTCTATGGCGAGAAAGCCTGGCTCGAAGTCGATCTCGATGCCCAGACGATTCAAGTACATCGATCAGCCAAACTGCCGGGGGCGTTCAGCAAGATTGATCTTGCCTGGCAGGCTAAACGACAAGCCAGCAGGCGGGCCTGGTGGAACGTCTGGCGGTTCATGAAGGCTGACATCCACTACTTCGCCGGCATGGGTACGCTCTTCAAACGGTTCTACCAGGCCATCGAGCAGAAGAGCGAAGCACCGATCAGCACTCGGGAAATCCGTCAGCATGCATGGCTGATGGCTGAGATGGTCAGGCAATGTCAGACACCCTCGAAAGGCACATCTTGAAGCAGGTCTTCGTTACTGGTGGCACGGGCTTCCTCGGCAAGCGGCTGATACGCACACTGCTTCGTGATGGCATTCGCGTGCGCTGTTTATCGCGAGGTATCAGCGATGTCGATGCGCTGCGGAAGTTCGTCGGCGAACAGTGCGTTTCACAACTGGAGATCGTCACCGGCGACCTGATGGATGTGCAATCCGTACAAGCACACCTGGCAGGCTGCGACGTGGTCTATCACTGTGCTGCAGGCATGCTTGGCTCCGCTGCCACCATCTTTCTGAATACGGTGGTTCCCACTCGTCAACTGGTGCAGGCAGCACTGAATACGAAGACATCTCGGTTCGTGCTTGTCAGTTCAATGGGTGTCTATGGTGCAGGGGTGCTGGCGAAGAATGCGATTCTGGACGAATCATGCCCCATCGAACCGAAACCCGAACGAAGGGACAATTACACCTACAGCAAAGTAGTGCAGGAAGAAGTGGTCTGGGAAGCACATCGTCAACACCAACTGCCGGTGGTGGTGATCCGTCCTGGTGTGATCATCGGCCCAGGCCGCGGTGCCCTCAGTTCCAGGGTAGGCCTCAAGGTTGGTGCGTTGCAACTGCGTTTTGGCAATCGCGTGATGCCTTACACCTTCGTCGAAAATGTCGCTGATGCCATCAAGCAAGCCGGGCTAGTGGATGGCGTTGTTGGGCAAGCGATCAATATTGTCGATGATGATTTGCCGACAGCCAAAGAGGTACTGAAAGCCTATCGCAATGAACGACAACGAGTCCGTTCACTCTGGCTGCCCCAGTGGAGTATCAGACCCCTCTCCCGCATCTACGAAACCTACCAGCGCTGGTCACAAGGGCAACTCCCCAAGGTACTCACCGCTTACCGAACAGATGCCTTCTGGAAGCCACTGCTATTCTCGAACACCAAGGCAAAGGCATTGCTGTACTGGAAGGCTGCGGTACCGATGAGTGAAGCGTTGCGACGATCTATCGCAGAGTGAGAGTATATGTCGACATTACCCTGAGACACGCAACGGGAATCTCATGATGAAACGAGTGCCCTCGCCAGGTTTCGATTCGCAGGCAATCGTGCCGTGGTGAATCTCAACCAGACTCTTGCAGATGGCTAGACCCAGGCCGTGCCCACCGGTGTGACGATTGCGTGAGGCATCAATGCGATAGAACCGTTCAAAAAGCTGTGGCTGAGACTCCAGAGGTATCCCAATGCCATTGTCAGATACAACCATCTCCGCTGCATGATTCCTGATGTCAATTGTCACCTGGACGTGCCCATCATCATGGGTGTGCCTGAGCGCATTCTGAATCAAATTGCTAAGTACCATTCCTAACAGAGTGGTGTCTCCCATAATCATTACCGGTTGATCAGGCAGTTTCGCATCAAGCAGAATCTTCTTGGCTTTCGATTGATGTTGTTGGACACTGATCTGAACCGTAGAACGCAAATCGAGCGGAATGAAGTTAGCCTGCAATTGTCCAGCGTCTGCACGTGCCAGCATCAGAAGGGCATCGATCAGCGAACGCATCTTGGTTGAGCTTTCGAGACAGTAGGTAATAATTTCTCGAAATTCTTCTTCCTTGCGTGGACGAGAAAGAGCTAACTCCAGGTTAGTATGGAGTATCGCCAGTGGAGTTCGCAGTTCATGGCCTGCATCCGCCGTGAATCTTGACTGCCGCTGAAAGGCTGCTTCGAGGCGATCCAGGGTCGCATTGAGAGCTGTTGTCAGTTCCAGCAGTTCCGCTTCCACTTTCGTCGTATCAATGCGTTCAGCCAGGTTAGTAGCTGAAATGTTGGAAGCCGTCTTGGAAATGGCCTGCAAAGGCTCCATCATTCTGCCAGAGATGTACCAGCTGCCAATGAGACCAACAACCAGGGCGAGCCCGCCACTTCCCAGCAATTGAAAGAGCAAGGAACGAAGCTGCGCCATTTCCTGTATCTGCGAAACTCCAGCCAGGATAATACTGCGATGCGGACCACGGAAGATCACCTGACGCTTGGCAACAGCATCGTAAAAAATCGGTTCGCGTGAATCCCCTAAACGGGTATTGAGAGTGGCATAGTCACGATTGAGCAGAGGATCATCCTGACTTTTGAAGGTAGTACCATCCTGTTTCAGGACGGTGTAGAAGATCGTGGGTCGACCAGAATCGGCATCAGTGGTGGATCGAATCCCCAGATCTTTTTTCTGTCGCTCAGCTTCTCGAGAGAAATTGAACCTTCGATCAGGCTGCGGTCGGTCACCGGGTCGTTCACCTTGTGGACGCTCTCCAGGGCTCCTTCCATCGGCCCTGCCTTGCTGTGGTGCCTTTTCCACTGATGGTGGACGCTTGTCGTTTGGACCAATCAATGGCTCCCGGGGGCCATCCTTGCCGGCAACACCAGCGTTTTCTCGTGGCAGGCCTGGCGGAGGAGAGAAGGGATTCGGCCGAAGCAGTTCGTTAATGGGGAAGGCACGCAATGCAGCATCCAGATAACGAACGGCTCCTTCCAACCGGGTATCCATCTGAAGCACAATCGAACGCTCAGCGCTCCAATACAGAATGCTGGAGAAGCTGAACATCACGAGGATCATCATACCAGCGAACCAGAACAACAGTCGCCAGCGTATCGATCTACGCATAGATCATGTACCCCAGGCCTCGGCGTGTGGTGATAAGATCCTTCCCCAGTTTCTTGCGAATGTTGGAAACATGCACGTCGACCAGATTCGAAAGACTATCTTCAGTTTCATCGAAGAGATGATCATAGATTTCAGATCGAGTGACAAGTTTACCGAGGTTCAGTGCCAGCAATTCCACCAGCGAATATTCCAGCGCAGTCAGGTTCACCAGTTCACCGCCCTGCGTAACAGTGCGAGACTGAGTATGGACCGTGATGTTTCCCACGGTAATGACAGGGTTAGCCTGCCCCAGTGAACGACGAATGAGAGCACGAACACGGGCAAGCAATTCTTTCAGATCGAACGGTTTGATCAAGTAATCATCTGCACCCGTATCTAGGCCCTGTACTCTGTCTTGTACAGCATCGCGAGCAGTCAGGATCAGGACAGGTGTTTTCTTGGTCTTGCGTAATTCTTTCAGCACTTCCCAACCCGTTATTCCTGGTAACATCAGGTCGAGTACGATCACATCGTAATCCCAGGTCGTGGCTTTATAGAGCCCCTCGCGACCATCGCTTGCTTCATCTACTGCGTAGCTCTCTTCCCGGAGGGCTCTTGACACTACTTGCAGGAGTGCTGGTTCATCTTCAACAACGAGCAGACGCATGCTTCACCTCAATCCAACATGAAACCACTCAGCTTGACGAAAACCACCGGTGGTTGCTCTGCAATCAAACACCGGTGATGCATCGATGCTACTACCACCCTACTCGAATTCCTTTTCTGGTGGCGGTGGACGATCGCCACCGCGTCGTTGGCCTTCCTTACCTTCACCACGTCCTTCTTTTCCCTCACCGCGAGGTGGGCCGCCAGGACCACCGGGGCCGCCAAAACCTCCGGGACCACCTGGACCACGGTTACGCATTGCTTCCAGTTGTTTCCGTTGGTCTTCGGTCAGGAGTTTGTTCAGCTTCTCCTTGACATCCTTTTCGAGGGCATCAAGTTGCTGTTTTTGTTCTTCGTTCAAATCCAACTGCTCTCGCAAAGGTGGCGGAATAAGCTTACCGATTTCAAAGCCACCTCGACCACCGCGCATGCCACCTTGTCCGCCAAAGCCACCGGGACCGCCAGGGCCACCTTTCTCGTTCTCCCCACCACGTCTCCCTTGTTCATTTCCACCTCGTTTGCCTTGCGGTGGTTGCTTCTCCGGTGGTTGAGCGTTGCTCACGATGATGGCCGCCCATCCAATAGCAGCCATAGCCATCACTGTCATCATCACGCGTTTCATGGTGTCTCCTCAGGTTGCCTGTATTCGGGCTTACCTACTCAAAGTAGCAGTTGTATCCTCAAGAGTGCATGAAGAAGCCGGTTAGGAGACAATAATCTGGATCAATTTCACCATAATGACATCGGCCAGCAGAATCAGTAGTGTCGCTCGAACTACCCCCTGGGTAGCCGCATTCCCGACAGCAATGGCACCGCCACTGGCACGTAAACCAGCATAACAGCCAGCACAGGCAATGAGGTAGCCGAAAATACAG
>WBZX01001120.1_pt1 | contig 21113 bp, 14 predicted proteins | sample 5204211 | NCBI WGS metagenome assembly WBZX01 (sample SAMN12344362, study PRJNA552823) | activated sludge metagenome | biome: Activated sludge suspended growth; feature: Nitrification reactor; material: Wastewater; isolation source: activated sludge from nitrification reactor of wastewater... | reverse complement strand
ACGAAAAAAAAAGTGCAGGAAATTTCGGGAGGCGAATAAAAAAACCGGGCTGATTTAAAAGTAAAAGGGTCAACATTTCTGCTGACCCTTTGTACTTACTAACCCATTAAATTCTGTTGCTAAATTACAAATTGCGGCCACATAAAAAAATAAATTTTGGCCGATGTTGATAAATTAGAGACCCGTACAGGCCCCAGGGAGGCGCCCGGTGTCATCACTTCAACCAATTGATTTTCATTATTTTAATTGCCTTTTACCCAGGCGTTACACCCACCTTTATAAGCAGGCCAGAAAAAAAATCATGTCAGAATATTTGGTTTACAATATAAACTACTTTACGTTTGTGTCAAATTCTGAATGATGAAAAGGGCTCTCTTACTGATTACATTATTTACCGGGTTGAAACTGGGGGCACAAACCCGGGTCTTGGGTAAGATTACCGATAATAGGGGCAATCCTGTGGCTGGGGTTAGTATCACCTTAAAGAATAGTTATGACGGCGCTACCTCCGATTCGCTGGGAAACTTCAGTTTTACGTCTGCCGAAAAGGGAAAACAGATCATCGAGGCTTCTATTGTGGGGTATCGCCCTTTTTCGCAGGAGGTTACCCTGGGTTCTGCAGAGCTTGTTATTAATATAAGTATGAAAGAACTGGTGACGGAACTGAAGGCGGTAGTGATCTCGGCCGGTTCCTTCGTGGCGAGTGATAAGAATAAGGGAGCCGTTTTGAACGCGATCGACATTGTTACCACGCCCAGCGCAAACGGCGATGTCACCAGCGCCTTTAAAACCCTGCCCGGCACCCAGCAGGTAGGTGAAAGCGAGGGGTTGTTCGTCCGGGGCGGCTCGGCAACCGAGAGTAAGATATATATGGATGGAAACCTCGTGAACAATTTCTTTTACAGCAGCACGCCGGGCATTGCCACCCGGGGACGATTCAATCCTTTCCTGTTTAAGGGAACCATCTTCAGTTCGGGCGGTTATTCCGCCTTGTATGGCCAGGCGCTTTCTTCGGCCCTGATACTCGAAAGCAAGGACCTGCCCGACAGAACCGAGGCCGATCTTGCTATATCGGTGGTTGGACTCGGAGGCGGCATCCAGAAACTGGCAAAGAACAAAAAGGCCTCCTGGGGTATCTCATACAATTATACCAACCTCTGGCTCGCGTTCAAGTTCAATAAATACAAACAGGATTTCTATACCATACCGGAGTATCACCAGGGCGACGCCAACTTCCGCATCAAAACAAAAAGCGGCGGTATGATCAAATACTACGGCTATGTCAGCAGTAACAAGACGGCTTTCCGCAATCCCGATATCGACTCGGCGGTCCTGAAAGACGCGTTTTCCATCAACAACCTCAATACCTACCAGAACATCAACTGGCGGGATAACCTGGGCAATGGCTGGCGTCTCAATGCGGGCATCAGTTTCAGCACCAATAAAGACGATATCCTCAATGAACTGCAGGATGCTTCCAACAACAAGACCCTGATCACAACCCCCATCTTCTACGCATTCAAGAATTTCCAGGTGCAGAACCGGGCCTTGTATGCGCAGGCACGGGCCGTGGCCGAGAAAAAACTCAACGGGCTTAACACGATCCGTTTCGGAAGCGACTATTTCTACAGCAAGGAAAAATCCACCTATATCCTGTACGACGGCACCCGGTTTCCGGGTACCGTAAAGGATAACCTGGTATCGGTATTCGCCGAAGCGGATATATATATAACGAACAGCCTCGCGGCCAAACTGGGCAGCCGGCTCGAGCATTCGGACCTGGTTGGTAAATGGAACCTGGCCCCACGTGCCTCCATCGCCTATAAATTCGCCGACAACAGCCAGGCCTCTTTTGCCTACGGGTTGTTCTACCAGAACCCGGAAAGAAGATACCTGCCGGCCCTGGCCAGCCTGGATTATTCCCGGGCAGCGCATTATATCCTGCAATACCAGAAACTGACCAGCCAGCGTACTTTCCGTGTGGAGGCGTTCTACAAAAAGTACAGCGACCTGTACAAGACCACGGTGTCGTTGGGCGGACAGGAAGCAGCCAGCAGTAACAATGGTTTCGGGGATGCCAAGGGCGTTGAACTTTTCTGGAGAGACCGGAAGACATTCAAAGACGTGGATTACTGGATATCCTACTCGTACCTCGATACCAAACGGGATTACCTGAATTATCCCTACGCCATCACGCCATCTTTTGCGGCCAATCATACCGCATCCCTGGTGGTGAAGCGCTTCGTGGTGCCCTGGAAGACCGGGTTCAACCTCAGCTATAGTTTTGCAACCGGCAGGCCCTATTACCGCATCGCGTACGACAATGCGCAAAGCAAATACGTGATCACCGATGCCGGCAAAACCATCAATTACAACAGCATGAGCTTTAGTGTTAACTACCTGCCGGCGCTCGGGAAGAAGAATCCGAAAGTGTTTACGGTTTGGGTACTGGGCGTGAATAATGTACTCGGACAAAACCAGGTGTTCAACTATAACTACAGCAACGACGGAAGCCGCAAAGTACCGGTAACGCCACCGTCGAAACGCTTTATTTTCATCGGCTGTTTCCTGAGCTTTGGCGTAGACAGAACACAGGACGCCATCAACAACAATTTATAAAACAAGATTTTTAACCAATAAACACATTCGTTATGTCAGACAATCAACCCACTCCGGAAGGAAAAGATCCTGTTCTCTGGGAAATCGCCAAAAAGAGAACAAGTTTTCGCGGCCACCTGGTGTCGTACATCATTGTGAACGCTTTTTTCTGGGCGCTTTGGTATTTCTCTTCCGACCGCCCGGAGATCGATTTCGGTCACCGGCATGCCGTACCCTGGCCGGTATGGCCCATGCTGGGCTGGGGTATCGGGCTGGCTTTTCATTTTGCCGGGGCCTATATTTTCCCCTTCGCCAACTCGGCCGAACGGGAATATGAAAAATTAAAAAACAGGAAATAAACAGTTAAACATACCAACCAATGAAAAAGATCATTCTTGCCGTCGCCTTCTTATATGCCGCCACCGCTGTATCTGCACAAAGTGAGCGATACATGGCTGCTATGAAGAACAATATCGCCGCTATCGATACAAGTTTCAGAAACCCGGCGAACCTGCTTTCGCTGGCCAATAATTTCGAACGTATCGCCAACGCCGAGAAAAACCAATGGCTCCCGTATTACTACGCGGCCTTGTGCCAGGTAAACTACGCGTACATGGAACAGGATAAGTCGAAGATCGATGCCATTGCGGATAAAGCGACCCTGCTGATCGATAAAGCCGATTCGCTGAGCCCGGATAATTCCGAGATCAGTTGTGTGAAAAGTATGATCGCCAGCAGCCACATGATGGTAAACCCGATGCAGCGCTATATGGAATACGGCGCCGAGATCAACCTGCACCTGGATGCGGCTATGAAACAGGATCCCAATAACCCGCGTCCCGAATACCTGAAAGGACAGGGACTTAAGTATACGCCGGAACAATTCGGAGGCGGTTGCGCTACGGCCAAGCCGGTGCTGCAGGCTTCACTGGATAAGTACAATGCCTTCAAGCCCGCCAGCGAACTGCACCCCAACTGGGGAAAGCAACGGGTGGAGCTATTGCTTGGTGAATGTAAATAACCGCTTTGCCGGAGCGGCATGGGGCTGCTCCGGTATTTCTTTTAAAACCGCCTTTATGCAACCAGAAAATTTTTCGCCCAAAGACAGCCTGGCGCTCATCGACCAGATGATCAACCAGGCACGGAACCGCGTCACCGAAAATGGATTCCTTTACCTCTTATGGGGCTGGATCATTCTCTTTTGTTCCGTCGGGCATTTTGCCATGATCCGGTTTACATCGATCCGCAATCCCGAGATCATCTGGGCAGCGGCCTGGGTTGCGGTGATCCTGCAGATTATCTATATGGTGCGGAACAAGAAAAAGGAGACGGTTAAAACCTACAGCGATACCATCATCGATTATATCTGGACCAGTTTCGGTATCTGCATGTTCATCGTGAGTATCGCCATGAGCCAGGAGCATGGATGGCGCCATCTTTACCCGATGTACCTGATGCTGTATGGCATTCCTACCTTTTTATCCGGTGTGGTCATGCGTTTCCTCCCTTTGCGTGTCGGTGGTGTCTTCTGCTGGGGCCTTTCGGTGATTGCCATATATATCGGTCCGCTCTATGCCTTGCTGTTGCTGGGAGCCGCGGTGATCGCCGCCTGGATCATCCCGGGTTACCTGCTTCGCCGCAAATACAATCAACACTATTCATCCACCACCCAATCGTAACGTTATGACGAACGATCCGAATCTTTCGCGGGAAAAAAGCCTGGAGATCATTCACCAGATGATCGGCCAGGCACGATCGAACTTTACCGAGAGCGGCATCAGCTGGCTGCTCTGGGGTACCATGCTCATGCTGGCATCGCTATCCACCTACTTCCTCATGATCTTCGGGAAAACCGGGCAACTCTTCATGGGCTGGAATATTTTCGGTATCGTGTCCATCGGGTTGCTTTCGTATGATATCTTCAAGGCGAAGCCTAAAAAGGTGAAGACCTATATCGACGACCTGATGAAGATGGTGGATATTGGTTTTTTCATCTGCATATTCGTCATCATTCTTTCCATCAATATTTCCGTAACACCCGGGAACGGGTTCGGGTACATGCTGATGGTATTCGCTTTCCTGATGCTGATCAAGGGCGGGGCCGTTAAATCCAGGTCGCTCATGGTGGGCGCAGCCGTGAACTGGGCCGGCGCCATCGGCATTTTCTACTGCAGGGAGTTCAGGTACGATATGCTCATCATGGCCGCCGCGGTATTCGCCGGCTACATCATCCCGGGTTACCTGCTTTGGTCGGCCTGGAAAAAATCGAACAATATCCCGGGTAAATAATCCGCCTGTAATGGAATTCAAAGAACTCGATCCCATATTGCACTCACAACTCCGGCTGGCCGTGGTAAGCCTGCTTATTGGCGTGCGGGAAGCCGAGTTCACCTTTCTGAAAGAGAAAACCAATGCCACGGCCGGCAACCTGAGTGTACAGATCAACAAGCTGAAGGATGCCGGGTACATCGAAGTGATCAAGCAGTTCAGTAACAATTACCCGCAAACGATCTGCAAGATCACCAAAAAGGGGATCGACGCTTTTGAAGCCTACGTGCATGCCCTGCAAAGCTATATGAACCCCGGGGGCTGATTTTTTTCAAAAACCAGTTTTCGCCAACTTTTTGCCGCTGCATACGTTTTACCTTTGATACAAACGAATCCATGCCGGCCATCATCCAGGTAGAACATCTTTCCAAACAATTCAACGATATCAACGCCGTCGATGATCTTTCCTTCAGCGTAGAGCAGGGAGATGTATACGGATTTCTCGGGCAGAACGGCGCCGGAAAATCCACCACCATCCGCATGCTGCTTACGCTCGTAAGGCCCAGTGCCGGCTCCATCCGGGTATTCGGCAACGAACTTTCCAGCCATCGTGCCGCTATTCTTCGCCAGGTAGGAGCCGTGATCGAAAGGCCCGATCTCTATAAATATTTATCCGCTTACGATAACCTTGCGCTCTTCGCCCGCATGAGCGGCATCAAAGCGAAGAAGGATTTTTTACTTGAGCAATTGCGAATGGTGGGGCTGGAAGACAGGGCCTTCAGCAAGGTTAAAACCTTCAGCCAGGGAATGAAACAACGGCTCGGCATTGCCGTGGCGCTGGTGCACGATCCGAAACTGATTATCCTCGATGAGCCGTCTAACGGCCTCGATCCCCAGGGCATTGCCGATATGCGGAACCTCGTGATCCGGCTGAGCCGCGATCGGGGTAAAACCATTCTTGTTTCCTCGCACCTGTTGAGCGAAGTGGAATTGATGGCCAACCGTATGCTCATTCTTCATAAAGGAAAAAAGGTTGTGGAGGGGCTGGTTTCGGAATTGCTGGACCCATCCCGTTCGGTGGTGCATGTGGAAACCGATAATGATGAAGCGATACGCACCAAACTGCTGCAGACAAAATGGAGCCGCTTTCTCCAACCCGGCGGTAACGGCATACAACTGGCCATGAGCAAACACGAAGTGCCTGCCCTGGTGAGCGACCTCGTGGGTATGGGAGCCGGGATACGCAGGGTGGATCCGGCGCATTCGCTCGAAGATTATTTTTTGTCACTTACAACCCAACCCGGCCATGTGGACGCTGCTGCAAATTGAACTCTATAAAATATTCCGGAAGCCGCGGACCTATATCGCCTTCGGGGCCATCGCCGCGTTCATCCTGCTGATACAGCTGGCGCTGCTGGTGAACGGAAAGCAATACCTGCAGTTTGTGCTCGGCTTCCTCGATGATTCTTTCGAGATCCCGTATGATAAGATCAACAACGGTTACTGGATCTGCTTCGCCATCCTGAACCTGTTGCTGATACATGTGCCCATCCTGGTGGCGCTGGTGGCCGGCGATATTGTTTCGGGCGAGGCCAACATGGGTACGCTTCGCCTGCTGGTATCCAAGCCCATCAGCCGCACCCAACTGCTGCTGGCAAAATTCTTAGCCGCGGTTGCGTATGTGATCGTTCTGCTGACCTGGATGGCATTGATTGCGCTGGGGTTGAGTATCGTATTGTTCGGCACCGGCGATGTGGTGGTGGCCAAAGCGATGGAACTGCACCAGATCGAACAGCACGATGTGCTCTGGCGTTATTTCGCGGCCTTTGGATTCGCGGCCCTGGCATTGGTGGTGGTGGCGTCGCTTTCCTTATTGCTTTCAACCGTTTCGGAAAATTCGATCGGTCCCATCGTGGCTACCGTGTGCATCATCATCGTGTGCACCCTCATCAGCGAGATGCAGATACCGCTCTACGATAAATACCTGAAGCCTTACCTGTTCACCACGTACATGCTGGGCTGGAAAGGGTTTTTCTACATCGGGGTGGATGACGACGGGCAAACGATACGGGGTTCGGTGCAGAATGCATCGGCCATATTCAAATGCATCGGCGTGCTGGTTGCCTATGTGATCGGCTTCGTGACCGCTTCGGTGCTGTTATTCCGGAAAAAAGATATACTCTCCTGATATGAAACGATCTTTCCTTTGGTGCCTGGCAGCGCTTACCGTTTCGCCGCTTATTCCGCGGGCGCAAACAGTTCAGCAACTTGTTGAAAAAGTAAAAGCGAAGATCGACCAGGTGAAGGATTATACGGCCACGGGGCGGATGAAGACCAACGTATCTTTTTTAAAAGTTCCGGTGGCCAATGTGGTGATCTATTTCAGGAAACCGGATCAGTTGAAGATCAAAAACGAGAAGGGGATATCCTTTGTGCCGCGTGGCGCTGTGAGTATCAACCTGAACAATGTGCTCAGTAACGGCGCTTATACGGTACTGGATGCGGGAAAGGACAAGGTGAACGGAATCGCTGTGCAGGTGGTGAAACTGTTGCCGGTGGATGATAACGCGGAGGTGGTCTTGTCGACCCTGTACATCGATGAGGCACGACTTGTTATTCTCAAAAGCAGAACCACCACCCGCGACAATGGAAGTTATGAACTGGAGATGAGTTACGGGAACTACGTGAACTACGGCTTGCCCGATAAGATACTCTTCTCCTTCAATACCAAGGAATACAAATTACCCAAGGGAATAACGTTCGATTTTGATGATGGCGCCCCACCGCCGAAAGAAACAGCGGGCGGGAAAGGGAAAAAAGGCCGTGCAGAGATCAGCATCCGTTCCTATACGATCAATAAAGGATTATCCGGCGATGTGTTCAAGTGAGTGAATGAAACTTACTCAGGGATATCGCTTACTTTTTCATCCACCGCGTTGCGCAGCACCGAAGCGCTCATTTTTTTCAGGGGGTTACTGTATTGCTCATCGTACTCCCTCCGGCCCAGGATGATATCCACGCATTGAAAGATGGCCGCCCGGAAAGAAGATTCGTCGGCCTTTCCCTGCCCGGCGATGTCGAATGCGACGCCGTGATCGGGTGAAGTGCGTACACCCGGCAAACCCGCGGTATAATTTACGCCTTCGCCGATGGCGAGCGATTTGAATGGAATCAGGCCCTGGTCGTGATACATGGCCAGTACCGCGTCGAATTTTTCGTGTTGGCCCCGGGCAAAGAACGCGTCGGCCGAATAAGGGCCGAAGCAGAACACATCCCGGTGTTTGGCTTCCTTGATGGCGGGTTTGATGATCTCTTCCTCTTCTTTACCGATCAGTCCTTCATCCCCGGCGTGGGGGTTCAGTCCGAGTACAGCGATACGGGGTTTGTTGATATTGAAATCGCGTTTCAGCGAATTGTTGATCACCTGCAGTTTACTGATGATGGCTTCCTTGCTGATCTTCTGCGCAACTTCCTTTACCGGCAGGTGCTCGGTTAATAGAGCGACCCGCATGTTTTCAGCCACCATCATCATGGCTACTTCATTCACCCCGTACAGGTTTTTGAGGTAAGGGGTGTGGCCGGTGAAGTTGAATTTTTCGGATTGGGTATTGTTCTTATGGATCGGGGCGGTAACCAGGCCGTCGATCTTGTTTTCCTTCAGCGCCTGTGCGGCCGCGGTCAGGCTTTTAATGGCATACTCGCCGCCGATGGCATTGAGAATGCCCGGGTTCATGTTCACTTCTTCTTCCCAGCAACTGAACAGGTTCAGTTGTTTATGATTGACCCGGTTGAGTTCCCGGATGCTGATGAAATTGAGGTTGTATCCCGATAATCCTTTCCGGTAGAAATTCAGCACTTTGTTGTTGGCAAAGATGACGGGGGTGCAGGTATCCAGGATGCGGTTGTCGCCCAGCGTTTTGATGATCAGCTCGATCCCGATTCCGTTCACATCGCCGCAGGTAAGGCCGATAACGGGTTTGTGTTCTGTAATTGCACTCATGCAGTTGATGGTTGAAGGGTAAAAATACAATTTATTGTTGGATGCAGGGCTGGGGCAGGCTTCAAAAAACAGAGGGCAGTCAGCAGACCGCCCTCGTTCTATATTTATGGGGTTAGTACATTATTGTTTCAGCATGCGGGTGGTTTTCACCGGCTGGCCGGGTATATACAATGTAACATGGTACGTACCTTTTGCCAGCTGGAAAGTACGCAGGCTGACCTGGTTCAGCCCGGGAGCCAATTGTATCGTTTGGGTGATCAGGGCCCGGCCCGTGAAGTCGGACACCACGATGGTGCCCTGTGTTTTTTCGAAGGCCTGCAACTTCAGTGTGGCGTTATCGTTCGTAACAGGATTCGGGAATATGCCCAGCACATCGGCGCCCTTGGTCTTCAGCACCAGGGTAACGATATTGCTCAGGCTGAACTTTCCATCGGCATCAATCATGCGGATGCGGTAATAGTTATTGCCATTCTCCGGCTTTTCATCGGTATAGCTGAATGGTTCACTGCACCGGGCCTGGCTGGCGGTGATGCTGCCGATAGCGCTGTAGTGCTGTCCGTCGGTACTGCGTTCAATCTCAAATACAACGCTTGATGAGGTACAGTTGGCTTTCCAGCTGAGAATGTGTTTCCCGTTTTGCTGCACGCCTTTGAAATATTCCATCGATACAGCCAGTACGCTTACCGGGGCGCTGGTGAGATAAAATCCAGAGAAGCCATTGACCGGTACAACCACTTCCCACCAGTTACGGGTGGCATTCCAGCTAACCGAGAAACCGGGAGAGGAAGTATTGAAATCAACCGAAGCGCCGCTGTAATTGGTAGGGTTTGTACCCGTTCCGTGGAACTGGCGCAATACGAGGTTATTGATGCCGGTTACATCGGATGGTCCGGTGGGTAATAATTTGAATCCGCTATCGGTCGCTTTTGTATTGTAATTGTTGAATTCGCTTTGCAGGTAATACAAGGTGATGTTCGCGGTAGAAGTGGCAGGGTTAACGATGGGTTCCATGTCGTACTTCCTCGCAAGGTAAAGGGTGGATGTTCCCCGCTTGGTGGAGCCATTATCTACCTGTACGCAGGTATTGATGGAATTGGTTACCGGCGAAGCGCCTGCGGGTGTGATCCTGGCGATCAGGTTGCAGTTACCATCCCGGTAATTGGTTCCCGACCCGGAAACGCTGATGTTCTGGCAGATCTGCGGTCCGCCGGGTGAACCCGCTAAGGTATTCGATGCCGGGTCGACGGTTACAGTTACCGTTGTATTCCCCGTTTGCCCATTTGACGGATTAAGCGCACTCACAGTATACGTGGTGGTGCTGGCAGGAGAAGCGATCACTGTTGCGCCCGTGGTGGTGTTGAGGCCCGTACCCGGCGACCAGGTAAAACTGATTACATCGGGGGTAAAGCGGTATGCATTCGGCATGCCTGCCCAGTTGGCTGTATTGTTTCGGCCGGTGGCTACTGAAGCGATGGTACCCGTGCTGTTTTCAATACCCTGCGCCTTGTTAACGGTTGTATTGGTACAATTGGTAGTGTGGATCTCAATCACATTGGTTGTTTCATACAAAATCACCTGTACGTCGGCTGTACCCGTAGCCGACAAAAATTTAAGGGCGCTGAAGTCAATCACGAAACGCCGGTTGGGGCTGCTTCCTACGGTAAAGTATTGCAATACGGCGGCATTCGTTGCACCCGCGAAAGTAAGGTCGCTGGTGATGGCATGAATGACGTTGTTGGGCGCCAGGGCATTGGGCAGAGTCATATTCAGGCCGGTGGCCGTGGTATTGGAACTGCCGAGTCCCACCCATCCATTGGTGCTGATGTTTACCGCGTTGAATGTATTTCCATAAAAACGAAAAGTAAAGGGGAGCGTGATATTATCCCATCGTCCATCGTCGAGGTTCCCGAAACTCAGGGGCTCAATATACGGAGTGCCGCCATTGTAGGTACCCAATTGGTCTACCAGCAAATTCGTGGCAAACAAGGTGGGGTCGTACGGATTGTTGGTAATGGCTGCGGTAGTATATCCTACTGGAGTTGCCGAAGCAGTAATGCTTACCGAATTGCCGGCGCATATTGTTGCACTTGACGGGTTGGTGGTAACAGTGAGCTGGGCAGTAGTATGTTCATAAAGGCAAAGTACAGCCAGCAGGATGCAGAGTTTTTTCATGCGGATTTGGATTTCTCTATCAGCGTAAAACGGTATGAGCCTGAAAATATTGTAGTAAAAATCTTACTGGTTGTAACAGAAATCGTACGGGCATTAGCGATCCGGGTTGCGATTAAGCACCCATAGAATAGATAACGAAGATTTTTTATACTGGTCGGTCGTAACAAAAAACAGGAATAGCATCTTTGTAAATCTGTGAAATATAGATTAGAACATAGGGTAGGAAAAAGATATAAAGATGCGTCGACATTTTTCCCGGCACTATCGAATAATAATTACACATTAGTAGAAAAAAAGCACAATTAAGCAATGTCATTGTACGTTATCTGTGTTAGATATAAGTCCCTAAATCAGCAAATCCAAAATCCAAATGAAAGGCAAAATCTACTTTTTCAGTGCATTGATGTGCTTCGCCCAGCTAGTGACAGCGCAGCATTTTCACAATCCAACGGAACAGAACAGTACAGGAAACAGTGGTACCGGCGCCAATATCGATGTGGTGTACACCCGGTGCGACTGGAACATGAATCCAACCGCTTCCAAAGTTGTTGCGGGAACGATCACCATTTATTTCAAAACCATCACGGCCAATGTATCGTCATTAAGTTTTGATCTCAATAAGGCGTCGTTCAATGGGTCGGTGTCCGTTACCTACCATGGAGCCAGCAGAACCGCAACATTTCCTGCATCCGGCAATGTCAATATTCTCAATATCTCTTTGGCGCCGAGCAATATCCCGGTAACCGGAACACTTGATTCGGTAAGCATCACCTATTCGGGCACACCTCCAGCGGTGAGCGGCCAGGCCGAGGGGTACCAGCGTAAACAGGATGCAAACGGCAACTGGTATCATTATTCTCTGTCGGAATCGTATGAAGACAAAGACTGGTGGCCATGTAAAGCCGACATGCAGGATAAGATCGATTCCATGGACATTAATGTTACGGTTCCCTGGACGGGAACGGATACATTTTGGGTAGCGGCCCCCGGTAAGCTGGTCGACTCTGCCATTAACGCCGGAACACGCACATTCAAATTCAAACACCGGTATCCCATCGCCTCTTACCTGGTTGCACTTGGCATCGCTAAATATAGAAGGTACCATCGTGGTACGGTCAATATCAATGGCACCAATGTACCGGTTGTATATTATATATTCCCCGATATGGCCGCTGGTACTGTTACCACGGCACTCAGCCGGATGGATGTTTCCAAAACGGAGCTGGTGGAATTCAGCAACAAGTACGGCCCTTATCCATTTGCCAATGAAAAGCATGGGTATTACCAGTTTGGCTGGGGGGGTGGTATGGAACACCAGACCTTCTCGGCCATGAGCGCTGGCAGTATGACAAGCTGGTCGGTAATCGCTCACGAACTGGGTCACCAATGGTTCGGTGATAAGGTTACGTTCGCTACGTGGAATCATCTCTGGCTTGCCGAAGGTTTTGCCAAATATTCCGAAGCGCTGGCGGCAGAACTGATACCCGCTATCGGTGTAACGCCAGCCTCACACCTGTCTGGTGTAAAAACTACGGCCCGCGCTACCAATACCACACCGGTGTTATTGAGTGCGGCCAGTATTGCAACGTCTAACACAATCTGGACCACCAATAACGACAACGCTGTTTACCAGCGGGGATGCATGATTGTTTCGATGCTTCGTGCCATGCTGGGAGATGCCAAATTCTTCCAAGGCTGCAAAGACTATCTGAACGACCCGCTGCTGGCTTATAAGTCAGCTACCACGGCCGACCTGCAGCGTAATATGGAGAACCAGATGATCGGCGTGAACCTGACACCTTTCTTCAATGCCTGGGTAAATGGTTCGGGAACACCCAGCTATACCGGTAGTTATTATATAACCGGCAAGCGGATACAGTTCCGGCTTACCCAATCAAGAAACCCGGTAGCCACCCCTTTTATGCCGATGCCGGTGGTGATCAAGATCGCCAATGCAGCGGGTACCGTTGATACCAGTGTGGTGGTTTTTCATCACTCTGCAACGCAGCTTGGCTATGCCGGCCTTCCCGGAGAGGGAATGGGTACCATCGGAGACGATTTTATAACCTATGACCTTTCTTTTGTACCGGCAACCATTACCGTTGACCCGGATAACAAAACCATGGCAACCGGTACGTTGACATTGGTAGGCGCTCCGCTGAATGCCGATATACTCGACTTCACCGGTAATAAATCAGCCGGAGGCAACGTGCTCAACCTGCTGCTGAATCCGAACGAGCAGCCGGATAGAGTAGTGCTTCTGAAAGGCGGCAACGGGGTCGATTTTACGGAGATCGGGGTAATGAATAAGGTAAGTACCATCGAAAATAAATACCAGCTTACGGATGTGCTGCCATTCAGTGGCGCTACTTTTTACCGGGCGAAGATCTACAGCAGGGGTAACGTATACTATTCTGCCGTAATCAAAATGCAGGATGGGGCCGGACAGGATCTGCAGATCAGCCCGAACCCGGCCAGGGATATGGTGAAGATCAACCTGCCGGGAACCGGTACAGGTAAAACAACCATCCGTATCATAAGTGCCGAAGGAAAAGCGGTGATCGAATCATCAACCAATAACAATTTCATTCATTATGATATAAGCAACCTGAAGCCGGGTGTTTACATGGTTCAAACTGTACAGAATGGGCAGGTAACCGCTACGGGAAAATTGCTTGTAAACAAATGATGTATGATATCCAATACCTCTGAAAAAAAATACCACCATGAGAAAAATTTTATTCTCAGTCATTGGTTTCCTCTGCTTTGCGCAGTTTGCCAAGGCACAGCCGGCCTCGTACAGTAATCCACTTGCTATCGGCCGTAATAATTGCGCCGGTTCCGGTGGGGTCGATTCACTGTACTACCTGAATTACCTTTCTCCGAACCTGAGTAATTCAACCACGCCCATCACGGCCTGTAAGCCTTTGTTGCGTACGAACTTCGCCCCCTTGTCGGGATACAGTGCGGCCAACAAACCATTCACAATATTCAATGCCAGTATTGCCTTTAACCAGGCAGACCAGATGATTTACTATGTGTGGACCGATTACAACGTTCCCTCACCCTATAAATCATATATCTGGCGCTGGAGTCCTACCACCTGCCCGATGCCTGCCGCGCCGGGACTGGATACCTTCCGAACATTCAATACGGATATCGGTGGTATTACCTTCGATGCAAACGGCCTGGGCTGGCAACTCGAATTCATCGGGCCGGCTCCGTTCAAAGCCATGCTTCGCCAGGTGAATTTTACCACGGGTACCATTGGTATTCCCGATACACTGGATCTTACAGGCGGCAAACAACTCTGGAACGTCGGCACAGGGGATATCACCCTTACCCCGAGCGGCCAGATGTATTTCATCTTCAACAATAAATTGTTTACGCCCGACTACGGAAGTGCGGGCGGACCAACCCGTCATATTAAGTGCACGTATATAGATACGGTCCGGTTACCTGCTGGTAAAACAGGATTACCCGGACTTGCCTTCGGCTCCGGTGATCTGATCGCTTCGTATACCCCGGGTACAGGTTGTGTATTCAAACGGATCGACCCGGTGACGGGCGACACCGCTTCCATTACATATACCTATCCGGCCAATAAGGGTATTTATGCGACCGATATGACCCAGATCAACTCGGGTGTGGGCGCTTCCAAAAAACTGATCTCCGTTACGCCTACCGGAACACCGAACCAGTACGATGTTATCTATGATATTTATGTGCGCAATTATGGTAACGTAGCCATTACCAACCTGCAGCTTACCGACGACCTGAAAACAATAAACGGGGTTGGTAACTTATCGAATGTATCGGCCACGCTTACCAGTAACCCGGCCGGTGTAGCATTGAATCCTGGCTATAACGGCAATACCAATATTAACCTGCTGGCCGCAGGGCAAACCCTGCCTGTGTTTCCGGTGGCCAATAATAATTTTACCGTACGTATACAATGCCGGCTGTCGAGCATCCTTTCCGGTGTGGTTTATAATAACAGCGCAATTGTTACCGGGAACGGATTCAAGAACATCGCCCTGCGAGACTCATCAACCAATGGATCCAACCCCGATCTGAACCAGAACGATAAACCCGATGATCTGGGTGAAGGACAGCCTACGCCTTTTGTGATCATTATAACACCCATCACACCACCTTGTGCCACCCTGGATACCACGTTGTATAACCAGGACTTTGGCGCAGGAGTCGGCCTGGTGAACAATATTCCTCCATCTGTTGCTGTGCCTTCAGCCAGCAGCACGTACATCGGAACAGCGGCAGCACCCCTTCCGGTGAACCGGTTCACCGTAACCAATAATGCTGCACTGGGCGACGCTTCCAACTGGATCAGCCTTGCGGATCATACCGGGAACCTGAACGGGCGCATGCTTGTTGTGAATGCTGACGCGGCAGCCAATGTCGTGTACAGGGATACATTGCCGGTTTCATGTCCCGGACAACAGTATTCTGTCTCATTCTGGGCGGCCTTTATTGGAAATGCTTCTTACCAAACAGTCTGTGATGGATTGGGTGGTTTCAAATTCCCGCAACTGCTTGTTCGGATACGCGATCGGGTAACCGGACTCGTGATCACGCAATACACCACCGATACCATCAAACTCACCAGCTGGCAATTACACGGTATGAAATGGGTGATGCCTGCTGGTTACAGTAATGTGATCCTCGAACTTTTGAATGCCGGCCCGGGTGGTTGCGGAAACGACCTGGCCATCGATGATATCCGCTATGGAATCTGCGACCCGCTTCCTTCTGTGAGCCTGAATAACCCGGGCGGAACCTGCCTGGGCTCAACGGTAACATTCACCGCGAATGTGTCGGATGCCAGTGTTATTCCGGGCCCGAAAGATTACCAGTGGCAGTGGTCACCTGCTCCCGGCACCGGCCCATGGACCAATATCGGAACCAATTCTGCGAACTTAACCATTAACCCGGTTAACCCCTCCGATACCGGAAGATACTATCGTGTGATCATGGCAGCCCAGGGTAACCTGGGTGTTGTTACCTGCCAGTATATTTCTACCGGTATCCGGCTCGCTGGCCTTGTTCCATCTCTTGCACCTACGTCTGCAAGCCGGAACAAAAACAATATTTGTCCGGGTATATCCGTGAATCTTTCCGTAGTGGGTGGTACATTGGGTACCAACGCCAGCTGGCAATGGTACAGTGGCTCCTGCGGCGCTACCCTGGTAGGCAGCGGAACAACCATATCCGTAACGCCTTCGGTGACAACAACCTATTATGTGCGTGCAGAAGGCGATTGCAATGCCACGACTTGCCAGGCTGTCACCATTACGGTTTCCTGTGATATCGATAAAGACAAAGATGGTATCCCCGACTGGGTGGAAAGCAATATAGCCGCAGCCTTCCAGGATGCGAACAGCAATGGACTTATCAATGCATACGATCCTACCTATGCCGGATTTGTAGATAACAACAACGACTACATCAACGATAATTTCCAGGCGGATGGCGATTCGGACAACGACGGCATTCCGAATTATCTCGATGCGACCTTCCCCGGTCGGATCGACAGTAATAGTGATGGCGTGGATGATCGTTTTGATACTGATCTTGATGGTCGTATCAATATGATCGACCTCGACAGTGATAACGACGGTATTCCCGACGTCGTGGAAGCGTATGGTGTAGATACCAACGGGGATGGCAGGATTGACAACTTTACAGACTCCGATGGCGACGGACTTACCGATCAGGTAGACTCTAATGGCCTCAATGCCTATAACTCGGGCCTTGGTCTCAGTCGCCCGGATATTGATAACGACGGCGTTCCGAACTACATCGATCTCGACAGTGATAACGACGGTATTCCCGATGTGATCGAAGCGGCTGGTCCTGATGCCAACAACAACGGTATCATCGACGGCTTCGTGGATGTGAATGGCGATGGCCTGCACGATGGATACATCAATGGAACGGCCCTGCTGATGACAGGTGTGGATGGTAATGCCGACGGACGTGCCGATAGCTGGCCGAATAAGAACCTCGACCGCGACCTGCGACCCAACGCCTATGATATGGACAGCGATGGCGATGGTATCGTGGATGTTATTGAAGCAGGACTGCCCGATGCAAACCTGAATGGTATTGTGGATGGCGTGATTGCTGCCAACGGTTGGTCGACTTCTGTTTCCGGACTGGCGGCACTTAACCTGCCCAATACCGACAGCAACGGCAACCCCAATTACCTCGATATTGATTCAGACGATGATGGTATCCCGGATAATATAGAAGGTATGTCAACCGCCGGTTACCTGATCCCATCCACCGCGGATGCGGATGGCGATGGCCTGGTGAATACCTACGACGCCACGGTAGGCTTCGGTGGTTCGGGCATATTCGTGTACGATCACGATGGCGACGGAACACCCGATTACCGCGACCTGGATACCGATGGCGACGGACAACCCGATGCCGTGGAAGGAAACGACTTCAACCTCAATGGCCTGGCCGACGATAACGTAACACTCACGGGTGTGGATACCGATGGCGATGGCCTGGATAACCGCTTTGATTCATTGAACTCGGTGATCAACGTCAAAGGCACATCCTACATGATGGGCAACGGCGGCAGCCTTGCCGGCGACGCAACGCCCGGCGCAAGATGCCCGGTTCAGAAAAAGACCGTGGCCCAGATCAACCGCGACTGGAGGTTTGTAGGCACCGTGCTGCCGGTTGAGTTCCTGCAACTGACAGGCGTATTGCAATCGGGTATTGTTAAACTCAACTGGAACGTGATTGCCAGCAAGGAGGTGGAACGCTTTGAAGTGGAACGCAGCACGGATAACAGTAATTACAACAAAACAGGCACCGTGAACGGGCCTGTACTGCTCAACCAGCAACAGGGCTTCTCGTTCAACGACGATGTGTCGGCGATCAGCAAAGAGATCGTTTATTACCGGATCAAAGTGATCGGCAAGGCCGGAGAAATACAGTACAGCAATGTATTGGTGATCCGGATGAAACAGACGAAAACAAAACTGTCGATCGTTCCGAACCCGGCCAAAGACCATGTGATGATCTCTTTCGTCGCGGAAAAAGATGCCGAAATAACCATCCGCCTGATCGACAACGCGGGTAAAACCATGCAGCTCCGCAAACAAAAAATACAACGCGGCGCCAATACCCTGCAGTTCTCAGGTCTGGAGAAATACAGTACGGGTGTATATATGTTACAGGTACTCATCAACGATGAGGTGGTTACCGAGAAACTTGTACTGGCGAAATAGGTTCAGCATACTAATATGATTGGTTGCTGCCCCTCTTCGGAGGGGCAGCTTTTTTTGGTAAATTTGAACCGCGTACAAACCCAGTAACCGTTATGGCCAGAAAAATATCCGTTCTTGGATTGCTTTTCCTTTCTGTAATGCTGTTTTCTTTTTTCACGAACAGGAAAAACGACCCGGCTGCATCGGTAAAAGGCTATTACCTGTCGGAAGCGACAAGGTTCAGGCAGGAAGTACTTGTATTCCGGGATATGATCCCGGCGGGCGATTCTCAAAAGCTGCAGGCGCAATTTCTGAAAATACGATCCGCGTACAAGCGCATGGAAGTGATCGTTGAATACTACTTCAACTATTTCGCGGCAAAACTTAACGGCCCCCCCATTCCGTTTTTTGAAGAAGATGAACCCGATGTAGGGCAGCAGGAACCTGCCGGCATGCAGGTGATCGAAGGTTTGATCTTTCCCGGGTACGATCCGGCCAGCCGCCAGGCCCTGCTGGCGGCAACGGAAAGACTTTATTCGGATGCGGGTTTTATGATTGAAACCAATGAATCGAATGCCTTTTCCGAGGAACTTATTTTTGATGCACTCACCGAAGAACTGTACAGGATAACAGCGATGGGCCTGGCGGGATTCGATGCCCAGGCATCGGGTAACGGCCTGCCGGAATGCAGGGCTGCGCTGGAGGGAGTGCAGAAAATCCTGTCGCTGTACCACGACAACCTGGAAAAGCAGATCGGCGACAAGGCAAACCGGTTGGATCGCCTCCTGGTTTCCGCGTTCAATTTCCTGGACCGGTACAGGGATTTCAATGCCTTTCCCCGCATGCGCTTTATACAGGAGTATCTCAACCCGGTAACCGGTCTCATCGGGGAATACAAGGAGTACCGTGAATTCGGGCCCAACCGCTCACCGATGTTTTACAGCACCATCCGGAAAAACAACACCCTGTTTGCCCCGGGGATTTTCAATCCCGATCTCTATCTGGACGACAATACCAGTTCTGCGCAAAAAATAGCGCTCGGGCGAAAATTGTTTTTCGATAAGAAGTTGTCTTCCGACAACAAACACAGCTGCGCTTCCTGCCACGACCCCAAAAAAGCGTTCACCGATGGATTAACAACCAGTGTGGCAATCGACGGTCATTCCCCGCTTCGCCGCAACGCTCCTACAATCTGGAATGCGGCCCTGCAGCGAAATCTTTTCCTCGACAGCAGGAGCCCGTCGCTCGAAGAACAGGTGATGCAGGTGCTTAACAACGCCAGCGAAATGCATGGCTCGGCGCAAAAAGCGGCGGAGAAGATCCTGCTCGACCCGGAATACAGCACTCTTTACGCCCAGGCCTACCCGCGGTCTGATCCCGGAAAAGCGGCACAGAATGTCTGCAACGCGATCGCCTGTTACGAGCGTACGCTTATTGCGCTCAATGCCAGGTTCGACAAACACATGCGGGGCATTCCTTCACTCAGCCAACAAGAGATCAACGGCTTTAATCTTTTCATGGGTAAGGCAAAATGCGGCACCTGTCATTTTATGCCTTTATTCAGCGGAGCCAAGCCTCCCCGTTATTATTATACAGAAACAGAGGTGATCGGCGTACCCGACCGGAACCTGAAGAATGGTGCCCGGCTCGACGAGGATGAAGGAAGGTTTGCTGCGACAGGTCTTCCCATGCATAAGTATGCGTTTAAAACAGCCACCCTGCGCAATATTGCGTTGACGGCTCCCTATATGCACAATGGTGTTTTCAAAACCCTGGAAGAAGTGATGGATTTCTACAACAACGGAGGCGGAAAAGGACTCCATATTGCACCCGCCAATCAAACACTGCCCTTTGAGAAACTGGGTCTCACCCGGCAGGAGCGCCTAAACATCATTGCTTTCATGAAAAGCCTTACCGACACACAGCAGGTGCATCTTCAAAAGCCCGGTCGCTAACACCGGGGCATACGTATTAATACGAACGTAATTTCCCCGGTAACCTCTTCCGGCTTACGTAATTTTTCGTGTCATTGACTGCACTACACCGGTTTCTTGCGTTTTTCTACATTATTACAGACCCCTTTCTATAATAATTATGCGAAAAATTCGTATTCTATTGTAGCGATATTTCTAAAAAGCCTTAATGACCCAATAAACCTATGCGCATGAGACTACGTTACCCGTTTTTTCTATTCTTTTTTTCGCTCATCCTATTTCAGCACACGGTTTTTGCCGATGATGTTCTGATACCGTTTGGCCAGAATACCGGCGGCGCTCCTCTTTGGAAATACAAAGGCGGTGGTACCAACCTGAACGCCATCGCCTGGAAAGACCTGGCTTATGGAGAACCAGGCTGGCTTAGCAGCGCATCAGCATTTGGATTCGGTGGTTCTCCCGTACGGAATACAAATATTCCGGAAGACGCTTCGGCGGGAGGCGGCGGTGTTGCCGGCGCCCGGTATCCTACCTTATATTTCAGGAAAGTACTTAACATTCCTTCTGTGGCAGCCTATACCGGCTTTCAGTTGCGGACACAATTCGACGATGCCATTGTGGTATGGATCAACGGGGTGGAGGCATACAGGAACAACATCGCGGCTAACCCCGCATACGCCACACTGGCTACGGCCGCTATCCCGAATAATGGTAACGATATTTACACAGCCACCTTAAGCAGTTCCCTGTTCGTTAACGGCGATAACATCATCGCCGTTGAGATACACCAAAGTGCGCTTACCAGCAGTGATTTGTTTTTTGATCTCGAACTCACCGGTACCACACCGCCGGTCGGAGAGGTGAATATATTTCCCTTCGGTGAAAACTTAGCCG